>Ga0181612_141369_pt1 | contig 14289 bp, 7 predicted proteins | sample HoacroProtozoa21_FD_119630 | JGI IMG/M metagenome (GOLD analysis project Ga0181612, IMG submission 119630) | Hoatzin crop microbial communities from Cojedes, Venezuel. Combined Assembly of Gp0051906, Gp0051904, Gp0051908 | reverse complement strand
GATAAATTGCTCTTTGGATCCCTGGAAGAAGAGTGACTAAGTGGGTCATGAAATTGGTTAATCTTTGCATGTGAAAAACTGGGTGGAGTAAATTTGAGATTCAAAGGAAATGTAAATCTAATGTGCAATTCTGACCCCAGTAGCTGGAAGAGCCATTGCCTTAAATTAAGAGGTGTAGATGTTCAATGGTAAATGTGGCCAAGCCATGCATAAATTAATTCTCAAGGTGAGATTCAGAATGTGGAAGATAAGGTGCCATTCATGCCTACCTGGGGATGTTCATGTGTATGAGGTTCACTGGCAAGAGTAAAGGCTTCTAGGATCATGCCCAGCTCTGGTTTCAAGGCAGCAGAGATACTGACCACACATATTTGATTAACAAGCCAACCACTTTTTTTGGGAGCAAAATGACTTTAATGTGATGTGCTGGGTATTGAACATTTAAAAACTATAAATTAAGACCTGTGAGACTGACTAGAAATCACAGGACTAAAGCAAAGAAGAAAGTTTTATTTACTGTAATGCTGCATTTCATATGTCTGCTTTATTTTGAGTTTAGAGCATAACCAAAATGTCACGGGTTTTCTAAATCTGCTTTCTGTTAAGAGAAGGGCTAAGCATTTCCCTGAGAATACCACCACAATGCATGCTACAATGCCATGTATACATAAACTAGCTTTTTATGAGCAAGAACAGGCTCTGGAGGCATGATATACCTGTAGCATTCTGTCCAGCCTAATATAGCTTTATTCATCCTCCTCCCAGTAACGTTTTCATATCAAAACGAGGTCACTGATTTGTAGCAAATGTACTCATATATTGGAGGGTGGGTGTTGAAAATTATGGCCTGAGTAAAGTGGGGGAGAAGAGTAGGGGAGGCACACATGCCTTGGAAAGGGAAGGGTAGACTGCAGGACCAGGCTGTGCTCTTCCCTCCTCTCAGTGTCAGGCACAGGCATAGGACTGCCACTGGGTCAGTCCGTATGTTCCAGGCCACAGATATAAAGCAGTTTACTCAAGCTCTCATTGAGTAAATCATGTCATTCTTGGAACCTTTTTATTTCCCTGAACCTCCTAGTGCTCAGCCTGGGGCAAAGTAACTCACACCACATATAGCGTCGTGCTGCACTTAATGGCACAATTGAGACCGTGGAAGAAGAGAACACAGGAAACCTTTATTTTCCTACAGAACTGATACAGTACAGGCAGAGTCTCCACAATAATGCTTCATTTACTGCCTTTCTCCTGTTACTTACCTCTTGGTGACCTAGTAGAAGCAGAGGTCACTTAGCTGCATGGTAGCTCTGAGTCCTGAAGCAACTGTAGGAGACTGTCAATTATTCATTGTTTTCCCACAGTTTATCATAGCTCTGTAGTATGAATCTCTGTAGTGTTCTAAGAGAGGGAGAGATTATCTAGGGGAATTGCCATTCCCCTCCCTCATCATCATACAGACAAGCTCTTTTTACATCTGTAGCTACATAACAGTCCTGTTGCAACAGCTATGGAAGTATCCAGTGTATTTCTCACTGTCTTGTAATGCAATTTATCAATGGGAAATGCTGAGGAAGAGCCAGCAAGTTGTAGCTGGGTAACTTTATATGAACCACCAGAAAGAGGGACATTCATTGCACAGTCTTTCATTTATGGTACATATAACTACTGTATTGTATCTAACAGACAGAAAGATTTTAACTTCAGCAAGCTTCTCACTTCATGCAAAAAGATAGTAAGAGAATCACTCATTCCTGATACCTGCTGGGGTGCACTGCAGTAAGGCATATAGGAAAGGCACAGAGCTGATAAGAAAAAGGCTTCCAGGGCAGATTGCCATGATGCTAAATGGTTGCAGAGTTTCTGCTGACCTCAAAATCACCTTAGGACTGAATGATTAATGCTGATCAGAGGATTGTCATGATACCTGTGGGATGTATTGCTTCAGAACTTTTATATTTCATATTATTCTCTGAAAAATATACCTCAGCAAATTTTCACAAGGTTTTTCTCTCTAAAAACTTCTGTATGAAGTGACTATCTTTTGTGGATTTTCTGAAGGTCTGGATGATTAAGCCAGGCTGACTAAGAAGTTATCTTAATATTTCAGTTTTCTTCCATTTTAACGTGTGTTCAGACTGCATGTTATCTGTAGATGACATATACTGTACATTATCAGCCATCTGTATTTGTTCTGGCTGTTCCTCAAAGGGCATCTGATAAGTCAAACTGTTTTCTTCCGGTGGGCCCTTCACCTGCAAGGGACAAGAATCTTTAATCATTCCACTGGGGGGAAAACCACAGAACACCAGGCCAAGTAAACGCTCTACACTTTTATTTTTGTCGTTATGTACTTTGTTTTACATTTGGAACTCTTCCATTTTGATTCTTGTTTCAGAGAACATCTTTGTGCTTTGCAGTCCACATTTTCCAAGAAATAGCTACCACAGTCTTAAACATGACAAAAGTTAAGTTTACATTGCCAAGAAAGTAACTTCCCAAGCCACCCCTGGATCTTGGCCCCAAGACTGAGTAAGTGCTTCTGTTTCGTGTGAGCTAAGTAAATCTCTCCATGTAAGACCTAGGTGCAATTTCAGAGTTACGTGGCTCCAGGAATTGTTCCATGTATGGAGGTGCCATGCTTGGCCTTCCATGCCACATGTTCTTGCATATTCCCCAGGAATCCCCCAGCTCAGGAATCCTTGTAAGACTCTCATGCACTCCAGGACACGTAACGTGCAGCCTCAGTTCCCGGTTATCAAATGGTCGTTGTGATGGGCTGCAATTTGGGCACTTGGAATGAAAGAACGGCAAAAGATAGCAATTGTCAGGATCTTCCGAAGGTGAACTCTGTAAAACGAGGTGGTTAGTTTTTATTTACTGTTTTGCATAGCCACTGATTTCACACTGAGAGCTGCTGACTGTATGCTCTGGTCCCATGCCAGTGAAATGTTTAGACCCTAAGTAGACCCATTCATTACACTGTTATTAACATAAGTCCTTTCCCAGGTTGACATGAAAACATCTGGTCCTCTGCATGGCTGACGTGAAAACATCTGGTCCTCTGTGTGGCTGAGCACTGGATTTGGCTGGAGCCTGTAACGGATCTCCACTAATTTAAACTTACATAGGACTTGAAATCATCTTGGAGTAAATTTCATCAGGATCCTGTTATTTGGACTGTCATGTAAGTTCTCATTGTCTAGTCTTGACAGCCTCACTTGGAAGGCAATTCTTTTGGGAATGTATGTTTCTTAGATCTGTGTCCTGCTCATTTTAAATACATTGAGCTTGATTCACCTCTCAGTGATATAAATATATCATTAATGTAAATACATTACCTTCACTAGTCGGTTTTTGGATGCATTCCGGCACAAGTCAGTGAAAAATCTGACATTCCAGTGATTAATTTATGGTATTTAATTTTTCAATCTCTAGCTTGTAAAAGTGAAGTAATAATAATAATAAAAAAAGTCTTATAGTGACAGCTGTGTTTCAGGTGAAAAATGACTCCCTGTTCAAATCTTCTTGGCTAAAGGCTTAAATGTTAATTAAGCCTTTTTTTTTTTTTATTTGGCAAAAAGATAGAGGTAAGACAGCTCAGTCTTCCAAGGTTTAGGCTGTGTTACGTGAGTATACAGCAGTATGAAAAATTGTGTAGACTAGTTAATTGCAATAGACCAAACATTTATCCATCTCTCATGTAAGCATTTGCCTGATTTTCAGCGTAGAAATGTAAGATCAAATCTGTGCTCTTGTATTGTGTTAAGAGAAAGTCCCCTTCTAAGAATATTCAACTTATCTATTCAGTTTGCAGCTCTTAAATCTGTTTGCATTAGGCTGCATGGTTTAAGGAACGCATTAGATGGAATAAAAGAGGAGTAAAAACTACTCATGATGTGAAAGAAATCCAAAGAATTTTTTCATTTGCACTTTGCAACTTGTACTCAATGCAATCAAGGCTCAAGGCTGTTTCTGTGTCTTTTGCATGTCATTTAAAGATTTTTTTTCAATACCATTGCCCATGACTATAGAGTGAGCTTCAAAGAAGTCTCACTGTACAGGGACATCAAAATACATGGCTTATGTATCACTGTTTAATGAATTGGTTCAATTTCAACTCCAGATTCAATCACTCAAATATATCTGCCTACAGTATAAAAATCTGCACGCAATGCAAGCTACCACTGTAGTCAATGAAGTCTGCTTGGGCAGTACTGAGCCTCGTCTCAGATCGATATACAGTTTGTTGCTTGCTGGTAGGTGACTAGTGTAATTTTAGATGCAGAGAGGTATCCAGCTGCTGCTTCGGAAGAGCACAAGCATCTTGTATCCGCTCACATACCTCGCCTGACTTCTGAAGGTTTCTCAGATACCCAAAGGAATCTCAAATGTCAAACCTATCTTTAACCAAATGAATCTCCCCCAGGATGTCTACTCTAGGATGAATCCAGGAGCTCTCCAGACTACATTTGGCATGATGCTGTTGCTTCAACATCTGTATTCAGTGCCATTTCAGCCTCCTTACAGTCTGCCATGGGGTCTGCCGCTGCTTTTGTGCAAAATCACAGGTCTCCCCTTGGTCTTGAGTCACATCCATCAGATGTGTACAGACTTTTTAACATGCTTGGAATCTGAAATGGCACTTGATGCTTGTGTTTGTGGTAGGGTATGACAACTGTGTATTGGCCAAGGCCTTGATACAGTTGTCCAGGTTGTACTGCTTGTCCTTTTCTGTTGCTTAGATGGGTCCGGATGCCATGTAGGTCCTGTCTCATATATGTCAGCTGTGTGTGGGATCTTAGCTACTCTTGAATATTACAGAAGACACCATACATCTATGTTTAGGCAAATGAATTGAACACCATGTCTGTAAAGTGAGATTAACTTCATGGTTCACAGGTGCAACACACACCTGACTTTAAGTGTTTGAACATGAAACTAGGTCCTACCCACCGACACGTTCATATCAATCCTACAATGCTGAGAACTGCACAAACAGAGGTAAATCTTCCAACCTATAACACCGGTTATGCCTTCTGTGTGTATCTTTACTGAGATTTATTCAAGGTGTTCTTGATAAAGAATACTTAGACTATGTTGTATATGGTGCTTGTAATGGTATTGCTAAGCACTTCTTAGCTTCTTTGTGATATTAGCTGGCGGAGCAGAACAGGAGATTCATTATATGAACCCTTTAATGTCGCATCACCCCGCTTTTCTATGACACATCTCAGTATGGATTACTTCGCGCGTTTTGCTTCACGGAACTTTAGCTCTGCGATTTAGTCTGTTCGGACTTGACCATTTGCAAGAAACACTGTCCCTGAGAAAACAAGTAGTGCAATAGGACCCATTGCTGACTCTGAAATGTTTTATAAAGGAAAAAGTAATGAGTCCAAATATTTACATAATGTGGTTTGCATGATGCTAACTTGTTGAACTTCTGGTTGCACCTGAAGAACAAGTTTTTTAATGTGATATGATTACAAATCTTAAGCCAAACCCTCTTCTCTGGTACAGAAGAATAGGCCTTAATGAAACCAGTGGAAGTTATGTACATGTATCCAACTGTAAAATCTGCCTCCAGAATTTGGCAACTAGCTCCGCATTTTAATTACACGTCTGGAAATTTGGTTCCATCATGGCAGTGGCGGCAGCTTTGGCTCCTCATTTTACTTTTCTTTTTCTTCCTCTTTATGCAGTTTCTTTTCATTTGTCTGGCAGTAGATAATGTACTGAAAATTGATCAGTGATTGCTAAGGAAACCGAGTTGACGAGTTTGAGTTAAGCAAGAAGAATTTGGACAACACAGATCATATCAGCTGGAGAGACTCTGTAAATAAAAAGAAAATTGTTCTATGAATATAAATTATTTCACTGCACACCAGACATAATAATAACTTATATTGTTGCTGCTGAATTAAAATATCATTTTTTCTCTTATTCTTGTGTGGCATTACTCCTTTTTCATGCTATGACTGGTCTCAAGATTAAGAGTCTGAATTACTAAATACTCTTAAGTACACATGCAACTTTACGCAGCTGAAACAGAGGTCAGAAAGGAAATATTCTTCACTACACTGGCGAACCCTAGCCTAAAAGCTTTAGATTATTCATTATATGAGATAGTTTGGGTTTTTTTTCAAGAGCATGCTTCTGTTGAGGCATCCAGGAATGTATTTTTCTGTGCTCCAGTATACCTGTATTAGTTTAAGTTTGAAAAGCAGTTAGGATGTACAAGTTCTGTAATTGGAGTTTATACACATACACACACACATCCACCCATATTCCCCCATGTGTTTGCACATATAGACATGTACAAACACTATGTATACACATAATTATATAAGACATGTATTATGTATATTATGTATTGGAATTATAAATATATATGCAATTTGACTGACCTTGCCTACTTTGAGCTGTGCTGAATTTAAGCATCTAATCTAAGGCTGGCATGTAAGCTTCTTTTACAGTCACTGGAACAGTTATTTTCAGAGGATTTTTCCAAGATCACTTGCAAAATTTGTCCTTTGGATGTTCTTTAGTGATGATAGAAGGAGCTCACTTCGTATCTAACATCTGTCTTGTACCTAATTACAGAGAGCTGACAAGGATCCTGTTCAAATGTACTTCATCAAAAAAATTGAGACCATTCTACCAATGCAGTTCAAAAACTGATAAACAAGGAGTTTCTGTGCCAGAATATTTCTTTTGACGAAGATCATTCTTGTCTTATATGAATTACTGCAGTTGTTTGGTGCAAAGCCTGACTGTGCTACTTACTTCTTCATAAGAAGAACAACTAGAGGACATACTGGTGGGAGCCACAGAGCTTGTCTCCATTACATCACTCACTGCTTCAGCTGAGTTATATTGGCTCAAGTAGGACATTTTTTTAGAATTCTTTAGTTCAGACACAGGCCAGATGCACATCAATGCTAGAGTTAAAAATAAGAACAAGAATTATCTTCATTGCACTGTGTGGTTTTTAAGAGATTGACACTGACATGGATAATTTGACCTTTTCATAAAAATACTTCTTAGAAACCAGAGTTGGCATGGGTGTCCCTAGACTCTTCTATGCTTGTGAAATAATATAAGCAAATTAATGTAAAGGAGAAACCAGATAATTACCTCACCTTCACAGACTAAAAGCAGAGACAAAACAACCCCTGCTTTGTTATGTAATCTTCCTGTTGAACTATATTTGAGAGTACTATTAGCATTCTGTGCAAAGACTACTGAACGAGTAAACTATTAAAACAGTGTTTTTACTTGACATCAAAAATCTAATTTAAGAGCTGCAACATGGTACTTTTCCCTCCTGAGTCACCGACTTTCCCTAAAGCATAGTGCATTTATTCAACAGTGATTAGTAATTGTTTCAAAGGAGGAAGAATACATGGTGGGAATATGCTGTTTTCCCAACATCCAGTGAACTTCTCACTCTTTTCCATTCTGGGTCCTTTGAAACGTGTGTCTGAGCAGACTGACTGAGTTATTACTCTTCAGAAAGTGGGAAGAGAAGAAATTAAAAATAAAGTTTTCTAGTCTCTTTTGATTTCACGCTTGACTTAATAGAGCAACAAATAAGAGTGCATTTATTTGTTCCTGTTTCTGCCAGAACTATTACTTTGGTATTTTAAATAATCTGGATTCCAGTCCACACTCCAAAGTATGGGGATAATTTCTTATACTTATGAAAGCGTAAACTTACAAGAGTTGGTGATTTCTTTTGAGATTTCTATCTATCTTTAGTTTTTCCTTCATTAAATAAATAATGAGCCTCCAATGAATGGCTTAGTTATCTGAATTTTCTGTTAAAGAAAAATCATTCTGGTGCACATCGTTCCTGCTAAAAAAATGATGTGGATATTTTTTTTGGTCTTCACTAACATTTGAACTTTCAAATAGTTTCTTATTTTGATTTGTGATGTGTAAGGTTCAGTGCTAAAATTTTGCTAACCAGCATGCTTATATTTTTCAGACTCCAATGGGAACATTTTATTATGTATGACTTGTCAGACCAGAGCTTAGAGATATCTTGAAATCCTTTCAATATTCTCTGCTAGGTTTCTAAATGTGGAAGAAAAATTATCCACATTTTAAGGGTGTAAGTATAAAGAGATCAAAATAGTAGTGTTATGAAGGCAGCGTATGGCACAGCTGGTCAGAGTAAACCTTTCCACCATCCTCTTCTTTCATCATCATGTTAGGCCCATTTTCAGGGAAATCATTGAAGGTCGACCCAAAGGAAGCAATCATCAATGCTATATATATATATTATTCATCTAAACACACACATACAATCTTCAAATATGTTTGTCTATATGTGTATGTGTGTTTAGACACACACATATACATATCTGTAGTCATCACACTGATACAAACATATCTAAAGGTGTTTAGTTTACACACACCACGCATTGACTGGAAGGAAGTTAGCATGAAGCAGGTAGTTCTCTCAGATCTCCTATTGAGATGGATTCACTTCTCAAAAATCTCAACGCAGCTGTAAGAAGTGACGTCGAACTCACTTCATGCAAATGCTCTTCAGCAAGGACAACCCTTGGTCACTGCAATCCAGAAGGATACAACTGAAGCAGGGACAGGGTTGAACCAGATGACCTCCGAGGTCCTTTCCAACCGCAACCATTCTGTGATTCTGTGAAGTGATAGCTTACATTCTGTGTTGAAGACTACTGGATAAAACTATCTTTGATTAGTTATCAACATAGTACCTTCAGACTGATAGCAGCGTTTACAAGTAAAATTATTACATGTTGTGTTTTGTTATGTTATGTTTTATTATGCTATGTTACATTATGCTTTGTTATTATTTTATGGTGTATAATTTTAATTATATTACCTTACAGTGATGTGATAATATGATATGATAAGATCATGAAGTGCTGCATTCTGTATAAAGTGTTTCAGATATTGTTTTTTAGTAAATCTAGTGAAAAATCTAGATTGTATATAGAATCTAGTAAAAGAGATTCTTGAATGCTGTTGGGAGAAGGGGGTTGGGAGGCTCATTGAAGCATTCACGAAGGCAAGAGTAAGTCTTTACCAAATGCTGGTTCTTTATTTAGCCTAGGATACCTTTGTGTTTCTAAACTCAGTTTAAGATCTCAGTGTGAAGAGTGTAAATGCCAGAGCGTATTACTTCTAAAATCCTTAGATTTAGTTACCTATGTTTGAAACTGGTCAGTATTTAGCTGCAGTTCAGCAGAAGAATGATAAGAATATCAATAGAAAAACTATTAATCACTTAGTAGGAAAAGGATGGAGAAAATACGAAATTCATATACAACAGGTATCTTAGCAGGAAACAGAAGCACACTTGGTAGGGGTCTGGGGTTTAGTCTTCTACAAAATATGTGGATATTTTTATGGCAAGCTGTGAAATATATGTCTAATTTGAAATCACATCTTGAAGTTGATACCTCTATGTATGGAATATGTGGGAATATCAGCCATTATGAAATAGTGGAAAAAAGCTTGTTGTGAAATGTATGTCTAGTTTATGAGGAAGGTGTTGGCAACTAAACATCTTAAGAGATGTGCTGCTACTTTGTTATGACATATATGAAAACCTTAAAACTACACACACCTGGAGCTGAAAAAAAGTTCAGGTGGAAATTTCAGTGCTGCTGACCATTTGGCGTATGTCTAGACAACAAGATGATCAGGCTGGGATTTCTGCTTTGGTTCTGGCCCACTTCAAAAGAAAGCTGATAGCTCAGGTCCTAGAAGCAGTTTGCATGACATTGCCCCCAGACTAGCCAAAGCTGTTAACTCTGCAGTTAATTATCTCCTGCAGATCATCTGACTGGAGTAGTCCATAGCATTTCCAGTCCTGACACTTCTTGGTCAGAGTTTGCACAAGATAAAACTCTTCTTCAGGAATTTTTATTACCATTGCTATTCTTGTTAGTAAGAGAATCTTGTGCTCTGAATTATGGACTTTTTGTGCCAAGTATTGCACAAAATATGTAGAACTCTCCAGATTGTAAAATAATGTATGTGAATAACAGAACTTAAAATATTTTTTCCTTTTTCCTTCTGGAATCACAGAATCACAGAATCACAGAATGGTAGGGGTTGGAAGGCACCTCTGTGGGTCATCTTCATTACAGCTCTCATTCCCTCGGAATTGAGGAAGCTAATGAAACAGGTCCAGAAGTAAGATTGATGACATTTTCTGTTATTTTATATGATGAATCAAGTTTGTATGATATTTTATTTTGTTTTTCATTTTTTGAGTGTTTCAAGACAGTACTTTTGCCAAGTTACCTGGTAAGAACTTAGATTATTTAGTGGCTGAAAGAACTGATAAAAATAATAAATACAGGTATATAGATATGTGTTTCAAAATTTTTTTTCCTGCACCTACTGCTACAAAGGCAACACTAAAAAAAAAATAAATCTGAACTGTAAAACTTTTTCTTGTTTGTTTTTCTTGTTTGTCCTTGCACTGCCAACACTTGAATGAAGGTGCAGTGATTGGGGGTACAGGTAAAGGCCATAGACCGAATGAACACTCTGGCAAGAGATTATGGAAAAGGTAATGCCAAGATAGCGTCAGCACAGAGAAAAAGTGACAGGAGAATTGATATGTTTTCCTGAATTACTAGCAGGTTTAGTAGTGGGTTAGCAGATGTCAAAACACAGGAAGAAGAACCTGTATAAACAGGTGTTGAGTCATCTATTAAGACCATGACAGAAGTCTGAGATGAAAGGACAGATCCTGATCATTCACCAGGATTTAAATATTTACTTAAAATTTAAATATTTAAGAAGCTATTAAATTTAAATTTAATAGAGTTCCATTCAGGAAGGTCTGGGAATCACAGAGGATACTTACATAACAAGATTTAGCTAGCTAGCAAGACAGCGTGGAATAGCAGTATGCAGGCTTGACGGAAGCAAAGTGTTTGTTGCGATTTTGAATGTGTTTCTGCTGTGGATAAAGTTATCTTGCGTTTTAACTGTTTATTTCCAAAAAGGAATAATAATGTATATGCAAAAGCCAGATGTTTCATAGGGGAAAAAAAAAATAAACCTCGAAGTGTGAAAGCCACTTGAATTCAAACCAACTATAGATGGTTTCTAGTTGGCTTAAATATAGCTGGAGTACACAGGCACCTGATACCCATCACAGCTATGGTCAACTGTTTTCAAAGACTGCTTAACTTTTTACATGGCAGCTTTCATTAGGTGACTCCCTGCTAAGCTGGAATATATCTAGGATGCTTAAAGGAAGTCAGTAATGACTGTTTAGAAGTTCTGGAGGTATGCCCTTAAAACCCTGCCAACAAATGGATTGTGAACCAAGATTAGGTATACAGGTATCTGAACTCTAAAAATGTTCTATAATGCTAGCACTGGGTTTTGGCAATAATGTGTAGTAGACAAGAAGTCTGAACAATCATAAAGGAGTTGGGTAACCTTTGACTTGATTTAGTCTGAGCAGGGTATTGAATCCTCATCTCCAAAATGCTGGAGAATGTCCTGATTAACAGGCCGTAGGATATAGCAGGTGACCCTTTCTTGAAGTTGGATTATGTCACTTCAGTAAACATGCCTTGTAGTTTGGTAGCTTAGTGCTAAGAGAAGAGGAGAAAACATCCTTATCCACAGTTCTTGGTTCCTTGGTGGTTTGGGCACTGGCTTGGAACATGGGAAATGCACAGGCTTAATCTTCCTCTGTCTCGTGTCCCCAGGGAGAGCTCCAGCCATATTCATGAGACTACTGAAAAGTAGAAATTACCTTCCCATTGTGGGCTCCTGTTATCTGAGGACAACGAGAGTGAGTTACCTACGTTGAATATTGCTGGTTTAACTGAAGTGGGGGCAATATCGTCTTCTGGAGGCACCTATGTTCGATGGAGAGAGACAAATGCCTCTGTTGGGCACACAGCTTTATTTTCTGCTGATCTTCAGATTTACTTCAAAGTCTCCAAAGACTATTGTAGGAAATTTGGACAGTTGTGTTAGCTGTCCTGGATCATTCTCTGAAGCAATGCACCTGCAATTTCAGTTAAGCATTGCCTAAACTGAGTAGGATGGGTTCCACATACAATTTAATCTGCAACAAACTGAAGAGTATGCAAATGTTAAACCATCTGAAAGAATTTGTATGGGCTCCAGCACTGAAATTCTGATATTCTTTATAGCTACTGTCTGCATAATCTTTCACTGAAATTCTCTTCAGGAGACCAAATCTGAACATGTGTTTCTTCGGTTAGTTATGACAGGGTTTCATTCCTGGATTTTTGGCCTCTGATTATAGCTTCCACAGAAACCTCTCTTGTTAGAGAGTCTTGATTTAGTTCTTTAAGGCTACTAGACTTTTCACAGCTAGAAGGCAAAGGTATATGGTCCAGCTATATGAACTAATCGGTCCTTACTCCACGCTATCTAAATAGTCAGTGCAAGTGAGGCAATGTGCACTTTTATTGTGTCATCTCCTTCTAGTTTAAGGGTTGGAGGAGTCTAAGCTTCTTCTAAAAATGAACTACTATCAAAACATTACTATCTTGTCAGATAAAGGCTTTGACAGGTGACATGATCAGCTTTTGACTTGATTGTTTAACTTATACATGAATCTTAAGCCCCTCAGGGAATGCTAGAATAGTCTCCAGCTCCCCTCTCAACAGAATCCACTCTTGGAGAAGCGGTTGCCCACCTGGCTGAAGCCCGGCAACTTTGGTTTCCTTTAGCTGCTAACAGTAGTTTTGATCGTTCATGTGCAGAATTTCTGTACTATCCTGTTAAAGGTACATGTCAGTCTTCCTATTTTTATGTCAGTTGAAGTAGAGTTTAGTAAGTAATTACTCTTCAAATCTCCTCTTCAAAAGTATATTTCAGTGGCAAGTGTGTCTTATGGATTGGATTCAAACTGAAACAATGTGCTGTTAATTCTGTATGTTTTTACAAGATTAAACCATGTGAAAAATTATTCTTAATATTCAGGAGCATTTCATAAAGTTATGTAGAAGTTGTGAGACTCCATGTATTAAAACATTTATAAGGCAAAAAGAATGCAATAAAAAGTATTTATGAATTTGTCATATATCAGAAAAGGGACAGGAATGTGTCTTCTGTTTTTTGAATATAGCTGCTTTCTGTGAAAAAAAAAACCCTTTTCAAATAGAAACTAAACTTTAATTCTACAAAATACTGATCTGCTCTACTTCTTGCAGAAAGTTGTTCATGTGGGTAATCAGGAGACCCTAAACCTTGTATCAAAATCAACATAAAATAAGAAAATGTAAATGTCATGGAAAATTGAGGTCTATTTTAGAAATTATGTAGACTTGTAAATTAGGCATTCAGAGTCCTAGCTCCACTGTAATAAATAACAAATATCCTGACTTGAGTATGAGATAAGACTTAACCCACTTATAATCTGGTCCAAAGACAGGTGCCTGTGATAAAGTGCAGACAACCTTGCATTCATTTTTCATTCAGCTGAGTGGAAAAAAAACATAATTTGCAAGCAAAATATATGGGAAGAAAGTAACAATCAAGAGCGTGGAAGATAAGGAGAGTCTTCCCACCCATGCAGAAGCCTTTTATTAACCGTTGTTTCACCTCCCTTTCTTTATTCTCTGGTCTCTTAAATAGTACTGAATTTGCCTGCCCACTGCTTGCCTAGTTCACCATGAATGCTCTGATCAGTTTGCTCCTTAGCTGTAAGGAATATGTAAGCATGTGGTTTACACCATCAATTATATTATTGCTGGATATTACACAAAATATTTTCCAAAAGGTGTTACGTTGACACATAGTGTGCCTTATAGTTATCCATAATTCATGACTATAGAGAGACATGTATATCCATTTAATCATCAGTAGAAGTCTTTTGCTGAAAGTGCCATCCAAATGTTAATTTACTTGACCAACATTTGTGCAAGAAAGGTCAGAATCAAGGCAGAAGCTACAATATAGTATTACAAATGTAATTTATGATCTTTCTGGCTCCAAGTTCTTCTCACTGCTGGAAGGCTGCCTTCCCTTCCTGGTTCCCTCTCAATTCTTCCTTTTGAGAGATCTTCAGGTGTGCAATGGTAAATTTAACAACTGAAAACAAACAACATTGAGGAAGAATTTATTCCCTCTGAGGGTGACGGAGCACTGGTACAGGCTGCCCAGGGAGGTTGTGGAGTCTCCTTCTCTGGAGATATTCAAGACCTGCCTGAACAAGGTCCTGTGCAGCCTGCTGTAGGTGACCCTGCTTCGGCAGGAGGGTTGGACTAGATGACCCACAGAGGTCCCTTC
>Ga0181612_149243_pt1 | contig 14290 bp, 10 predicted proteins | sample HoacroProtozoa21_FD_119630 | JGI IMG/M metagenome (GOLD analysis project Ga0181612, IMG submission 119630) | Hoatzin crop microbial communities from Cojedes, Venezuel. Combined Assembly of Gp0051906, Gp0051904, Gp0051908 | reverse complement strand
TGTGGGGTTTTTTGTTTGGGTTGCTTATCCTTGGGTTTTTGAGTTGGGGGGGGTTAGTTTTGGTTTGGGGGTTTTCTGGGGGTTGGATTTCTTTGTGGTTTTTTTTGGGGGGGTGTTTTTTTTTGTTGTGGGGTGTGGATTTTGGAGGTGGGTTTTTTTGTTTCGGTTTTGTGGGTTGGTTTGTTTTTTTTCTTTACACAAAAGTGCTTGGATACCAACATAAGGGAGTACAGAAGTGCATTTTGAAAGTAGAACTCAAAACATTAAATATCTGTACTTAAATGTGAATCTTAAAAAAGATATTCCAATAAATAGCTGTTACTAAGGCATCTGTGACCATTAACTTCTCCTGCATGTGGCTCATGCTATCAGACAGAACACATTAGTGATACTTGTAAATGTTGCCTGTGCAAATATATACCACCTTTGCATCTGCTATAAAGTATGTCAGCTTCACTTACCAGCAGGTTTTCTAAACCTTATTCCACATTTTTGGTGACTTCAAGGGAAATAGTTTTTATTAATTACATATTAAGTTAAAGCTATAAACAGCCTCTATTTATGTTAGCACAAGATTCTGTCAGCGGATATACCTTTATTTCATTGCACTGTACTTCCAAAGTACTAAAAGATTGAAAAGCAACTCTAATAACAACTTTGGTTTGAAACTAAAATTGCACACCAACTTTTGAAACAAGAAGTAAAAACCTTCAGCTTCAATTGTAAATATTAAGGTATGGAAATGCTAGGTTGTGCCAATAACATATATTTGGAGGTCAGAAACTTTACAAGTCCTTCCTTCAAGAAAGGCAAGCCAAAACTAAAACCAGAAATACAACAAAAGAGTAAGCCTTTCAAAATGCATCTATGCAGTTTTCACTGCCATCACTCTCCTTCCCACATGTACACACTGTGTTGAGCCTTTTGATGGTTTGTTAGAGGACGGCTTTCCTTACCTGCAGAATTTCAGGGGAAACCACACAGTGGCAGTACTGTGAATGTAAATGCTATGCTCTATTGTACAGGAAGACACGAGTCTTTTGAGAACTAAAATACAGTTTCCTATGCTTGGTTATGGTTAAGTTCACTGTTACTTTATATAGAAGACATCCTGGTTTCTAATGCTCCAAAAGTGAAAGAAAAACATGCAGTCAACGTATAATGTTTTTCCTTCTGTAATTTTAGTCGCAGAGGCTTCAGACACCAGAGTTAGTCACACATTTCACTCTGGGCTACAGGCTACTATTTTCTCTCCATTTTTATCCACTCTTTCATTTCCTCTATTCATATATGTTTTTGAAGCCCAGTCCTTTAGCATAAACTTGGAATTCTTTGCCAAAATAAAAGGAAAACAAACTGAAGGAGCATCCCACACACAAACATATACGCACACACCACACACCAGACATTTATGATTCATGTGGGTTATTGGGTTCTATACTTTCATAGTACATGGATACAAGCTGATTAATATTAGAAATGACAAATCCAGAATGCTCTGTTCATTTTCACTGTACTGTGAGACTCTTGTCAAAGAATATAGCCTCATAGATGCCAATTTCTTATGCACGTGTATCTCACATTAGGGCAGGGGGAATACAGAGCACATCTGAAAGAAGAACTCTCAGTAGATCCCACAGTTACAGAAAGCACGACTGACTCCTACATGCTGCTTTAAGACATCTTGAATATTGACACACACTCTACCCTTCGCACCTGGCTTCTTCACTGGCAGACCTGCAGTTTAACGTTCCCTTTCAGACTGATGTACAAACATCCAGACCCAAGCTTATTCACACAGATAGTGGCAGGAAAGAAGAGTTGCATCTGTCAAATACTTTCAAAAGAAAAGCTACTCATGTTTTCCTTCTGTGTAACTGATGCCTCATACTTTTTCTCCCATTGGTTCTGTGTTCCGTGTACAACATGTAGTTTGCAACTGCACAACAGTGGAAGTTTCCTCCAGACAATCATTTGGCGAGCACTCTCAGTACATGATTAAAGGCCAAGATTGCATGTAATTTACCGGTTTTAAAGCCTATGTGCTTTTCAGACATAAATGTAACTGTTAACATAACCACATATGCTCAAGGACTGTGACACACAGCACTACCACACAATGCTTTTCTTTTTTTGCTTACACAGAAAACTATATTTATATCCATGACTCCCAACTACATCAACTCCCTCTTCATTTCACCAGGTGCACAAACAGTATTTCCCCTTTTTTTCCTCCTTTTAAAACAAGCATCAGACTTTAGCCTGCAGGGGTTAACACCCACAGAATCTGAACATGTTTCATTCCCTGCTTACCTTGACTTTGCTTTTAGCTACAGAAGCTGCTCTTTTCCCCTTGCTGAGTCATTCCTAAAGTTCAGAAAGCCCAAATGAGCGAAACACTTTCCAAGCAGGATTTACACTGCAATCCCTTCTACCAGCACCCCCAGCATAGCAACAGTCCCTCAGGAGAGCCCAGGGAAATATGATTAATAAAAAAGCTACACACAAACATACATATGCTGCATGACTCCCCTTCATTGACTGAATGACATTTAAAAGACAACCATAAGAGCATTAAACTATCCAGTAGAGTAGCAGATGGGGAAAAATTCCTTTCCTTATCAAAGCTAAATTATTATATCACTGCTGGTCTCAAAGCTATGAGGTACTGGTGCTTTTTAACTACACTGAGAAAAATATCAGGAGAGGATTTTATCAAATATTAAAAGGCATGGTAAATTATTTTAACTTTGCTATTCCTCAGTTTCTTGCTATGGTGAATCTATCCTTTTAAGTTGAATCTCTTTTATCTTGAGCTCAATGGCCTTTCCTATAAATTTGCTGAAGGGTATCACACATTTCCAATAAACTATTTTTCAAAATTCTTCATAGAATGAATACAGTATTTTTTACAACAGCACCCGAAAAAGGCTGAAGAACAGTGAAGTCTTCAAACAAAAAGCTAAACAGAAACATAATTTTCTTCCTCAGTCTCGGTACAAATTCCCGACTTTGGAAGTTACGAATTTTGCCATTTGAAATAATTTCACTGTGAGTCCAGCTACCCAGTGCAACTCCGTGAAACTTACAACTAATCCCTAATGAAAATCTAATTCTTGAGTTGCTGATGGGACACTTTTTTTCATTACCGTGCTTCTCACGACAGTTCCCTCATCCACGCTGTCCGTGGGCAGCCAGCACCTGCGTGAGCACCCACAACCTGCTTACACACCTGCGGGCACCTCCGAAGACCTCCGAAGAGGTCTGGCCTTCTTGCCACCAGCACCCACTGCTTTCTCTCCAGGCTTGGAAGCATCGAGGAGGGTGGCTGTGCAAAAGCACGGAAGAGAAAACATGAGGGGGTGAAGCAGTAAAACTGCACAGGCCACATCCCCAGCAGCACAAGGGAGGAGCATGGCAGCACCTGAGGGAAGGTGGCTGCAGAGCAGGGAGGTGGTGGCAGCCCCACCACAGCCAGGCGCTGCCACAGGGCACCTCGCTTCAAATGAAGCGCTTTTGTCATTTTTTTTTAATAATTTTTAATTTATTTCTTTTAATTGCCATGCACACCTCACTGTTAAGAGGTAAAATCAGTTGTATAGTTTGCGTGCAACTGGGGTTTGGGAGCTGGAGGAAACCCTTACCAGCCAGCACGAAGAGAGCTCCCCTCCCGCCCCAGAGCCCCCCGCCTGCTGCGGGGGAGAGGTAGACACGAGTGTCTACTTCTCAGCTGCCTGCACCCCTGCCGCAAACAGAATGCCCTGCAGACCCAGAGCTGCCCCTCGGCTGCACAGCTCCCTGCAGCCCACCTGCATAACCCCGCTGCCGGTAAGTCCCAGGGCTTGGGACTCCATTGCAGATACTAGAGAGACCCTCCAGCCTAGCTGCCCAACATCCTGAGACCCTGGACAGATAAATGTCAACAGCTCTACTATGTGGCTGAGAGGACGTGCACAGAGGCACCCAAGCACCTGAGAGCAGTAATGAAGGTGCTGTGTTGTTCAAACCGGTACGAACGGTTCACAGTTTCCAAAGGGATGCTACTCCAGTCAAAAACTAGTACTGCCTAGTCCCCTCACCCAGCACAGTACTTCCCTCCTGAGCACCGCCCTAATTTTCCAGAGGCAGGGAAACATCAGCAAAGACACCAGCTTTCCACCGAGAGCCTGGAGCCCCACCTTTCCATTACCCAGAGCGTCTGACAGGCAGTTATCCCTGTGCTGCCTGAGCAGTACTAGACAGAAAGATTGGAATTAGTATTTGCTGCCAAAAAATATTGGATGCTTTCTAATCACACTAGGAGAGCTCTTGCTAGGTTTTCAATCTCAGAGATGCTTAATATAGTGAAGTAGGACGACAAAGCCTCACTTTCAAGCTAGAATTCAATAATCCTGCTTGAAGCAGTTCGAAAAACAAACTTCAGCCACTGCCTCAGTGTTTAGAGATGCAGGAAATATCTTATTTCTGTTCCATTATCATTAAATTTTAATTCTCTCAAACTGGTGACATAACACATAGAAGTTAACTCATAACTTAACCCTAGTAATCACAGCATAAAAATTAGATTTTTATATTTTGGGGTTTATATACAACTGTCGAATCCTATGAGACAAAGTTCAAGATACAGCACTTATTATTTTAATGTTCTGTTCCTGCATTATCACCTGCCATACTTATTTACTGCTTATTTTCTCTACAGTTCTCAATTTCCACAGTACAGCAAAATGTTTTTGTCTTCTATTTTATATTCTATTAAAAGAGAAATTGAACTCATTGCTTTGGCTCTTACCATAGCACTTCAAACATAAGGCAGGTGCCTGATAACCATCTCACTTTTATGAGAAGTTCACCATGAACAGTTCCCATTGCCTTTTCCTCCCCACTAAATATTGTTTCTTCACAGAAAATGAATGAAAAAGTTGCTGTTAATGATTCAAACAAGCATTTAAAAATATCACGCTGGATAATTCAGCCCTAACTTTACTTGGAATTGTATTTCAGATATATTTCACATCCTATGCTTTTATGTCATATGTAAATTTAAACAGTGCTATGCATTTTTAAAATCATATGTTGAAAGATCTTTCAAGTTGCAAGGCTAAGTGAAGGAAAGCCAAAATTTAACCTGACTGTGCTGCGTCCTAGTGCATTCTCAATTATATTATGTCATAGGTTATTACATCTTGTTAAATTCAACTTGTCTAGCACTCTTCAGACCATTAAAACATTCTTAAAGAGATGTTGCATTTTCTGATTACAGTTTTTGGCTCTTATTTGTGTAGTCTTGTGTTAACAGTCTGATTTTCAAGTACATTTCTTGGTGACACTCAGCTTTGTCTGTGTAGGGCTCTTACTACTAAGTACTTACGGCTGATAAATGCCATTCTTAACAGAGGTGATTTTCATTCTGCTTCGCTCCATTAGTTCAAAGCACAAAATTGTAATGAAAAGCTGCAATGTCCTCTTGGTAGTTTGACTGTTTTGAGTTCAGTGCTGCCCATATTTATCTAACTTACAGACTCATTTTGGGGGAAAAAGCCTCAATTTTATATACCTTTTTTTAAGCCTGCCAAGGTTAGGGACCCAGTTCTGCGAACACTTTTCATGCAATCATTTCCACCAAATGCCCATCACCTGAGAAAAGAGAATGACCTGTTTCATGATGGGATGCAATGCACAGCTCTGGTCATATTTTGCAGCCACTAAACTCAATGCCATGGACTGTAGTGGGAGAACCCTACGATTCAGTTGTTTTAAACTGTCAGAAAGCCTCCCAACTGCACATTTCATTGTGGTTTGCACTGGTGATGGGGGAACAATTTTCACGCAACTGCACTTTTTTGAAGATTTTGAATTTCTCATCAGCACCCCAGTAATGAAGTATTTATAGATGACAAATATGCACCTAGCAGGGACAGACCTATTTGTTTCCTATGTGCTTCAAACCTTTCATGAATAAAGTAGTACCAAGGGTAACCTTTCATGAATACAACCTTAGGGATCACAGAGTGCCCTCAATCAACACAGGGAACTCATGTTGACAGAGAATATGGGAAACAGATTGAGGTACTAAAGCACATAGCCTCTGGTGTTTTAGATGTAAATACTATAACCATCAAATATTTAGACTCTTATGTAAGCAGTATGTCATTTTTTTAAACAGTTACTGCTTGGAATAAATCTTTAAGGATGGAATTTTCAGGAGTGCTCAGTATTGGCCTAACTTTGCTCTTACTGAAATCAATCATAAAATTTTCACAACTTTGGAAAAGGACTTTGTTTATATGTTTCCAGAGAACTAAGCACAATGAGTCTTGATCCTCACTAGGGCCTTTCGCTCTGCTGTAATCTAAATAAATTGATTTATAGGAGATCAGTCAGGTAAATGATGAGGAAACACATACATATAAAATAGCTAGGGTTTTTAAATGATGGCTTAGCAGTCCTTTGGAGCTTCTTCATTATCTTCTCTCTGAATCCTCAAATTCCTTTGCCTTCTTTTATTTGAATTTAATTTCCTTGTTACTAGTTTTTCCCAATGTAATTCCATACATCTTAAATTTCCAGTAAAGTATCCAGTCAATAAAATTCAACTTACTTTCTTGCCACAAACTAATCCCATTTAGTTTGCACAATAAACGCATTAGTTTTGGGATCTGGTTCATTTTTTGTGTCAGCAGAGTATAACCTCTCCTCTATTTCCACAAAAGCTTTTGCTGATAAGAGTGATATGTAACCTCCTCTGTATTCCCAGGAATAACTACCTTTGCTGGACTGGGAACGGGAAAGAGAGTGCAATTTTTTGTGGGTTTGCAGAGTGGTTAGATCTGTTTCTTTTGTTATTTCAGAAGATCCACACAAAAATTTATTTACCCAGGGACTGACTTCAGAGGCAGTTATTTTACTTTCATATACATGCCAACCTCAAAACTGTCTAAAAACATCTTATTTTCTTCCTAAGAGCTACCATAAGACCAAGACAAAACTAGTCCTGCTTATCACTCAACATGGGAATTTAAAAACTCAATACTGCAATGTCTTTTTCCCTATTTTCTCCAAATAAAATGCTACAGGTTATTGAAACGGAGGCTGGGGTTCCACAGACAATGCTCCAGGCATTTTCCTAGCAGCTGCTGTCCTCATTCCCTCACCTCACTTATTCCCACCTCTCTCACTACTCCTCCAGTTGGACCCTCACAGCTAGTTTTGGATCTCTGTGATGAACCAGACTGAGACTAAATCCTTTTTCTCTTCCTTGAAAGTTTACTTTTAGCCTGGGCCAGCTCCCAGTCTGGTGATCCTATGTGGAGCTGTACCAGCGCAAGGGAGGGAGCAGCTCAGAGGAGCCAGATCTGCACCTGGCAAGGGCTGCATCAACAAACACCTGCGCCGTGGGAAAGATATCTGAAATTCCAAAAGCATTCTCAACAGATCCCTCAGGAAAGCAAGAACAAGCACACATTACATTATAAAACTGGCAAAGAAACAAACTTCTGAGAGTAGCTGAAGTTGCAAAACAGGCCAAGGAGGGAATCAGGTAACGATAACAACTTGTTCATCATCTTTACCTAAATTCAGGTGATGTTATCACCAACCCTAGCCTGCTATATATTTTATAGTAAGCAATTCTAGTCTTTCAGATTAGTAAGCTATATATATAGTGCTTTATTCTCAAACTGTTTCACCACAAATGACAGCTCATTTCACAAACAGCTTATCTTATGGCTAAAGATATATAAATACATACTAAAAATGCTGCTGAAAGTCTCTGAATGTATAATGCAGCCTGGTAGACATGGTAGTGATTGTAACACTGCATTATAGACACAAATGTTAAAGAAACTTGGCAAGATTCAACACATTTTAGCTACTCAGAATTCAGATTTTTCTCAGTCTTGTCCCCTTCTGATGAATGGAACATATGGGAGTATTGTTCATGAAACTTGCATTGCTTTTCTCGATGTCTACCAAAATTCCTCATCATGACAATATTTACCAAGATACATATAGATTCAAATCTGAATTAATTACCTACAAGTTTTTCTGTACTTCCAGGTTTACTGGAAAAGAAAAACGCTTCAGAAGCAATGTGTTGTGAGTATTTAACAGTAGATGTTATAGCAACAGAGGTATTGGAGTGCTTGCTGGGGAAGGCAGCTATCCAGTTAAAAGCCATCAATGCTGAGAGAGATAAGAGACAGGGAAGAAAGTAGCTGCTTTGCCAAGAAGTAGTTTGAAATCTGACATTATAAACAAAACACATGTAAATGTAGACATAAATCTTCTCTCATATGCTGAAGGCCCCATAATATTTTAGCTAGCATTGTTACTTGCAAACAAACAATTCTTGAAATACGGCATCACAACTGCAGAACAGCCTTTAACCTTGTGTTCATCCACTCAAGAACCATGTTATTTATTATCCTTTATCCCTTAATTACGGGGACTTCACCTACTGCTCTCTGCTCATTTGAAATGCAGAATAAAATACAACGGATGTCTGAAGACTTAACAGGTGTCAACCAGATATTTGCCAGCTACCACTACTATTCTGCTGGGAGGAGTTGCTGTTCTATAAATACTAATTAGAGTTTTGCACATGATCTTGCTGAAATACCTAAGGTGATGAGTGGCCAGTTGTTACTTTTAAAAGATTAGCACAATTTGAAAAACTAATGTCCCCAATGAGGCAATGCTCACACCGAATAATCAAGAGTTATAGCTGTTCTCTGCCCAAAGGGAATATTTGCTCACTTCATCATTCGGAAAATCTGCTGCCTCTTGAACAACTCACTCACTCTTCTATTTCACTTTGAGAAACTTGTAAAACTTCGTGCAATCAATAGAATAATATGGTATATGTACTCAAATGGTCTTCCACTGCTATGGCCATATGGAAGGCTTTAGGAATACGTTCCAAGGACAGAACTTTTAGTGTGAAATCATGATTAAGAAACTGCAACAAAATCAGGTTGCACTTAAATGAAGCAGCAAAGACAAAGAATATTACAGTAGAAACTGCAGGAGTATAGAAAAAATTCAGTTTCCTCAAATCCATCTCCCCTCAAATTCTTCACCACCACAAATGAAAGAAAGAAAGAAGTCTCAGTCAAAACAGATCTCTATTATAGCGATTGAGTTTTTTCTATTTGTAGTAGTCATTCTTGAGAAAAAACACCAATTCTCTAAAATCTTAGTGTAATACTTCTGAACAGCCAGTCAATCTTAAGCAAAAATGTTAAGTGATCAGACACAGCACACTAGCTTGAAAGAAAATCTTGAGTTTCATCTTGCCCAATTTGCTACGAAGTGCAAAGTGATGTAACATGGTGTGACACGATGCTGCATTTCTATGTATGAGCTGTGATTCATTGCAGTGAAATTTGACTGATACAACAGACAACCCCATATTATTTAGCATCAATATAGCGTGTCCACAAAAAACATAGTAAAAATGGGTAGAGGAACTCAGAACTTAACCTACTTAGCTTTTCTTTATTTTTCTCTGTCTGTCTGGGAAATAATATTCAGTAAATCCATTACCGTGTATGTGGAAAATAGATACAGTTTTAATCAGAATTTATTTTCTGTTTTTTTCTTTTCAAAAATATTCTTTGTCTTTAGCATCAGATCTGTTTTTTCCTTATCCTTCAGCATACTGCTTCCTCTTTTAAAGTAGCTCATTACTGGAAATGTTTGGCCTTACTTCAAAAGAAAAGAATATGTCAACACCAGAACATCTGTGTCCACACAGAATGCTTTGATGACAGTGATATACTCCATTTACATGAGTAACAGAGCTGAACCTTGATGCTGACTGCATTTAAAGATCTTACCCCACAGGGTAAGAGAATACAGGTCAAAAACGTTGATGTGTTTGACATGCTCTCTACTTCAAGAGCACTTGGCAGTGATTTGTTCCAGAGTCAAGAATCAAACTCACAAAATGTTGCAAAGCTTGGAGCCATGTTCGCATAACCACATTCAAAACAAACATTAAAATGCAGTCTCTAGAGACCAATCTACTTCTGATATGCGGGATTTTGTGAGCAATATGGTCAAATTCTTTCCCGAATACAGCAGGAACTTTCTTACTGAAATCAAAATGGCATAACTCAGGCTTGAGTATCTGTTATTAAGAGGAGTAATGTACCTATATCTCTCAAGTGCAAGAAAGAAAATAGACACTTTATCACCCTAAAACACAAACCTAATTTTATAAAAAGGGAGTGGAATAGTTACGTGTGACACAGCATTGCTTCTGTCAGTGTGGTCATAAGAAGTTAGGAAAATGTCAGTATGGATCGCATGTCTCCACAGGCAGGGTCACTAATGACGAGTTTCTCATATATTTCACAGAATGTTCGGGGTTGGAAGGGACCTCTGTGGGTCATCTAGTCCAACACCCCTGCCGAAGCAGGGTCACCTACAGCAGGCTGCATAGGACCTTGTCCAGGCGGGTGTTGAAGATCTCCAGAGAAGGAGACTCCACAGCCTCCCTGGGCAGCCTGTTCCAGTGCTTCGTCAGAAGGACAGAAGAGTTCAGAGATGAAGGACCGAGCTCTGCCACAGAATATTTGCACACCTTGGCTTCTGGTAATCATCTTTTTAACTTGGTTTTAAAACCTTTTGTTTTTCTTCAACTTTTTGTAATTAATAAATTCTTTTCCAATATCATTACATTCTATCCACTAACCTGCTATGCTGACTTAATATAAGGTAGAGAATTCCAATAGCTTCCTTTCACAGTTCTGACTCCTGAGTACCCTCATGTAAACCTCAGCACCTTTGCAGCATTGAATGATTCAGTATTGCTTACTAGACTAATATACACAAAGCACCAAACAGGATCAAATCGGTGCAGCTGAATATTGCCCTGTTCATGTCCAAGGACCACAACTACCTCTGTGCTGCATTAGCAACAGCAAATACCAGTAAACCCTATTTCAGCAAACAGAGAAAGAGAAAATTTTGTTTACAGGTTTCACTAGAATGCCATGGAAACAAATACAGAGGAAATTGTAAAAGGCATAATCCAAATGGAAGACAGCTCTAATAGAAAGCATATATCCAAAAATAATGTATGTGTTTTTCCACTTGGAAAATCCATGCGTAACTCCTATTAACATCAAGACAGAAAATTATACTGAGCAGACCCCAGTATCACTAAGGTCCCTGGCAAGAGTATGAATTAATGTGCACCTTCAAAGTACAGAAAGATGTTTTCATACACAGACTATTAGAAAAAATAAAAATACCTTAATAGAATAACGATCTTTTTAAAGAAAAAAATTACAGCTAGAATTTCTGAAACAGGATTAAAGTATGGTAGTAGTCCTGTACAATGAAGCTGCTCAGCACCTGCTGCCTACACTGTGCTTGGCTCCAGGCAATGTTATTCATTCCTCACTTTCATGAGAGCAAAATACATCCCCTAAAAATATAAAACACAAAAATAAATAGATCTCCAGGGAAATGGAAGAGAAATCTGTTTTAAAAATAGGGAAGGAGCTTATATGTTCTAGAAAAAGCCCATGTTGCATTGTTTTGTAAGATTTACACTTTAATTTGAAACCAAAGGCATAAAATTTGTATGAAAGCAATATCTGATTTATAGATAAACTTAACATACAATATACTTAGCTGCAAATATCAGACCCCAGTGAGAGAAAGAAAAGGTTTTGAAAGATGATTAAAGTATGCTTGATAAATGTGGCCCTGAAATGCCCCAAAAGATATTTCTGAAGTTAAAAAGTAAACACAATTAACATGACTTTTGCTACAAAAACACTAAACACCACAGATTTTTAAAATTATTTTTCAATGTTATTACATGCTTCTATTGAGCTGGAATTTATTCCATTCACTAGCTGTATTGGGAGACAGCTGTTCTGTCCATGTGACCTTACCATTCAGATAAAAAAACAAATAGCCATGCTGCTGCTCATATGAAGAGGAAGCCGTACAATGACAATGATCTTACGACCACCAAAACTTAACCTCTTGTGAGTGGAAACTTTGTGACAGTTGAAGTATTTAATAAAGATATATTTATAAGGCTCAGATAATGTGCAGATTGATCAGATATATTATTAATTAACCAATAAAAAGAAGTAGCTGTAAAGGCTTACAAGAATACATTACTGTACACTTATGGCATAACCTCACCATCCATATTCAAACAAGTCTGCTAGCTAAAGGCAAATCATATAATTCTTGGGAGTCTTGCATGCATTAGGACTCATTAGATTTACATATTATTATTCACAGTAGACATTTCATTACATTTGCTTTGAGAAAATGTACCATCTATATGGATATTCATGTGCTTCATATGTGCATGCCTTTCTGTGTTGTATATATTGTGTAGCTTACGACAAGGCTGTTTGGCTTTCTTGTGTCTTAGATAAAACAGACCAGAGACTACTCATCCACACAAGATCAACTCACATGGCAGAATTCACATTCTTCCGCTAAAATCTGATGTCCCCAAAACAGGGAGAACAAATCCAAGCAGCCTTTCGGAACCAGTCCAGGCCCAGTCCATCTCCCATGCTGTTTGCAGGCTTTGTTTGGGAGACTGCTAGCTGACACAGGCCAAAACTGGGCCAGAGATTGTCCCAACAGTTGGACAGTGAGGATGTTACTGAAAAATAATTTGTCCCAAGCCCTGACTGTTCAGTTTGCTCGAATGGCCATCACCTCAGTCATGCTACTTGAAAAAAGGCACAACATCACACCGTTACAGCAGGGCTGGAAGGGTCCTCCAGAATTCATACTGTCCATCTACTCAAAAGACAACCTGTCCTCACAACACTGCTTGTGCATAAAAGTTCTCTCCTACTCTTACCAAAAGATGCACCTGAGCCATAAGGTCTTTACTACAAGAACGTCCCAAGTAAAACACTTTTGTCTCATTAAACAAGTCTTTGAAAGTATAACTTACCATTTTGGTCTGCTTGTGGATTTCACCATTGGAGCCATCCCATCTCTATAGAGGCTTTTTGTTTTGCTGAAGTTGACTACATTGAAAATTACTCTCTGGGGGGAAAAAAAACAACAAAGAAAAGAGGTCAGGAATAAATTATGAAATAGTTTATATGTGTATTGCATATACCAGCTGCATAAAAATATAAACAGAAAATATATTAAATTGATGTGCATCTTCTGAATTATTGTTTACTCCACATAGATCTCAGATAAGAGATACCAGGTGTGTTCCTAGTATTTTAATAGTCCATGTTGGTTTATACTGCAGTGATATACATAGAATGTACGCTTTGAATTTAGCATGCTGATTTTTCACAAGGCCTAGCCATACAAAGAAATAGGTTACTCAGATATGAAAACAGAAAAGCAAGACCAGTCTGCTGCAGTTAGTGTTAGAGAGGTTCTTGGAAAGCTGGGAGACAGTGTAGTAGTCTGCTTGAAAACCTTCCCACTACTTCATCTCATAAAGCTTCTTAGTTGCTTCTTCCTATCTCCTTAGGCCTCACACAGCAGCAGGAAAAAATAAAGATTCCTGATTTCCACCCTCCAAATAAAGGAGTATTTCTCTTCCCTCTCCTTGGCAAAAGGAATAGTTTTTCTCTGCAAAAATTGTACAAGACACCTACATAGTAGAAACTGCACATAATCATCATTCATGTAAATATTATAGAGAAGAAGAAAGTCCAATTCTGATCTTAGTTTACACTAATAACTTTGGGAAAACAGTATCTGATATTTAACAGCTCAAAGGAAGAGCAAAATCTAGATCTTCACTGGTAATGGACTGATATAGAAAGTAAATTCATGCTGGGGAAAGAAAACAGAAAACCAAGACAACATCTGTTTGCTGTAAGACATTCTAGGCAAAATTACATATTTTGTTTCTGTTGAGAAAGTCTAGGTTGCATCTAGCTCAACCCATGTATTATGTTTACTTTTGAGATATTAAATCAAGTATACCCGAGTTGCTGGAGCGTGTCCAGAGATGAGCAACAAGGCTGGTGCAGGGTCCAGAGGACAAGTCTTATGAGGAACAGCTGAGGGAACTGGGGCTGTTTAGTCTGGAGCAGAGGAGGCTGAGGGGGGACCTTATTGCTCTCTACAACTCCCTGAAAGGAGGTTGTAGTGAGGCAGGTGCTGGTGTCTTCTCCCAAGTAGCTAGCAATAGGACAAGAGGCAATGGCCTCAAGTTGCATCGGCGGAGGTTTAGAGTGGATATTAGGAAAAATTTCTTTATGGAAAGAGTGATCATACATTGGAATAGGCTGCCCAGGGAAGTGGGGGAGTCACCATCATTGGA
>Ga0181612_110322_pt1 | contig 14291 bp, 7 predicted proteins | sample HoacroProtozoa21_FD_119630 | JGI IMG/M metagenome (GOLD analysis project Ga0181612, IMG submission 119630) | Hoatzin crop microbial communities from Cojedes, Venezuel. Combined Assembly of Gp0051906, Gp0051904, Gp0051908 | reverse complement strand
ATTTTAATTTAATTTATTAATTTAAAAAAAATAAATAAATAATTTAAATTTATTATGAATATAATTAATATATTTCATCAATTATTTTTTATTTATTATTCATTAAAATTAAAATAAATATAATTAAAAAATGACAGAAAATGATATTTTATCAGAAAGTATGCTGAATAGTATAATTAGTTCCAAAAAAAGTAGTGAGAAAACAAAAAAATTACAATTAATTCAAAAATCATTAGAAAATAATCCTTCTTATTTAATATCACAAGATTCAAATAAAATTGAAAAATTTTATAAAGTTTTAACACAATTATTAAATGAAAATAATAATAACTTTATAAATACAGAAATAAATTTAATAAAATATTTATCAAATAATATAAAAAATGATATTAAATTTAACAAATTTATGTTATCATGTTTACCAAAATTATTTGATAAATTTTATTTACAAAATCAAAAAATTAATAAAGATATAATTGATTTATTTGATGTTTGTATTAAAAATAATGATATTAATATTAAAGATTTATTTCCTCAAATTGAAAATATGTCAATGGATGAAGATGATAATTATAAAAAAGATTTAATTGAATTTACTATGAAACATATAGAACAAAACCCAAATTTTAATATTAAAAATTTACCAAATGGAATAGTTGAAATGTTAAAAAGAATGGTTGATGATAATGATCAAGAAGTTAGTAATATTGCATTTAATAGTATTGAAATATTAAATAATAGAGTAGGAAATGATAATGATTTAAATAATAATAATGATAATAATAATAATGAAATTAATCAAAATAATAATAATAATAATATTAACCCAATTAGTGTAAATTTAAATAATAATTTAAATAATATTAATAATAATAATAATAATTTACTTAATCAAAATTTGAATCTTCAATTACAAAATAATAATTTAAATTTAAATAATCAAAATAATTTATTGCAACAACAACAATTACTTCAACAATTACAACAACTTCAAAATAATCAACAACAACAACAAAATGCACAAAATAATTTAGTAAGTTTATTAGCAGCTGCAGTTAAAAATGAACAAAATAATAATATTAATAATAATATATTAAATAATCAAATTTTAGCACAACAATTATTAAATCAACAATTATTACAAAATGCATCATTAAATCCTAATTTATATAATGCAGCATTATTAAATAATAATAATTTATATAATTTAAATCCAAATTTAAATATGATTAATAATAATTTGGCAAATCAGTTATTAAATAATAATTTAAATTTAAATAATAATATTAATAATAATTTAGCTAATCAATTATTAAATAACAATTTAAATAATAATTTGAATAATTTAAATAATTTTAATGGAATAAATAATTATAATCCTCCTATTATTAATAATAATCAATATTTAAATTATGGAACATCTCCTATTAATAATTTTAATAATTCTATTCCTGTTTATAATAATAATAATATTACTAATAATGTTTCAAATAATGAAAATAATAGTATTCAAAATAATAATTTAAATGTTCAACAAAATAATAATAATAATATAAGCGAAGAAAATAATGAAACAAATAATGAAACAGAAGATAATAATTTAACTCCAGAAAAACCAGAAAAACCAAGTAGTTCAACAAAAGAAGTTAAAAAAGTAAGAAGACCAATTAAAAGAAGACAACAAGGAAAAAATGAAGAAGAAAATATTAATAATAATATTAATATTGATATAAAAAGAAATGTAAGTGATAATAAATTAAGTAATAATAATTTATTAAATAGTAATGAAAAAGGTTCAAGTAATAATAATATTAATAATAATAATAATGAAGAAGAAAAAGAAAAAGAAAAAAAAGTAAAACCTCCATTAAAAGGAAGATTAAATAGATTAAAAAGAAATACAGGAAAATCAAATACAAATTTAAATGAAGCAGCAGCTGGAGAAAATTATAATACAGTAGAAGAACATCCTGTTTCAAATACAATATCAAATAAAAGTTCAAATGAAAATAATGAATTAAGTAATAGTAATAATAATTATTCAACAAATCCAAATAATAATAATAATAATTTAATTAATAGTGAAGAAAAATTATTAAAACCTTTAAATAAAATAGAAGAAGAAAATGAAAATATAAATAATGAAAATAATAATATTAATTATGATGAAAAACCAATAAGAGGTGTTACAAAAAGTTCAAATTTTGATAAAAATGATAATAATAAAAAAAATAAAAATAAATTAATAGAAAAAGATAATTATGATGAAAGACCTATTAAAGGAGCAACACAAAGTAATACTAATTTTGATGATATTCCTATTAAAAGTAATAATAATAATAATGATTTTGATAATAATTTTAATCCTTTTAATATGATGAATAATAATTATGATTATGATAATGATGATAGACCAATTAAAGGAATGATTAATAATGATGAAGATAATAATAATAATATTATTAATAAAAATTCTGGATCAAATGAAATTGTTAATTATGATGATATTCCTATTAAAGGAATGAAAAATAATAATAATATAGAAAATTTTGATGATATGCCAATAAAAGGAATGAAAAATAATAATAATATTGAAAATTTTGATGAAAAACCTATAAAGGGAGTATCTAATGATAATATAGAAAATTATGATGAAAAACCAATAAAAGGAATGAGTAATAATAATATGCAAAATAATTTTGATGAAATGCCTATTAAAGGTATGTCTAGTAAAAATATAGATGATATTCCTATTAAAGGAATGAGTAATAAAAATATAGATGAAATGCCTATTAAAGGAATGTCTAGTAAAAATATAGAAAATAATTTTGATGAAATGCCCATAAAAGGAATGTCAAATAAAAACATTGAAAATTATGATGATATACCTATAAAAGGAAAATCTAATGATAATATACAAAATTATGATGATAAACCAATAAAAGGAGTATCAAATGATAATATTCAAAATTATGATGATAAACCAATTAAAGGAATGAGTAATAATAATATAGATAATAATAATATAGAAAATAAAGAAATTAAAAAAGAAGAAATAAATAATAATAATGAAGAAGAAAATTTTATAGTAGAAAAAAAAGATAAAAAAAATGATAAGAAAAATGAAGTATTAACATTTGATGCAAATGAATTTAATGGAGAAGATAATTTAAATGAAGATGAAAATAATAAAATAAAAAAAAAGAAAAAAGAAATAAAAGTAAAAAAAAGTATAAAAAAGAAACCAGTATTATCTTCTCAAAAAAAAGCAATGGAAAAAGCAGCAGCAGCAAAAAATATAAATACAAATTTATCAATAGAAATTCCAAAAGAAGAACCAATAATTTCTCCAAAAAATAATAATCTAAATAATAATAATATTAATAATAATAATAATAATAATATTAATAAACAAGAAATTCCAATATCTTCATCTTCAACAACAACAATTCCTCAAAATGAAACATCAGAAACAGAAAATATTCCTTTACCAAGTTCAACAGATCAATTTCAAAAACAATTAGAATTAGCATTAATGCAAGAACAACAAATGAATAATAATAATATAAATAATAATAATATAAATAATAATAATGTTCCGCAAAAAAAAGAAGATCCAAAATATGATAATATAAAATCAATATTAGGAAATGAAATAGTTGAAAATTTAAATAGTAATAAATGGGAAGAAAAAAAACATGGATTTGAATTAATTAATGAATTTATTAATAAAAATAATGATATTATTAATAATAATAAAAATGATTTATTAATTTATATGAAATTTAAATTAAAAGATTTTAAAGAAACAAATTTTAATATTGTTAAAGAAGCATTAAATGTTTATAATAATTTATTATCTAAAAAAATATTAGATAAAGAAAATGCAATTAATATTTTAAATATTTATTATGAAAAATTTGCTGATGTTAAATTAAAAGAAACATATAATGAATTTTTAAATAATTGTATAGAAAATTTTGAAATTGATGTTATATTAAAAAATTTATTAACAAAAATAAACAAAAAAAATAATGTAAAAATATTACAAGAATATTCAAAATTTTTTGAAAAAATAGTAGAAGATTATAATTTAAATGAATTACCAATAAAAGAAATAGTTGATTTATGTAAATTAATGGCAAATAATTCAAATCCAAATGTAAGAAATAGTGCAACAAGTTTATTATGTGTATTATATAAATATATAGGAGATGATATTAAAGTATTAATAAAAGATATAAAAGAAAGTACATTAAAAGTAATAGAAGAAAGTTTTTCAAAAGTAGAAGTAATAAAAAAAGATGATCCAAAATTAAAAAATAAAAAAAAATCAAAAAATAGTAATAATAATAATAATAATTCAAATAATAATAATAATTTTACATTAAATTTAATTAATCCTGTTGATATAAGTAAAAAAATAACAGCAAATATGTTAAAAGATATAAAAGATGGTAAATGGCCAGAAAAAAAAGAAGCAGTTGAAAATATAGAAAAAATAATAAAAGATGCAAATAATAAAATATTACCAAATGGATTAAATCCTTTATTTGATTTAATTAAAAGTAAATTAACAGATGGAAATAAATCTGTTGTAAGAATAATGGTAAATTTATTAAATAAATTAATTGATGCTTTAGGAAATAATTTTAAAATTTTTACTAAAAAAATTGCAGATAATTTAATTAGTAATTTAGCAGATAAAATGCAAATGTTAAGAGATGATGTTGTTAATTGTTTATATAAATGGAGTGAAAAAGCAGGTTTTGATACTATTATTATTTATATGCCAAAATTTTTAAAAACAGATAATTTTGATATTAGAAATGAAATTTTGAATTTCTTTTTAAAAAATAAAGAAAATTTTAATACATTAAATAAAAGTGTAAATGAAAATATATTTAAAGAAATGATTAATTATTTATTATTATGTTTACAAGATAGAAATAATGTTATTAGAACTAATTCAGAAGAAATTTTAAAATTTTCTTTAAATTATGTAAGTTTAGATAGTTATTATAAAAAAATAAAAGATTTTAAACCAGCTATTCAAAAAGATTTAAAAGATATATTAGATAAAATTAAAAAAGAAAATTTAATGGAAAATATGAATAATGAAAATAATAATGATAATAATAATGATAATAATGAAAATAATAATGATAATAATAATGATAATGATAAAAATAATAATACAAATTCAAATGAAATGTTTAAAAAAATAAATCCAAAGAAAAAAAATACAAAAAATTTATCAAATAAAAAAAAAAATAATGATGATAATGATAATAATAATGATGATAATGAAAATGAAAATTTAAGTGATAGACATTCAATTAAAGTAAGTAAAAAAAATAGACATCAATTATCAAATGATGAAGTAATTAATAATGTAAATAATAAAAGTACAATTATTAATAGTAAAAAAGATATAAATAATAATAATAATACAAATACAGAAAGTAATAATAATAATAAATTAAATTCAAATAGTACAATATTAAAAAGTAAATCAAAAAATAAAAAAAAAGAATTTTATTCAAATAATAATAATATATTTATTAATAAAATATTTTTAAATAATCCAAAAATATCTCCAAGTAAAAATAAAAGAATAGAAAATGATAAAAAATATAATTTTAAATTAGAAAATTTAAATAAAGATTTTTTATTAAAAACAAAAGAACAATGTAATAAAGGATTATTTCAAGAAGAATTTTCAGTTAAATTTTTTGCTGATGATTTTAAAAAAAATGTTGATGCAATAAAAGAATTAAAAATGTTTTTAGAAAAAATAACAGAAAATAATAATCAAAATTTAATTAATATATTTTATGATAATTTTGATATTATATTAAAAGTATTTGGATATAAAGTAACAAATAATAATAATCCAAGTTTACTTAAAAATTTATTTGAATTTTTTGATGTTTTATTATTAAGTATAAATGAAACAAATTATAATTTAACAGAAATAGAAAGTAATATATTAATAACAATATTAATAGATAAATTATCAATTAATAATTCTTCTTTAAAAGAACATTTAAATAATTTATTATTAAATTTTATTGATATTATTTCTCCAAGTAAAATTACAACAAATATATTAAATATAACATTAAATAAAAATACAAGAATTAAATTAGAAATTTTAGATTTAGTTACTGATTTATATTTAAATGGAAAAATAGATATATTTAATAAAACATATATTAAAATATTATGTAAATATATTGTTATTAATGATTTTAATATTAAAAGTAAAACTATAGCATTATTAAAAGAAATAAGTTCAAATATGGGAGATGAATTTTGGAATTATATTGATTTAAATGATAAAGATAGAGAATATTTAGAAGAAAATTTATATGAAGAAGATGAAGAAGAAGAATTTGAAGAAAATGAAGAAGAAAATAGAGAAGAAGATGATGAAGAAGATAAAAATAATTCTAGTAATTTTGATAGTAATGAAGATAATAATAATAATGATAATTATATAACTGGAAAAAAACATAATAAAAGAAATACAGCTAATTTTGGAAGTGAAAATAATAATAATAATTTTAATAATGATAATGATAATAATAATAATAAACATATGAAAGGAGTTACAAATATTTTAAGAAATTCAAAAATGGCACCAAAATCTTCAAATAATAATATAAATAATAATAATAATTCAAATAATAATAATAATATTAATAATAATAATAATTCAAATTCAAATGAATTTATTTCTAATTTAATGGAAACAATGAATGGATTATTAAGTGATAATTTAAATACAAAAGTAGATAGTATAATAATAATACATGAATTAATATATACAAAATATGAAGAAAATAAAAATATAATAATATCAAAAATTGATGAAATAATAAGTATATTTATAAAAACAATGAAAAATTTATTTAACACAAAAGATATAAGAAATATTCCAATAAAATTTTCGAAATATTTTGTAATAGTTTTATGTAAAATAACAACAAATAAAGAATTAATAAGTAAAATATCATATAAAGTTTTATATGAATTATCTGAAAATTTATTAAGTAATTTATTAATAGAAAATTTAGATAAAATTGGTAATAATCAAGAAGGAGATATTATATTTAAAAGTTTAAATAGTGCAATGTTAAGAATATTAGAAAATTGTAATCCAACAGAAGTTATTATTACTTTATTAGAATTAATTAAAATATATAGAAATAATAATGAAAAAAATAAAGTAAGTGGATTAGCTATTAAATGTTTATTAAAAGTTAATCAAAATTTAAAAAAAAATATTAATGATATTAAAGTTGATCAAATATTATTACAAATTCATTTATTATTAATTGATTTTGGAAATGATTTAGTTGCAAAAAATCAAAATGATCAAATGATTATTAGATTTGTTAAAAATTTTATATCAGATTTAGTTAATTTAAAAAAAAATAAAATATTAGATGATTATTGTAATGGAGTAAAAGATCATAATATAAATGATAAATATATATTAAAATGGATTAGAAATTGTTTATCTGTTATTCAAAGTAATGAAAAAAATAATAATAATAATAATGAACAAAATAATAATAATCAAAATAATAATAATAATAATAATAAAGATTTTAGTAATACAATGAGTCAATTAAAAAAGAAATGGAATGATGTTAATAAAAATAATAAAAAGTAAATATTTCATTATAAAATATTTATTTTATTTGTTATTTAATGATTTGTTTCATAGATTATGAAAATTTAAATTAATTTTAATTGAATATTTAATTTATTTTATATAATTTTTATTTTAATTTATTATTTTTATTTTATTAATTATTATTAAATTAATTAAATTAAGAAAAATTGAAATAAAAATAATTAATTTAAATAATAAATAATTAAATAAATAATAATTAAATTTAATTTAATTTATTAAACAAAAGACAAATTAAAAAATAAATAAATTTAAATATTAGAAAATATTAATTATTTTAAATAAAAATTAAAATCAAAATCAAAATAATTAAATTAAGTCAGATTAATTTAATTTAAAAAAATAATTTATTTAAATTAATTCATTAGATTAATTTAATTTAATATTAAATATTAATTTTTTTCTAATTCATCAGCTGCTTGTTTACTAAAGAAAGCAACATCAGGATCAGTATCATTATTAAAACTTTTAATAAAATCAAGACATTGTTTTTTCATTGAATTATCTTTTTTAGATTCTAAATATTTTTCTAAATCTTTAATAACTTTACATGCAACAAATTTAACATTAGGAATTTTATCTTCTTTTCCTTTTTTAATAATTTCAGGAATAATAGTATTTTTAATAAATTTAATATCATAATATTGTTTTAAATAATTAATAGAATTCATAGAAGCAATTCTTAATATATAATTTTTACTATTATTTAATTTATCTTTTTGTATATCCCATATTTGATTTTTTAAATAATCTTTATCAACATTTTGTACAATTTTTTCTATAATTTTCCAACTTGTTTCTCTTATTTGATCTGCATGATCAGTAAATAATTTAATAATAACACTTAAAAATTCTTTATTTAATTTTTTTTTATCTAATTGATCAACAACTTTTAATAAATTTTCAGCTATATAATTTCTAAATCTCCATTTTTGATTCATTCCTTCATCTATTGTTGGAATTATACATTTTTCCATTAATTCTTCATCATGATTTGCTAATAATATTAATTTATCTATATGTTCTATTGCTGCATATTGAACTTCATATACTTCATCTTTTAATAATTTTGTTAATAATGGAACTATATTATCTACTATTAATTTTTCATCATCTTTTAATAAAGGAAGACATTGAAGAAGACAACTTGAAAAAACTGCACGTACATGAAGATTAGGATCATTTGATAAATCATTAACTTATTTAATTTTATTTTTATTTAAATTAATTTAATTATTTTATTTATTATTATTAATTATATTTAAATTTATAATTTAGTTATATTTTTATTTATATTTTTAAATTTGAATATATTAAATATAGGCATAAAACTATCTTTAAATTTTTCAATAGAAATATTTTCTAAATATTTAGGAAAATTACTTAAAACAGCACATCTTACTTCAGGTTCTTTATCTTTTAAAAATAACATTAAAAGTGGAACAAATTTTAATTCATTAAAATTTTTATCAAATTCATGACATATTTTAGCAATGCATTCAGCAGCAGCATATTTAACTCTCCAACTTTTTTCATGACTCATATTACTTGTTAAATTTAATATTAATTTTTCTTTTTCTTCATCATTTAATTTATGTAATAATTCATCTGTTGATTCTATTGTATATATTTTAACTATATCAACAGGATCTTTAATAAAATCATCAAATAATTTATTTAATTGTTGAATTACATCATTATCATCAACTTTACAAAAATATTTAATATTATCTGCTGCTGCTCTTCTTACTGAAGGTGATTCATCATGACTTATTTCATAATATACTTGTAATAATTCTTTTTTTATATCTTGATTTTGTAATCTTGGATATACAACTGGAAATAAATAACAACATGACATTTTTGTTTTTAAATCATTTTCTATTAATCTTTTCATTAATGGAAATATTTCATTTGTTATTAATTCTTCATCTATACTTTCTATAAATTTATTTAAGTTTTTTATTGATGTTTGACGTACTTTTTATTTATATTATTAATTATATTATTATTATTTATTAAATTTTTTTATAATTTATTTATATTTTAATTAATAATAATAATATTAATATTAAATTAGTTTTAAATAAAAAGTACATTTTCATCATCATTTCCTGATAAAATTTCTAAACTTCTTACACCAATAGATGAAAATATATTATCTTTTTGTAATATTAATAATAAATTTAATAATTGATTAGAAAATATACATAATATATCTTCATTTTCTTCAAAATTTAAAATTAAATCTGTAATAAATGGAATTAATTCATCTTCTATTCTTTTTTTTCCTAATATTTCTCCTATTTCTGTTAATTTATTTGCACAAAATGCTCTTATATCTTTATTTTTTAATTTTAATGAATTTATTACAAGAGATACTTTTTTTACTTTATTTGCTGTATTATAATCATTTGAAAATGCTATTAATTGAGATTGATCTGTATCTTCTATATTTGATGGCATTATATCTTGGACATCGTCTATCATTTTTTAATATATATTTAAATATATAAATTGTATTTAATTTAATTTTATTTTTATTTAAATTGGTGTTTAAATTAATTTTTTTATTATTTTATTATTATTTTTTATTTATTAATTATTTTTTAAATTTTATATATTAATTAAAATTATTAATATATTATATTTAAAGCAATTTAATCTTTAATATTTTATTTATAAATAAAATAAAAACTAGAATTAAAATAATAAATAGACTAATAAATGATTAATAAAATAAATTTTAAATATTTTTATATTTAAAATATAAAAAATAAATAATAAATAATAAAAAATTAATTAAATATTATAATATAAAAATCAAAAATAATTAAATATAATTAATATTATATTATTATAAAAATTAATATATACATTTAATAAAAATAAAAATAAAAATATAAATATAAATAAAAATAATAATTTTAAAATAAAATTAAAATGGGTTGTTGTAATAGAAAAAGAACAACATCAACAATGTTAGAACAAATATCAAAAGATGGAATAATAAATAAATCAAATAATCAAAATGATTCAACATTATATACAACAGATGAAGATAAATTTCAATGTATAGATAAAAATTCATTTAGAAAATTAAAATTGGTTGGAAAAGGTTCTTTTGGAAAAGTATATATTGTAAGATATAAAGAAACAAATGAAATTTATGCAATGAAAGTTTTAAAAAAAGAATTAGTAATTCAAAAAAAACAAGTTGAACATACAAAAAATGAAAGAAAATTATTATCAATGTTAGATTCACCATTTATTGTTAAATTATATTATGCATTTCAAGATCATAAAAAATTATATTTTATAAGTGAATTTTTACAAGGAGGAGATTTATTTTTTCATTTAGCTAAAAAATTATTTACAAGATCAAAAGTTATTTTTTATAGTAGTGAAATTATTTGTGGATTAGAATATATTCATAAAAATAATTATATATATAGATTAAATATTTAATTTAAAAATAAATATTAATAATAATAATTTTTAAAAATAATAATATTAATAATAATATAAATTAAAATTTAAAAATTAAAATTTAAACCTAATCAAAATTATATAGAGATTTAAAACCCGAAAACATTTTAATCGGAAAAGACGGTCACATAAAACTCGCAGATTTTGGTCTAGCAAAATTTGTTCAAGAGAAAAAAAGAACATCAACATTATGTGGTACATCAGAATATTTAGCTCCAGAAATAATATATAATAAAAAAGGTTATGATAAAATGATTGATTGGTTTAGTTTTGGTATAGTAGTATTTGAAATGTTTTGTGGTTATCATCCATTAAATGATAATGATAAAAATACATATATAAATAAATTAGAAATTCCAGATACAGTTAATGATGATGCAAAAGATTTAATATGGAAATTAACAGAATATAATCCTAATAAAAGATTAGGTTTTAATGGAGCAGATGAAGTAAAAAAACATAAATTTTTTAAAGATGTTGATTGGAAAAAAGTTGAAAATAGAGAAATTATACCTCCTTTTATTCCTAATGTTAATGATGAAACTGATTTAAGATATTTTGATAAAGAATTTACTAATGAAAGAATAACTGAAAGTGTTAATCAAAATAATTCTATTATGAATAATTCTGTTTCTAATGGATTATTTGCTGGGTTTAGTTATAAAGATAAAGAATTTTTGGAAAAAAATAATGATAATAAAGATAATATTGATTAAATTGATATTATTAAATATAAATATATTATTATTTATTTGATGGAATTTTTGTTAAATTTTTATTAATTTATTTTATTTTTTTTATATAACGATTAATCATAAATTTTAAATAAAATTTATTTTTAAAAATATCATAATATATATAATAATAGAAAATTAAATTTAAAATGAAATGAGTTTTTGTGATATTAAATATTTTATATATTTAATTTAGTTTTATTTAATTTATTTTTTAAATTTATTGTTTAATGAAATGATAAAAAATTAATATATTATATTTTTTCTTAATATAAATAATTAATTAATTTAAAAAATAAATATTATTAATTATTAATTTTTAATAAATAAAATATTATTGAATAAAAATTAAAAAAATTAATATAAATATTAATTATTTATTATATATTAATTTAATTTATTTAATTAAATAAAATTTATTTTTATTAAAATAATTATTATCAATATTTATTATTTTTTCATTTAATCACTTAATTCATTAATACATTTATTAATCATTTCAGTAGAAAAAGTATCATTTGATTTAATAAAATTACTTTTATGTAAATAATCTAAAGCTAAATTATATTTTCCAATTAAAGAAAAAGTTAATCCAATACTATTTAATACATCAATATTTTTACAATCAATAAAATATAATTTCATATAAATTTGTATAGCATTTAAATATTTTTTTTGTTTTCTATAACAATGTCCCAAATTAATTAATAAAATTTGCACAATATTATTATTATCTATTTTATTATTACTATTATTATTATTACAAATATTAATTCCTTTCAAAAAATATTTTTCAGAATCTTCATACATTTTTTGTTTATAATAAACAACACCAATTTCATTATAAATTAAAGGATCATTATTATTTAAATATAAAGCATTTTGAAAAGTAGTAAAAGCAGTTTTAAAATTATTTGTTCTAATAAATTCCATTCCAATATATAAATTACTATAATGACATCCTGGAAATAATCTTAAACATGTTCTATATGCATTTAATGCTTGATCAGATTCATCTAATGATGCATAACTATTACCTAATGCAATCCATCCTTCAGGAAAATTTTTATTTAATTGATTACATTTTAAAAAATATTTTCTAGACATTTCATATTTTTTAATTGAATAATAATAACATCCAACACAATACCATGATATATATTTATCTCCACAATTATTTGCTAATTTATATGCTAAACTATATAAATCACCTATTTTATTTAATTCTATCATTGAACTACATAACATTGGAATTATATCTAAATTATAAAAATCTTCATCATTTATTTTTTTTAATTTATTATATGTATTTAAATAATCTCTACTATTAAAAAATTTTTCACTTTCCATTTTCATTAAATCAAAATCATTATTTTTATATAAAATATCTATTACATTATCTTTTTCTTTTAATTTTTCTATATAAATATCACTTTTATTTGTAATATATATATTATCATTAATACAACTATTATAATAATCATTTAACCAATAATTATCATCATTAAAATTTAATCCATTAATTAAATTATTTTTTTGTTCAATATTTAATAATTGATGATTTAATAATATATTAAATGCTTCTATATTATTACTATCATATTGTAAACTTAATAAATAATTTCTTATTGCTGGTTGTTTATTTTCTTGCATTTCATATGCTTTTCCTAATAATAAATATTTTAAACTTAATAAATAATCATTATCATTATTATTATTATTACTTTCAAATTGAATATTATCTTTTTCTAAATAATTAATTAAACTTTCATAATCATCACATGCATATAAAGCTTGTCCTATTAATATTAAAAAATTTAAATTATAATAAATTAAATTAAATTTTTGTATTAAATTAACACATCTACTATATTCTTTATTTAAATAAAAACATTTTGCTAAAATAAATATATTTTCATTTATATTATTAATATCTTGATTAATAGAAATTGAAAAATTTAATGTTTTTTCTGCATAAAATAATGCATTTTTATATAAATTCATTGATAAATATTTATCTATTAAAAATTTCATTTTATTTAAAACTTTTTCATATGATGGAATTTCTGATATTATATTTTTTGAAATACTTTGATTATTATTATTAATGTTATTATTATTAATATTATTTTGTTGAGGATTTTCTGATATGTTTGAATTTAAATTTTGTTGTGATTTATTATGAACATCTGGAGATATGTTTATTGAATTAATTGACATTTTTTTATTTTTGTGTTATATATATATTTTTTATTTAAATATTTAAAATTTAAATTATTAAATAAAAATTTAAATTAAATTTTATTTTATTTTATTGAAATTAAATTATTTTTTTATATTAAATATTTTTTAAAGAAAAATAT
>Ga0181612_170329_pt1 | contig 14292 bp, 16 predicted proteins | sample HoacroProtozoa21_FD_119630 | JGI IMG/M metagenome (GOLD analysis project Ga0181612, IMG submission 119630) | Hoatzin crop microbial communities from Cojedes, Venezuel. Combined Assembly of Gp0051906, Gp0051904, Gp0051908 | reverse complement strand
TGTGGGGCCTCTCCAGCAGCCGACGCAGACCTGATCCCGTTCCCAGCCTGGCTCTGTGTCACTTCTCCCTGGCGTTGTCCCAGGGCTGCTGTCCGCACCGGGCTCTGGCAGCGGGAGCAGCGCTTACCTGCCACTGCCGAGCGGCTCGGGGGTTGCCCCACGGAGCGTGGAAGCGGCTCTGCGCCATTTTGGCTCGGGTGGAGTTGGATCCTGCCCGCGCACAGGAGCCATCGGTGTTTCCCGGTGCGTGCAGGCACCCTCTGCAGCCGGGGTTGGCCAAGGACGGGCTCGCTGGAGCGGCGAGGAGCCCCGCCATCGCTGGGGACGTGGAGCAGATGTGGCCGTGCCTCGCAGGGCTCTCGCAGCTCTGCTGCTTGCACCACGTTTGTTTATTTTTAGCTCCGGGCAGCTGTCGTGTGTGCACTGGCAGGGCTTTTCTAACGCACCACTGGAGCGGAGGATCCCGTGCGCGAGGGAGAAGCATCAGCTCTGTTTGCTGAGGGTCGTGCTGAATCCCGGGTGGGCTGACCTGGATTAGAGACCTTCTCAGCCCCGTGGCATCCCCCCTGAAATTGTGCTCTCCCTCTTAGCCCGCAGACAGACCCTGCTGAGCAAGGCCAGCCTGCGAGTGGGAAATATTTGGCCTCACTTGAACCTGCATTTGTGAAGTGCCTCGGTGACACTTGACTGTCTTTGGGATAAGCTAGCTGCCATCAGTGACATTTGGAGCCATAGAAATGTCACTACATGAGCCAGGTGTCCCTCCGATGACAGCGAGCTCTGCAGGATTAAGCCTTTGCCTGGAGGGGAGGTGTCGTGCCCGAGGCAGGGATGCTGCAGGGTGGCACAGGTTTGGGGACCCGCCGGTGCTGCCCCTGCCTGCCGGCAGAGCTGCCCCCGCACCTGGGGAGCCCTGGCACGGGTAACCCTGCCGTGAGACCCCTGATGCGCAAGCGAGCCCTTCAGCCTGGAGAAGGTGTTGCTTTAAAACCCAGAGAAATCCCCAGCACGGAGGAGCTGCGGGTTCCTGTCTCAGCTGTAAACTCCGGAGCGCATCCAGCGAGTCCTACAGGGCGCTGATGGAGCGCCTGCCCCGCGCTCCTGCCAGGGAAGCAGCCTGGCCGGCTGGAAGCCTGCGTCCCGGAGGGATGGCTGCCTGAGGCTGGATGGCTCAGGGCAGCCTCCGTTCCCTGCAGCATCCTGGCTCGGAGGAGCTTGCCTTGCTCAGAGGAGCATCCTCCGAGGAGGTGTCCCTGCCACAGGGAGGACCAGGGAGCTCCCTGCTGGGACCAGCATCCGAAAAGCTTCCACCCAGTTGCAAGCCAGTGGCTTTCTCAGGAGTGAGCAGCAGAGGTTTCTCTGGGCAGCTGTTTCTTCACCCTGAAGCGATTTTTCAGGGACATTCTGGGGCTAGATATGGGCTTCCGCCCTCAAAATGCGCAGCAAAGCTGTCGGTGAGCGGTGCAGAAGGGAGCTGGGGCGGAGGGGGCAGCTGGCAGCGATGCGTCTTCCTGCGGCGGGGAGCAGAGCTGGTCCGGGGGCGGTTTTATCAGCAGTCTCCGCTTTGCAGGTGCGTGGAAAGGAAGATCACAAAGCCCGCTTTCCCCTTTTCCTGCCCTGTTTCATTCCTGATCTTTCTTCAGACCTTCAGATTTCTGCATCAACCAGGATGATTAAAAAGAAGAAAGTTGCCGCGCACACAACTTTGTGTCGTTGGCTCCATTAGCGTGTGCTGGCCAAAACCTTGGACTGTTCGATCTGGCAAGGTGTTGCCAGGCATCGGAAACGGTGCTGGTCCTCGCCGGAGTCAGCCCCGGACCTTCCAGTAGTTACTGGTGAAAGAGGAGCCAGGCAGGGAGAAGAAGTCCCAGCTTTCTCCTGGGCTGTGGGCAGAAGCCTCATGGCTGGGAACCTGGGTTGAGACCCTGAACTGGAGCAGCTCTCCAACTGTGCTCTGTGGCAGAATTAGTTGCAGACTAATTAATTCATTAATTATTTATTACAGTGCATGTGCATGTCGAGGTGTCACAGGAAGGACTGTTGTGAAGAGTGATTACAAAATGCAGGACAAGAGCCGCTCCTCGGTGCGGACGGTCGAAGTGTCAGCGGTGATGCACAAAGTGCTCCGGTTGTGGAGTGGGTTTATGCTTAATGTTCTTTCGTTTAAAGGGTCTGAAAAATTAAACACTTTCCATCACAAGGGTGTAGCAAAGCCCTTTCTACTTCGTCTCCCTCTGTTGTCTAAAGGATGTTCGATGCGAGTGCTGGGCTTGCTCGGGCGGCAGCGGCTGTGCCGAGAGATTTGCGCGTTGGAGGCGAGAAATGGTTTTTATTGTTTGCAAAGGGGGATTTCTCCAGAGCAGCCCTGGCAGCGGGGGCTTCTCCACGGCTCCCCGGGCTCTGGGAGGTGGTCATCCCGTGGTGGCAGGGCCCGGTGCTGCCTGGCTCGCCGTTCAGCCACGCTGCTCTCCCTGCTGCTTCACTAAACCCTGTTGTGTCTTCTCTTCCAGATTTTCCGGCGAGCCGACAAGAACGGTGAGTGCTTTGTTCCCACCACTGCCTTCCCTCCCTGCCTGGGTCCCGCTGCGAGGTTTGGCTGGAAGAGTGAAGGAGCAGAAGGGCGAGCAGCTCTCTGGCTGCAAGAAAAATGCTTTTCTGTTCACCTGGGAGAGAAGGCACTGGGGCAAAGAGCCTGGCCAGGGGCTGGGGTGTGGGCTCCTCCCAATTCACCAGCCACACACCACACAGGACAGAGCCTCTTCTGAGCCCTTCTCCTGCCCGCACACGCAGGGTCTCTCTGCCGCATGCTAGCAGCGAGAAGGGAAGGCAAATCAAACCGTGCAGCAGGCAGCCCAGGGGCCGTCAGACTCGTTCTCTGTCCCTCGCAAGACTGATTCAGTCTCTGCGCTCAGTCTGGGGTTTACACGTGCCCCCTGTTCCTGTGTTGGTGGAGCCACTGGTGTTTGAGAGTTAGACTCTGGTACCTGTTTTTGAATTTGGCACCCATAAACCAAGAAGTCCAAAATCCTGAGTTGTTTCTCTGAGCCTTCCCACCCCCTCTTGGGCTCTTCTTCTTCATGGTAGATTGCAGGCTCCAGGAGCCACTTTTGTTGCAGATCAGAATGCAGCCCAGGAGCTGAAATCCTCCACAGAGAGGAAGGAGAAAGCTCTTGAGTCAGTGGAGAGATTTTCTTTCCATAAAAGCCTGATACTGTCCTCACTGTGCTGTTTGTAATGGGCTCTGTGCTTGGACAGTCATCTAAGTACGGAGTGTCGGCATGTGTTTCTCAAAACATTGCAGTGGGTTCTTTTGGAAGGGGCTGAAATTCCCACCTGGAGTTCCAGCAGCAGTGGCCCTGCTTGCCAGCGCTCCTGGGTTTTTGACGGGGACTGGTGGGACATGTTTTCAGTGAGATGTCTGCTCTTATTATTATGCACAACACGCCCGACCGTCCCACGCTCCCGGTAGAGAGGCTGCTGGGAGGATCACTGGGGCCTCTATGCTTCTTTCTGCAGATATATAATTATTCTTCTCTTTTATTTAAATGCAGATGATGGGAAGCTGTCATTTGAGGAGTTCAAGAACTATTTCGCTGATGGGATCCTGAGCTCGGAGGAGCTGTGGGAGTTGTTCAGTGGCATTGACAGGCGTCATTCAGAGTAAGTACCGTGGTGGCACAGAGGAGAGGAGATGAAGGAGGGTATAAAACTGCTTGACTGTAGATGGAGGACATTTGGAGGCGGGTGCGATAAATAGTCAGGGTGAGATAAACCTCCCTCTTGTAACACGCAGATGTTAAAACCCATTGAACACCAGCTACGAGCACTGGTGGTGAGAGAAGCCCGACATTTTGAGAACAGTCATTATCAGATTTACTGTAGTTCCATAGAAGCAAGCATCCATTTAAAATTACATTAGGTTAGTTTGAAAAATATATTCCAGAAATATACAGCTCTCTATAGAGCAGCTTGTGCGTCTGCAGGAGGGGTGTGAGGACGGTGCACAGACTGTGCAAAGTCACAGACTCTGCCACTGCTGACACAGGGAGCGGCTTTTCACTTGCGTAAGAGCTGCTTTCCACCAGAAGTGGGCCTTGTGAGTGTAACTGTGAATTTAGGCCAGCTACTTTTAAAAAAAGAAACCCCCAAAGAACAGAAATAATTGCACTTAGCCCTGGTCTCCTCTTGACTGGTGCTGTCTAGAGGAGTCTGTTGGGCTTGGCTGGGTGTCTCATCCCAGTCTTCCGGCTATCGGCGTGGCCTTGCTGGGGTCCCTCTGCCCTGCTGGTCCCTGGGAACGAGTGGGTTGTGGCACTGGGAGAAACTGGCCGTTGATATGTCTGGGGGCTGCCTGTCCAAACGGAGGGGTGCTGCTGGGGGGGAGGGGGCTGCATCTTCCCCCCCCAGTCTTGGGCGGCAGGCTCGGCTCCGGCTCATGCCACTTCCAGGGCAGTGGCACAGAGGGCCCGTGCCATGCCGAGATGCCGACAGCCACCGAGCCACTGCCAGTGGATACCCAGTGGTCCCTGGCTACAAGTCCCCACATCATCCACCTGGGGCTGGGGAAGTGGGGGTGACTGACTCCTGCCGAGTGCCGGGGTGGTGGGTTTAGTTGATGCTCCCGCTTAGTGATGGGGCAGAGAAGAGGGGGGTGTGTGCAGCCCCTGGTGCCGCTTTCTTTTAAGCCTGGCTGCCCATTGCTGCCTGTCCTGCCAGTTGGGCTTGTTGGAAGTGGGCAGCAGGAGGTGTCTCCTGAGAATACCGCTGTCTCTTTGGGCTGTGATCCCGGGGACTTAGCAGAGAGCCGTTCCCTTTCCTCTGCAAATGCGCCTTTCCTCTCACTCCATCTTGGGGTCACCTTGGAGTCACCCCCTATACAACATTGCTGGGAAACATGGGTTGCAGCAAAGCAGAAAGTTTTAGCTGTGCTCTTAAATGGATGGTGAAGATCTCCTGGTTTACCATTGCTTTCAGGTTGGCTTCTTCCGTCTGTCCAGAGCAGACAAACAGGAGTGACCGAAGGGCCCCGTGCGAGCAGGCTGTCTCCGAGAGCCCTGCACAGCCCTGGCTGCAGCGGTGCTCTCTAACTCGTTAGCAGTAACGATGGTGCGGTAGCTATGACAACGTGGCAGTTGCAGCGTTGAGCTGGTGACATCTATTAGCAGGGCATGACCATTGGGTCTTTGATCTCTTGCTGCCATGAAGAGCTGAAGGGACCCTGCAGGCAGAGCTGGTTTCCAAATTCCGGGGTTCAGGGACTTCAGGCAGACGTAGGAGACGCTGTCCCTCCAGCCCTGCGAGGGTGCCCTCGTGTCTGCAAGAGCAGAAGCGAAAGTCCCGCCCCGAGGCCACTGCGGGTGCAGTTCTTGTTTCTGTCCCCGGCTGGGACATGGTCCCCGCACACAGCGCAGGGTCAGTGTGTGGGACAGCTTCAGTGTGAGCCGGTGGGAGCAGGACGGGGCGTGGGAGGTGGCAGCAGGGAGCTGCACCTCATTTCTTCAGCTTCATCCCCAGCTCATGGAGGAGGAGGAGGAGGAGGAAGTGGGATCTCCCGGAGAGGGAGCCTGGCGCTCGGCTTGCTGTCTGGTGGGAGGCATCCTGCCCGCTGCAGACAGCGTGGGGAGGCTCTGCATCTGTCGGAGCGCGCTGACCCTGAGCCAGGGCCGCATGCCTGCTGGGGCGAGGGACTTGGAGAGACAGGCCTGTCCCCAGGGCAGCATGACCCTGTCTGTACCCAGGGCCTGCCCAGGGACCGCTTGCCCACTGCACAGCGGCAGGGAATGGGTATCGAGCAGTTTTCAGCATGCTGGGCCTTGAAGAGCTCTCTGTGGCTCTGTGTGTGCAGCTGGGCTTTCCAGCGTTCGTTTTTGGGGTGGGCAGAGGGGCTTGCTCCTTTGTACAACCTCCGATGTCCTGTAAGGGCTGTGTGGGTGTCCTGCTGTCCGCTCGGCGGGCGGGCTGGACAGCCCCTCTTCCCCAGGCCGCCTGCTTGCTTTGCACTTGCAGGAACTCAATATTTGTGAGAGCTGGATGAAATTTGCTGCCAGATTCAAGAGTTGCTGCCCGAGGTAATACTCAAAGTATTACAAAGCTGGAAAGCAACTACAAGCTCAACAAACGTATCTGGCGTGCTGCCTTGATGTCCCGCACCTTTTCTGACGATGGGAAAGTTTCACCGTTAATGCCTGGGCGGGTTTGTGTGTTCGTCAGGTCTCGGCTGAAACTTGTGTTTCTTTGTCAGTGCCAGCCTGACCTAGGGAGAGACAGTAACAGAGCCTCGTACCCGGCACTCCCCGTGCCTGGGTGACAGAGCGTTGCCCTGACCCACCGCTGTGAGCCTGTAGCTGCTCCCCTGGGTCCCGAAGCTGGTAGCTGGGAAGATGGGTGTTTCAGAGGTCTCATGCATCACTTGTTCTCCTTCCAGAGAGCCCATGGTACCACGCTTGCCTTTTCTCCCCGTCCTTCCCATCCAATCTTTGCTCCCCCTCCCATCTGCCTGGCGCTGGGGTGGGATGCTGTGGCCTGTGCGTAAGGCACCTCTGCTGGGTTCCGTTCAGGTTTTACATTTTTTTTGTTCTGCATTTCTGAAGAGTCTTCTGTTCTGGCTTTAACATATCTCCTTGCTTTAGTTCTTTGACGTTTAAAAAATTACGTTGAAACGGAATTGAACTTTTCCTTGCAATTTGGTACAACAGCTAGGCCCACCGTTTTGTTTAGCTTGTCAGAGAGCTCCACGCCAGCTCTGGCACTGGCACAGAACAGAAAGATTCATCTTTCTGGAAAAGTGCGTTTTCATCCACTGCAGTGTTTGGGTGAGAAGAGACAAATGTTTCTGGAGGGAAGAAAAAGCCCCCTTGCTGCAGATGCGAAGCACAGTTTGCGCGGTGAGCAGCCGTGTGTCCGTCTGCAGCCCAGCCCGGCGGGATGGCACCAGGTCCCAGGGTCTCGGGGGAACAACTGAGCAGAGGGTTGGTTACAGGGGGCTTTGGACTGAGTGTGGTGGCGTTGCATAGTTTACAGGCCTACGGCTATTGGCAGGGGACTGTGAAACCTGCCCGAGGAAGTGTCGCATGGACCTCGCCTATCTTTCTGTCCTGCGTCTGTCGGGAAAATTCAGAAGATTAAGGCCTGGCAAATCCTGCTTTGCATGAGAGTGGTCAGAAGGTGGTGGCAGGAATTGGGTACAGACTGCCCAGAGCCTGCGTCTCTGACCTTGAGCCACAAGTGAAAGAGGTGGGAGTGCTGACCTGGTGGTTTTAAAAATCTCTCAGTGGAAATAACCCAAGCCTCTGGTTCTGTGGAAGAAGGGACTTGTCTGGAGTTTCCTCCTCTCTCTTTCATCAGAGGCTCGGAGCCGCAGCGTCTGCCAGTCTCTGAATGATGGAGAGTGACCGAAACACTCTGGGCCACACTGGAAAGCTTTAGAAACCAGATCTGTGATGACAGCAGAGGTTCCCGACATGACGAATGATAAAAATAAAAAAAAAGCTATCTGCTTTGCTGAAACTGATTGCTGTTTTCTTGCATAAATTCCAGGCGCATTCTGACAGAATCACAACAGCATAATGATGACTAGATCCTTCATCATCACTTCAAGCTAATTACAGTTAATCAGTGGTTTGAGCACAGTCAAAATACAGCTATGTGGAAACGTGGAGAGTCTCAGGATGAGTGCTTTGGAGCAGAGGATGGCTCTTCTCTTGGAGTGGGAGAGGGGATGGCAGAGAGGGGAGCGGAGCAAAGCCTGCTGCCCTGTTGCAGCCCTGCAAAACGGGTCGGGATTTGACGTGCGGGTTCTTTATGTGAGCTCCTACGGGACGTGGAATGTGGGAAGAGGCGGCCGTGTCGTGTTGCTGACGGAGCAGGATGTGGGGAGAAGGAAGCAGATCTTCCCCCGGACAACTCCCAGAGCGCTGATTATTGCCACAAGGTCCCGCTGATTGACTTGGTGTTTAACTGTTCAGTGTTTTAGTGATTGGTTAGTGAATGTTGGTTTTTAAGCAGCAGACAGACAAGATAGAGTTTATTAATAATCTCTGGCCTCTCCTTACAAGCTACGTGGTTGGTGTTGATTGTAGCTCTTTGTCACGCGGACGCCTGCTCACTAGAGCCGAGGTGGGAAGCTGGGCAGTGGTTGAGCTGGTGGCCCCTTCTCCGCTGTGAAACTGGCCCAGCTCCAGGTTCTGACTGGGGGCAGGTGCAAATGCCTGGGTAATGTGTGCATTAGGTGTTTCGCTGTGTATTTTGTTACCTGAGTCCGTATCCTCTCCTTTGTGAATGTTACCCGTCTCTGGGATGGGCACCAGTGGCTGCGTTGTATCTGGGCCGTGGGTCTAACGAGCGGTGCCGCAGATGCTGTGGTGCCAGCGCTCTTGTGGCAGTGCAGCAGCAGCGGCTCTGCAGTCTCCAGGCAGCTTTCGGATGTACGTGGAAAAATTAAGAAGGAGCAAGACGTTTTTCCAATTTAAATTTGTGCTTGAAACCCCAGTCACTCTAGCAGAGCTGTGCTCAGATGCACGGTGCTGCTCAGAGACAAAGTTTGATGGAGTGGAATTGGCGGCAGAAGGGACTGTGGTTTTGCTGATTATCTGTATTGCGTCTCGAGGGAAACACTTTTTTTAACCACTTTGAAAACTGCCTGCAGTGCCAGGACAGCGCGCCAGAGCCCTGCCGTAATCAGCTCCTGCGGTAGGTGTTTAAAATAGATGAGCCAGATCACATCCTAAAACTGCCCGTGTCCGTTGGCTGAGAAGGCGCCTGATGCAGTTAGCTGCACGGAGGGGTCTGCAGTCCCGCTGCTGTGGCTCTGCGGTGACGTCTCGCACCAAAATATTTTCATGACTTGAAGCACTGCCTATTGTTAAAGCACTCTAAGTGGAAGCCCAGCAGAAAAGGAGACACAGAAACCAGTCTTTGATGTTTGGAGGAAAAGCGGTAGGAAGATTTTGTTTAAATTATTACTCCTGTTCCTGGCACAGCATTTTGGACACTCCCCACACTCTCCTCTCATTTTACCTTGGGGTGTTTTTGCCCCTTTGCCCTGTGAGCAGTGTCAGCAGGGTGACAGGGTGATGTGGCTGCGGTTTGACTTCCCCTGGGCGGCGGCACTGCAGCTGTCCTCAGCTTGGAGCCCAGCAAACCCGGGTATCGCTGGTTCCTCCGTGTGTGATGGCACTGAAACACTTAAACTCTCGTTCGTATTCTCTTCCAATTTCCTGGTAAGGATTAAAAATGCTTGTAACCATTTGGGGGATTTTGAAACAGCAGAATTTCTGCAGTGGAGGCTGATTTGAACAAGCAATATCCTGGGGCATTTCCCTTCGGGCTCTGCAGGTGGTGCCGGGCATCGCAAGCCGCTCTGCCTTGTGGCGTCGGCCACCTGAGCGGATCCAGCAGCTTCATGCGAGCCCGTGGTTCCGCTTGACGTCCCATCCTGAAAACATTTGACTGTTTCCAGACGTTTCTTCCTCCCTCTTCACCCCAGCAGTGCCTTTATTAGCAACTGGAGGGACCAGTGCAAGTGCTGCAGGGATGCCAGCATTGCCTCTCGAGCGCAGTGCTCTGTCACCTAAAAGGGGCAGGGGGCTGGCCCCCGCCTCCAGGTTTTTGTACCCAGCTCACTGCTTTAATGACCTTCATGGCAGGAGCAGCCCCTGTGGTGGGCTGTGAAGCCATCCAGCCCCTGCATGGGGAGCCTGAAGGCAGCTCCACACCCCCCAGGCTCTGAAGGCAGGGCAGAGGAGGAGCGCCCAGGGGCACTTGTGGTGCAGACGAGAGAGGCAGGGGCTGGTGCCGTGGGGCAGCCTTGGGGAGGACCTGGGCTGAGGTCAAGGGAGGCACAAGGAGGGAGCCCTGGCTCAATGCTTTGCACTTTTGGGGAAGAGGTTGGGTTGAAGAAGCAGCTTCTGCGGCTCATCAGCTCCAGGGCTCAGAAACGGGGCTGCCCAGGGGTGCAGGGCACTGCCTGCCTCCCCTGACCTCCCTCCTGGCCCCGTCCTGCTCTCACAGACGCTTTCCCAGCACACTCCAACTCCAGGAGATGTTGGTGGAGAAGCTTTGCTTGCTCCTTGAGCCCCCACAGCAGAGGTGATGCTCTGCAGCCCTGCGGGTGCTGGACATGGCTCCTGAGCTGCTGCCTCTAAACTTGTTCAGCTTTTTATTTTTCTAATACAGCTTTTGAAAATTCATGGGAGGAGCAGTAAACCCACTGGGGGCTCAAGGCAGGCCCTCAAGACCTCACACACCACAGCTGTTTCTCCCGAACCAGCCCCACCATCTAACAGGAGGTTTTTTTCTGTTTCTTGCAGTAACGTGGATACAGAGAAATTGTGTGGTAAGTAGGGTGATACTCCTGCCTTGGAGGGCTTCCTCTCTCGAGGCTCTGCAGTGGGGCTGTGTGCACGTCTGATCTGGGCAGGACTGGGCAGCCAACTGGCGTTGAGAGTCCCTGGGCTTGAATCCCAGCACGGAGGGCATCTGTGCTTTTCCCAAGGGGATGGGATGTTTTGTCCCTGGGGATAGAAAAGGACTCTGCATGTCAGTCCGGGTGGGAGCGTGACTCTGGGCTGTGTGCGGGGAGCGGGAGGTGCGGGGCGGGCAGAGATGGAGGCCCTCAGGAAGCTCACCATGGTCTTCTCTCCTGTTTCAGATTATTTCTCAGCATATCTCGGAGAATACAGGAATGTGCTTTCCGCCCTGGAAGCCCTCAACTCCGCAGTCCTGGCAGCCATGGACAAAACCAAGCTGGTAAGGATGGGACTGTGGGAGGGCAGCGGGGCAGACGAGTGCATCGCAGAGCCATGGTGATCTTCGCTGCTTGCTTGGTGTTAAACTTGGGTGTCAGAGGCAGCAAACGTGGTGCATCCCGGACCAACAGGGTTGCCTGTGCCTGCTGCGGCTGTCTCCATGCGCAGCGAGTGCCGCAGCAGCACAGCCTGCAGCGTGCCTGGAGGAGGGGGAGCTGTGCCGGAGGGTAGAGCTTTGGTGCTCTGGAGGTGCCTTCTTCCTCACAGGGCTCTGGCAGCGGTTGTTTCAACAGCTCCTTGCAGACTACTTGCAGGGTGCTGCTGGGGAGCATTGCTGATAATCTGTGTTGCGTCTCTGAGCCAAAGCAAGGTCTTTTCCACAAAGCAGTGGCATGAAATAGGGGCCCCAGGACTGAGCCTGCTCTGGGCTGACCCCAGCAGCTTTTGCTCAGCCCAGCCTGTGCTCACAGCAACCAAAACTGGCTGCCGGCGAGGGGGCGGGAGCCGCTGCGGCAGGAGGGCTGCGCTGGGAAGCAGCAAGGCCCTTGGGAGAAGGTAGGAAATGGTGGAATTCACGGACTCCCAGCCCTGTGCCGAGTTCATCCCTGCGGCGAACGCTCTCCATCTCCCTGCAGCTTGTAGTGATGGGAGGCAGGTTGGAGGCTGCTGATTAGGGCAGGCAGCCTCCTGCTCTGTGAGCCCTCCTGCCTCCGTGTTGGAGAGCAGAGGTCTGCAGCGCACAGCGTCGTGAGCTAAACAGAGCCGTGAAAAAGCAGTGGCCAGTACTCGAAGAGACCCTCCTCAGGGACCAGCAGCCCCCTTTGTGCCTGAAATGTGTTAAAGCTTTCGCCGTGTGCTTGGGGCTGATGCTGTTTTATGGCTGTGGGAAGGGCTGGCCCTTGCCTTCCCTTCGGTGTGGTGGTTTGATGCTTGGTAGGAAGCGGGTGAAGGTCATCATCCACGCACATACTGTCCACTGACCTACTGATGGGATGGAGAGGTGAGGGGGCACCGGTCGCACTGGCGGCTCTGCAGAGTCGTGGAAGTGGTGTTTGTGCCTCTGTGGTGTCAGTCGCGATCTTGCCCTCTCTTTCAGTTTCCCTCTGGCCAGATCCAGCCTCAGCAGCCTCTCCCTGTACGTTGGGAAATGCATGCCAGGAGAGGGAATCGCTTGAAAATGCATTTTCTCTTTGGTTCAGGTGCCCGGCCCCCTTTACAGTTATTAAATGCAAGTCCAGAGGGAGAGAAATCCTTTTCAGAGAGCTGTGCTTTATTTCAGTTCTTTTCTGTTTTGGGGTTTTCTTGGTAATGAATTTGTATGTTCATGTATTTTTCCCAAGGACAGCACAATTCCTGTCTGCTTCACAGTATTGGCATGATGCATTCATTCACTTAATTTTTGGTGCCACGAGTGTTCCCTGGGAAAGAGAAGCAGGTTTTCCCTGTTGAAACAGATTTTTCTGGACTGGCTTTTCCACCCCTGTTTGGATCTGCTCGGAGCCCGGGGGCCAGGGCAGCCCGATGCTCGCAGCGCTGCTCTCACCCGCGCGAGCTCTGCGCTGGCCGGGCGCTCTGATGCCAGCCCTGAGCTGCTGGGTGCTCCGACGCGGGCACTGACTCTCCCGGGAAGCATCTCCCTGCGCGTCCCTGGCCCGCTGGGCTCTGAGCCGGGGAGGAGGCAGGAGAGGGCAACGCTCCAGCCCTGTGGTCAAGGCTCTTGCAGAGCTGTGGGAAGTCTGCTGCTGCTAGAGGCTGGCAGAGATGCTAAATGCGGCGTTTTTACCTGCTGTGACCTGAATATATTCCCACACTTGTATTTCCAGAACGAGACTCGATCTTGGATTATTATGGGATTAGTGAGTTTATTAGGTTGGACTTTAGCCGAAGCTCACACCTCTCTGAGCCAAGGGAGGGGGCAGAGAACAGAGATTTCCCATATTACACGTCGGTCCCTCATTTCTGTTGATTGAAGCACCTCTAAATGCCACTGTGGCTGAGGACTGGCAGCCCCAGTTTGGCAGAGACACCGCTCTCCTGGAAGAGCCGAATGAAACTTCATCCTGGGGAGCTGCTTTTGCTGGAGACGCAGCTGTGCTGTGCACTGAGCAAACTGGAAGGGACCTGCCTGCTCCAGCAGCCCTCGCTGTAAAGCTTTGCTTCCAGAGCAGGGCTGTGGAGTCATCAGATGTGGAAGGATCTGCAGTCCCTGCCTGTTTTTCCCGGGCTGTATTTGAGAGCTTCACGTGACTCCCAAGGAGGCACTGATACCTGGGCTAGCCAGAAGGAGGAGAAGGGGACCTCTGCCTTGAGCTGGGTCTCACCAGTTGAACTACAGCATATCTTGGTTAGGGCATGGTGCATCTCTGGTGGTTCCTTGCTGCTGCAGGATTGCTCACCCCTGTGTCCTCCAGGTACTCACCCACAGCTGTAAATAGGCTCATGTGAATACCAGCCCACTTTACAAGCTGGAAAACAGACAGAGAGCACGGGCTGCTTCATTAGCACAGCAAAAGCAGAGCCTGGGAGATGCCTTTGGCTTGCTCGGACCATGCCAGGGCGATGAGCTACAGGGAGGAGAGGGAGGGAAATCAGGAAGCCACAGCTCGGAGCGAGTGTGCGGCAGCTGTGTGTTTGGGAGCTGTGGTTTGAAGCGGTGCTGCCAAAAGCTTTTTTCATATCGAGGATTCCCACCTCTGTGCGTGCCGTTGCCGTCGCTGCGGGCCAGGGCACCCGGCGTGGATCAGTGGCGTGTCTCAGCGGCTGTCTCCTGGCTGGCAGGCTCCTCGATCTGCTGCCTGCCGTGCACGTTGCCGACTGCAGGATAAACACTGCCATAAAGCATGGCAAACGCAAGCCAGGTTCGTCCTTCTCGCTGCGTAAGTGACTGCAGTTACTGCAGGAACCTGTGGGTGTGTGGGCAGCAGACCTGCTCAGGGTCGTTTTTTATCGATCCACAGGTTGGCAGGAGGAAACCAAATCCTTAGGGGTTCCTGTGCTCCCATCCTTCCTCACTGGGTTGGTAGAAAAATGGTAAGGAAAAGATGTCTTTTCAAGAAAAGAGGGTTTTTCTCCAAATTCTTTCATTCCCACTCGTGTTTGTAAAATATAACTTGGTAGCTGCAGTATACTAATTAAAGCTCTTCTTGTGGCTAAACTTTGCATCTGCAATATAATAGCGTCAGAGTAAGAAGTGAACTGCGGAAATACCTTGGGAAATGGCCTCATATTTCTCACAGGGGACCTGTGTGCTAGAACCTTTCCATTCTCCAGTCTGCAGACACTGCAAGCAAGCCCGTTAATGCCTCTCCACGTCAGGCGCTCCTGTTTCTCCTTTGGCAGGCGTTATGCGATCACCTATTCCATTCTGTCCCGAGCTTAACTATTGTCATAAGAAACTAATAAAACCTCTCAAAAGCAGAATTGTAGCAGCTCTTGGCAACTTTGGATTTTCATCTGCGTCAGTGGAGCTGAAACACCAGTCCAGAACCAAAAAGCCTTGTCTCGTGCTTGCTGAGGTATTTCCTCCGTGACTCCTTTCCAGGAGTCT
>Ga0181612_156979_pt1 | contig 14292 bp, 8 predicted proteins | sample HoacroProtozoa21_FD_119630 | JGI IMG/M metagenome (GOLD analysis project Ga0181612, IMG submission 119630) | Hoatzin crop microbial communities from Cojedes, Venezuel. Combined Assembly of Gp0051906, Gp0051904, Gp0051908 | reverse complement strand
TGATGATCTTAGAGGTCTTTTCCAACCTATGATTCTAAAAGGACCTAGGGAAAATATGGATCATTAGTGTCATAGACAAGGAACTTCGCTGTCTGTCTTTAGAAGCTGTACATTTAGAGATGAGACATCCTATCAATACTTCTTACTAGGGAAGCAGAGTGATAGGGCCAGGGAGGAGAATATTATGTACTCTGTCAAAACAGTGGGGGAGAATAAAGATGGTGAAGGAGACTATGGAGCTGTGTGCCTGGAGGTTATTATTATTGTTTAAAAAGAAAAGTTTCTGTGGTGGGATAAACTTGGAACTAGTCGAAAAAGAAGTCAGGAGAAAATTGATCCACTGAAAGTTTTAAGTATAAGGCAAGCAAGTTTGTCTTTCAAAGCAAAATAAAAAGAGGCCTGGCAAAAGGAATGGGTTGAGAATTATAAAGAAAATCAAACTTGTAAATAGTAAGTGAATAAACCAAAGAAGAGTGAAGCTGTAGTTTAACACAGTTTAACAGTTCATTTCGAATGGAGAGTTAGTGGGTTTAGATGACTCCAGGATCTGCCTTTGTTGCTAATGTTGGACAAATACTTTCATTCTTTTTAAAAGAGATGCTTGATCTGTTTCATATAGAGCAAGGAGCATCTTTGCAAACTAACAATGAGATTCATTGTTATGCTAGAGATGAGAACTGAGAGCGACACTCACAAAATCGTAGCACGCTTTTACTATTGCATGCACAGTATAAGCTGTCAGCTTCAGGCAGCTGTAAGACCAAGTGATTAATGAATTTTTGACTTTCCTTAGTAATTTGTAATGTGTGTATATTTGTGTGTAGGTTCTGGTCTCCATCAGGACTAGCAACTGAACAGCAATACTGGCCAGCAGGAAAGAAACATTCAGATATATTTTGAAAAATTGTTACAAATTAAAAAACTGCCAAAAATCCCGATGTTACTAAATGAGGAGAGCTAAAATTAAAATGTATGGTTTAGTAACAATGTCAAAGAAATAAGCCACTACGATGGCATATAACAAGTTTGACTTTTTACAGTGGCGATGCTTTTTGTGCAAAATTAATAATGAGAGGAACATTGAACAGTGTAAATATTTAAAAGTTATAGTTTCTGTTTAAATCAATAGTGGAATGTAGAACCAATTTATACATTAAAAATACTTCAAATCTCTCAAAAGTTTTATAAATAAGTATGATGTTCAATTCGCTATGATGCCTGTTGATCTTTCGGACAGTTCTACAGATCACTGAAAACATTTGAAAGTGGAATATATATTTGCTACTCTGACATTGATAATGTTTAACCTAAAAGAGAATGGTAGTAGCTTTTCTTAAAGAAAATGGATTGCTAAGTAATTAAATCTACACACACACAGTTAGTTGGAAAGTTTTCTCATAATGGCATTCATAAGGCCTTACAAAAATGGAGAATTTCCCCTTTTGTCACAGAGTCAGGCTTCCACTCCCGTCTTTGTGAGTGTATATATGTAATCCATCAAAATGACAAGAATTTTTATCATTATATCAACAATGTCTGATCTATTTATAGAATTGTTAGGGAACTGGAACTTTTTAGCAGGTAAAGGTGCATGTTGCCTTGAAGAGCAAAGACTCTTCTTTTAGGATGATATACCTGATAGTGGAAAGAACATGTATTTGTCAATTTATAATCCCTCTCAAAGTGGATTTACCTCCTTGGTAAATACAGGGGTTTAACAAGGATACCTGGCAATATAAGTATCTGTCATTGGTTAAACTGGGGTCTTTGCAGGAGCCACGTGAAAGGGCTCTGGTATAGGCAAACCAGTCATTTCTTATCTTTCTTGTGGTACAACTGTTTCTCTGAAGCTTGTATTTCTGAAGCTAGAATAAGGTGTTGAGTTTGTAATTACAAAAGAATATCTTTGTCATGCATGTGATTGCATTATTTACCACACATCCATCCTCTGAAATTTTACTTTTGGCACTCTGGTACTGGTCACATGGTGTGTTAGTGACCATCTGTTGTTGGTAGAAGAGTGTTATGCGTTAGTGGCATGTTCTGTATTGATAACTCTGCGAAAAAAAGATGAATGATCTCTCAAACATGAAGAGAGATGCTCTGATTTAATGTTGTTTTGTTGGCTTTGGTTTTTTTTAAATAATGAAATTAGCTCAAATTTTTCTTCTCAACTATTTGTATTTCTTGCCAATAGTTTGTTTAAAAATGTTCATTTTACTTTTTTGCAAGTAGTCTTAACAAGTCAAAGAAATAAATAGTAAAAGTGAAATTTTCTTTAAATGAATACATCAGACAATAAAATATAATTTGTGCTAATATTTTATAAAGTTTCCAGATCACAACATTTTTTATGAATACTTAGGAGATCTCTGAGGCTTGTGAATAGCCAATTACATGACTCCATAAATAAGCTATGACTTTAGTTTTCCTTTATCTAAGGAAATATAATTAAATTGCTCTTTATGCTTTACAGCTCACGAGAGGCAATTTATGAGGCATATTTACCTCATACAGTAGATAGGGATGAAAATAGCACAGAGAGAGGTCCTCCTGAAATCTCTGAAAAGGTGGACACTGCTTTAATGTCATTCAAGATCTGAGCTGATTTGCACTCCTCCCAATTCTTCCTACTGTTCTCTTTTTCTTCCTTCTCTCATTTGTATTGCTGGAGTTGTCAATTCAATGGAGCATTGGTGTTCATTGAGATACCATCAGCAGCTTCTAGAGCAGCTGATGCATTAAAAATCAGAAATTTTCAAAGAATAGGAACTTTATTCATCTTACATAAAAATGCAGCAAAAATGTGAAGAGTAGCTCTTAGAAGGGCGCAGCTGTTAGCCATGCTAGGCTATTTGTGTACAAAGAGGCTGCCCTTTGTGAACTTTTATACAATTTTATATCTGCTTTAGTGGTAAGTATGAAAGGTCTTTCTGTAAAATCCTGCTAGATTAATTCAGCCAAAATTGTAAATGTATTTCATATATATTTTAAAATTATTCATGTCAAAGGTGTGTGCAACTCACCCAGCCCTTTGTCCCGACATCCCAGGCAGTCAAGGGAGGAATAAGCATGTTTGACTCCTTTCTTAGTCGCCAGTTAATAAAGGCTATTCATCTTGTGGAAACACAACACTGTTTTTCCCATGCATAGACAGCACAAAACTGTAGACAGATCTGATCTGAGTAACCTGCAGGATAAAATAATAAGTAGGTGGTGTATTTTATGATAGTTTTCTTTGTGAATTAGGCTGAGAATTGTGAGTCTGAGTCACAAGTGGAAGGTGGAATAAAGCTGATCAGCCCACAGAGGAATTGTTTGCATGAAGAGAGATTCTAATGAACATTTAGGAACTTAAAAACTAGATAAAGATTCTCACCACTGTGTGCTAACCATCATTAAATAAGATTCTGGGAATTCTTTCTGTGGAGCCTCTGCAGACATCTGCTGTAAGGCACGTATGGAGTGCAGTCATGACTCAGAAAACAATGAAAAAACTCAGTCTCGTTTGTCAGATACGGAGTTCACCCACTAATAGCATTATAAGCAAGAAATTAAATGACTGCCTTGCAACCACTGTGTGGCCCCTCCTGCCTCTCCTGCAGTTAACTTTCAAAGAAAATTTTAAGGATCTTGTCTAAAAATGGTGCAAGTTTAAGTGCCAGTCTATTCAGGAGCATTTAGAAAGAGAGAGCTTGGTCACAGAAAAAAATAAAGTTTGATTGCTTGTGTTAATTAAGAAGGGGAAATTTGATTAATTTTTATGACTGCAAATACGCTGTTAGGGGGTGAGTGGTAGAAGGTTTCTTGAAAAGTTCATGAAGTTCATGGTTAGCTTTTCTAAGTTTTGTAAAATAATTCATAAAGTCAGAGTGGGGGGAAAAAGCATAAGAATTAACTCACTAAACAAATTTTACTGAAAGAAGAGTGCCATTGCTGGAGACATTTAATATAGGGACATTTTCTGATCTGAATATGGAGACTGAAGACAACAAAGCTAGAAAAAAACCAACTGGATAGTCAATGACACCTTCCCATATAGATCAGAGATACAAAAAAGAACCACTTGTACCAAGTGACAGAGAAATTAAAATTGGAAAAAAAAATCCCAACCATTTATTTAAGTGATAGCAATTATTGGTAGTCACTGGAAGAAGTCATCAAATGATATGATAAAATCTCCTTAATTTAAAGTCTTTAAGATGTTCATAAATTCACTGTTAAGTTCAGTTGGGATAAAACTTATCGCTTATGAGCTGCAAAAACATCAGACACATAGTGAGACCAAAGTGTAAATATTTCACAAAAAAATAATATGATGAGGAAAACCTTCCACTTCCATATTTTGAAAATAAAAGCATCTTTCTTTTTTTTCCTTTTTTGGTGACAGATAACAGAAACTCACATCTGTCTTCTAACTGGATAAGATTTCATGAGAATTTACTGCAAAATATTCCCCTTTCTCAGAAATAAATGAGAATCTGTTCATGTAACACTATTAAAAAATGGAGATGTTGGGTCATTCTTTCTTCATTGTTTTATGAAGACAAGTAAAAGAGAGAAGTGCATTATTAATGACAAGATTAATGTTTAAAAGGAGTAAAAGATCCATAAGGTCTCTGTTTCTGATCAGATGGAGAATGTGGTAGTAAATGCTAGATAACTGTGAGAAGGATGGTGTACCATTTGAAAGTACTTTGCAGCAGAAAGAGAGGAATTGGCTGTGCAGTATAAAAAAAAGCATTTGCTGATTTAACTGTATTGTGTTTACCAAAGCTTGCAAATTGGGAGATTTTGCATTGCAAACTCAAGAAGGGGCTCAGCAAAACATTGTTCGATCTTTAAGGATAATCTGTCACATGAATTAGGAAAACCCTTCAGCATATAATATTGTCATTTGTCCTTTTGACAGTACCAAAGCAGCTTGTGAATTTCTCCAACCGTCTTCTTAATGCTTCCCTGAAATCATAAACTGTCGTTACATGCCAGCATGGTGCCTTACAATAGAATATGTAGACAAATACGTAAGCTCACAATCTTGACATAGGCTCAGGAAAAAGAATTTTGATCCAGGTTGAGTTTCTTCATTGAGTTGGTTTTTTTTTTTATTCATTTGTTTTTCTTGTGATGGCTATGTGGCAAGTGAATGAAACAGGAATGCATATTGCCAAAAACCCCATAGTACCTATCTTGCATTCACATTAAATTTGTTCACAGTAGATAGCTTCACTGAGCATTGTTTTCTGTTTCCTGTGAGAAGATAGGTGAGGAAACGTGGTGGTTTTGACCAGGTTATCCCAATTAAGAACTTATGATTAACTTAGAAATAGCTGGGTGAAATATCACAATAGAAATAATGGATAGATTTGTAACAGACAGAAATGGGGTTATTCAGAGCAATACTGTTCCAAGTGAGCAGAAGGAAAGCCTTCTTACCAAAGAACATCAATGATGAATATTACCATTATTCCAAGGAATTATGTACATTTGAAGTGCTGCAATTTTTACATACCTATTCCTGTATAGAAAGTTTTTAATGTAAATGGATTAGAATAGATTGTGATTGTCCTGTGTGTCTTCTTAGGAAAGCAAGAAGAAAGCATCCTTCCTGTATATGTTATTTTTGACACTGAATTCAACTGTGTTTTTTCCGTCAAGAGGAATAATCCACCTTTTAAGAGCTGCATTGGTACATGAACGAACAGGTATGCACGTAGGTCAGGTCTCCAAGAGAGTAAAACCTTAGCCAAACTAGTTATTTTGGCAAAATCAGCACAGAGATATATGGTAGATCAGAAATGCATGTACTTGTAGATGGTTCTTTTATACATATATGTATATATATGCTATAACAGCACAATCCCTTCCTTTCCTGCTGTCAAGGAAACACATAAAATGACAATATTAATTCATCCGGTTACTCTAAAAGAATGCAAAATTTGCCTATTCTTTTCTTGACAGCAATACAGATACTACAATGCTGTATTTTCATGTTAAGGTTGTTCTGATATAGTAGGATCACATCTATACGTTCAGCCTTTAATGATTATCAGAAATGTGAGGATAAGGGAGAACAATTCTGGCCTCTTGGATTTAATTCTCATCCTTAACCAGACAGTGCTAATCTCAAAGTGAAGGCCAAAATTATCTTGTATCCAGCCCATGTATTGTGCAAATGGGTCAATGGCAGCATGGCTCTGTAACCAATGGCGCATACACAACTGTTGTGGCTTCTGCACGCTCTTGGTTACCTGGCCTCAGCACTCCTTTGGTAAGACGCCCTTTTCCTTGGATTACACTTGGTATGATTGAACAAGACTTAGATCTGTGTTTGTTAGTAAGTGCCTTAACAATGTTGCCACAACACTTTGTGTTAGCTTAAGTACTGAGATTTTTTTTTTCCAGACATCTGTGGGATTTAGCAATATAAAGTCCATTTGTATTGGTAGTAATTGGAAGCTGTGTAGCTGGACCTCTTAGTTATCTTTAACTTAATTTTAGCAATTTCTGGTTTAATACTGTGCCATTTTCTGATTCTGCTATAAAAATGCAAATAATTACTTGGGAAAAAGAAGTAGTAAGCAGTAGACAGTATTCCATCTATACTGATGAATGCAGCAGGTGGTAGTATATTTTCATAATGGCCAGTTCAGATCTCACATCCATAAACAGAACTTCAAATTATCAAACATCAGCTAATTTCATAACTTCACATATGAAGGCTATGAACACCTACACTCAAATCATGAATTTGGTAGGAATCACTTTTCTTTAGCTCTCTTAGCAGCAACATTGTTGCAAAGAACACATGCCAAAAAGAAAAAAAGAAAAACAGGAAAAAAGGTATAAGCAAACTACACACTGTTACTATGGTTATAATCATTTTAATGGAGCCATTTGAAGGATATTTATCCTTGACATTTTGAAAGTGAAGTTCAGTCAATTGTGCAGAAGGGAATACAAATGTATATATTCATCCTGACTTAAAAGAATAATCTTCTGCTTTAATTTATTTTTTAAACTATGCATAGCCATGAACTCAAATCCTGCTTTTTCAAGAATTTATTTACCCATCTATGCTACTTTTAATAATAAACATGAAATTCATCAACAAAAAAAAAGCTATTTCATTGCCCAAGTTTGCACTGCTGATAATGACAAAGAAAGAAAGAAAGAAAGAAAGAACCACCCAGAACTGTAGAGAAGACAATTTCTCCAGCTCTGCTTTTCACTTAATATTTCTGGAATAGGATAAAAGTTTTACAAAATGGGTTGTTTTTTACTGGTGATAAAGCATCTTGGAAGTTCACAATCACTTAACCCATTCAAACCGCTCTTAAGCTTCCTTCAATGCATCTGCAACCAGGATCATCTGTATTTTGCAAGTGTTATTTACAGACTCTTCTGTGAGAGCTCCCTGTTGAAAAACAACATATGCTGATGCAGGCAGATTTTGCAGTGTCAACTACTTCATATATCAGAAGTCAAACTCAGTTCCTGCAGACCTGGACAACTGCTGTAGTAATTATTGCAATTAGTATAACAATATGGTAGAAGCTGTAAGAATTTAATACATCACAATGCTGAAACTTAATGTGTGAGAAGAAGAAAAACGTGCACAATAGGAAATGTTTCTTCTCTTTGCAAGTAGGATGCTTCCAAGAGAATATTTGCTATGGGTTAGTGGGGTGGGCAAGGAAAGAGTCTACAGCACTTAGAAATGTTGTGGCAAAGAATGTGCTTATTGGAATAACTGAGCCAGAGACAGAGATCAAGCTGAGAGAGGAGTGGGGTGACCTGAAGTGTTACAGTGGGAGGGTACCAGAAGGCCAGAAATATGTATTGGTGTTTGGGAAAAAGGCTGAAAAAACCCCACGTAAATAGCCACTATTGTTTACCTGCCAGAAAGCCAAGAGTGTGTATAGCTATTGAAATCATTAGATATTTTGTCCACTTTTTGCTGAGGGCTATTTCAAAGAATGGAGGAAGCCAGGCTCCTCTGCAAGGTGAGTGAAATAAATTGAGAATGAAAGGGAGGCTTGTCAGATAAATAAGATTACTTTATTCTTTATTTCTTTGAATTACTGGGAAGGAAAGTCTGTACCTACACTTCGTAAACACAGTGTTAAGGTACTGGAAGATTTGAGGGTTTTAAGTGTAAAGACTGACTATAAATTGCGGTAATAAGCGGTTCTCTTTAGCGGCAAAATTTGAAAATATTTTCTGTATCTGACTCATGGACAGGGATAGAAAATCAAGACTCGAGAATTTCTGTGAACAATTTTCGCTCCCTAAACTCTGGCTGAAAACAATCAGAAGATTGTAAATTTTTTAGAAAGACCATAATTTTATTACACATTTAAAAGAAACAGTATTACAAGTTCATTCAGTTTTTAAAAAGTTATTTAACTCAGTCATTTTGACAGTGGCAAATTTTTGCTTGAATGCTTTTTAAGTCAAACAGTATGAGAATTTTGGGTTCCAATCAATATTTTTCAGGTGGGATGAAGAGTAGTTAAAAAAATTCTTGCATGGCACTGATTGCAGTTGAAATGTGAGTTAAAGACACCAGTACACACAAAAAGATAGTAATCTTTTGTCTCACAATCTGTAACGGAGATTAACCTTTGCATGCTTAAGACATTTGGCATTATTTTTGTTTTATCCTGTGTTTGTTCAGTGATTTGGCATCATACTTTAGTGGATTCATAGGTTACCAATAGATAATAATTTAATGACATCTAAAATAAAGCCTGAGCTGCTAGGTGTTTTCTCACAGCGGAAAATAAAGTAATTTTTGAAGTATTCAACACTTAGAATTATCTACTAAAATTTACAAGTAGACAGATTAGACTATGTACTTTGGACTCTTAGAGGATCCTGCTGTCAATAATAAGACTCTCAAAACACATTAATAGTGTTGCACAACCCCACTGTGAACTCGCCTCTCCCCAAGGTAGCTTTCTTCAAAGATGGAAACCAAAGTCCACAGCGTTTTGGAGGAGACTCAGTGGCAGATGGAGGACAAGAAGCCTGTCTCTTCTTGCAAGCATCTGTACATTCGCCTTATGTTCTGCTCCCTATTTCTAACTCCCTTTTAAAATAAATGTTTGTTTGTTTATGTAGTTCTGCTGCCCAGAGGAGACATAGAGAAGGGAATGGAAGCCAAATCCAAAGCTCACAGACAGCTATTTTACATAAGCCTGTTCAGAAATTTAAAACCAGCTAATTTTTCCTCCACTGTCACGTCAGAAGACACTTCCAGACCTCATTTCTGTTAGAAACTGCCTTCTGGCTTTGTAGCATACAGTTACTCATGGTGAATTCAGTTGCCTTTTGTTCTGATGCAAAGATTGCCCTTGAGCTTAAATAGACCTTTTTCTTCCTTAGTCCCTTTCTGTCTCTTACATTTCTGAGTGATCGCAGCTTCTCTCAGTGTGAGGCTTATCACCCAGAACCAGCAAGCTGCTTGTTACAAATGGAGGACTTTTTACATAGCATGTATTTTTACTTCTGGTCACAATGAGGGACTGGTTCGTTCCTTCAGTACCAAGCCCTGAAACACGTATGGCTTGCTTTCTTGCCATGATTTTAGAGTGGACAGAGAATAGATCGGGGAGAAAAGCTAATTAGAGGGCTAGTGACTGAACTTGTTTTTTCTTAGAGAAAGGCCCTGCTCAGTATTGGCAAAAACTGACATTAGTCCATGAAGATGGCTTGGCTTTGCAGCATGTGGGCCCCTTCACAAAGCAGTGAAAATGAAAGTTCTAGCACTGCTTGTTGCGAACCATTTTCTTTTGCTGAAACTCATCCTCTGGTTGAAAAAACAGCAGTTTGCCCATGTAAAAAACAATAGCTGGGAAGGAGAAGGGATTCCAGAGTGAAGTCCTGCAGAAAATCCTGGCAAGATCTGCCCACAGTCAGTTTTTTTCTCCTATCTTTGTCATGCCTCAGGCACTGCAGTGGGTAGAATTAACTGGTGTGTTTCTATCAAAGAAATGAAATTTTTCTGGGAGTCTTTTTTTCTCAATTAGCTTAGCTCCCACTCTGCTGACCAGATAGGAATTCTAGTGGCTGGTTTTAGTCAGCTTCAGTGAGGTTCCTGAAGTTAGGTAGTGCTCATGCTTCTCCAAGTAGGTGTACATGCACTTGGTTCTGCAGTAGTACTCAGGGCAGTGTACAACTTTTACTGCTTGAGAGCTGCAGTGAATTTGGCATGTACCAAAAGTGTTTGAAGATTTTAGATGTTTGACAGATTTGACCCCTGAAAAGAAAAAAAAAATTGTCTTTCAGAAAAACTTGTTGGATGATTAAAGGTCTGTCATTAGCTTATTAATTATTGTATCCAGTAATAGGTTCTGCTGTGTTGAGGGAGAAGAAGCCGTGTGGTCTTTGTCTGGTTTGCTAAATGCTTCATTATTCTTCGCAGCTGGAGTTTTGCTGTGCATGTGTTTGTTTTCTGTACTGCATTATAAAAAGAATATGCCGCTGCAGGGTTATGCAACAAGCAGGAAGCACACTTGCTTTAAGAGTGAGTCGGTTTTGTCTGGAGACAAAATGTGTGGACAACAGATGCAGACTGAATATATAATCTTCATTAACTTTTATTTGTAATAGATTATCCTTGTGGTAGTGTGTCCAGTGTTGCCTATCTTTGTTGATGGATACTTAAATACTTTATGTAGTATGTAGTATGATAATTAATGTGGTAAATTCTACCCTGTGTCTGAAAATAAATCCTGATGATCTTGGTTTTCAATCACTGCAGAAGTTTTTGTGAGTCAGAGAGAGTTAAATAATGTTACTCAGTTTGTACTTTTCCTGCTTTACCTGTCCTAGAGGTTTCCTGCTGCTCTTTAGGCTGACATTAAGTATCAGCTCTCTTCATTACTGTACCTAAATAATTTATGCAATGTCCTATAGTAAATCTGCGAAGAGCAGGGACTACAACTCCCTAGCTTTCCCTCATAGTAGTCCCTGTTTAGCACCATCCTTCCTTTCTTGGATGGAGTTCTATACCGTCTTTGGGCTTGTTTATCTTTTCAGAGGTTAAGATCAGAGCCCAGGTGTCCGTGTTGGGCCTGATCTAACACAAGGCTTTGCTCAAGTGGAGCTGACAGTTGCCCTGATTGGTGGAAGGCAGTTGTGGTAGGGTACGTGTTTGCGGATGGAAAAGGCTTTGCAGGGCTCCAGGGCTAGGTCCCAGAGAAAAACAGACATCCATGGCAGCTGGTGCAAATGCTAGAACACAGCATGAAAACACTGTCAGTAGCCTGTGTTGCAAAGCAGCTGGGCTGCTGAGCCTTCTTCCAGTTGGAGTTTCTATGGGGCTTTATCGTTTGATACATGATGTTGTAATAATTAAGCCCAAAAGCTGTAAGTATGTACAAGCCTATTATGCCAGTGACATATACATTCAATAGATGTTCCTGGGGATATCCAGAAGTATGAAAGTCCTGCATACCTGCGGAATAATGTGGCAGATTTACAGATCGCTATCTCTGTTTGAGGACTAACAGTAAATCTCATAAGTAGTTGACAGTCACAGATACATCAGATAAAAGATCAAAGTAACAATTTCATACTTTGCAGTTACTGAAGGCTGGTAAACCAACTGATTGTCATGGGGGAAATGGAAAAACAGGGGAATATCTCTTCAGGTAGCACCAGCATGCATGTGCATGTGCAGCATTCACATTGATCTCAATTATCTCTAAACCTTTTAATACTTGACTGGAGTACTCTTATAATCCAGGTTTAATACCAAGTGGGAAAAGACATAGTATCCATTTCACCTAAACTGTGCAATGTACACACATTTCATCCAAAAAATTGTCAAGGGAATCTAAATTAAAAATAATACTGTTTATGGTATTTATGGTTTCTGCTACTTATCTAGCAGGTGTAAAGAGCTATGAATTAAAGGCTAGTAGTCAGTGTTGATGATGTGAAAGAATCCTTTGTAACAAAGATCATATACTATTATAATAGTCATGATTTAAATATCATAGTTGGTATAATTATATGCATCAGAAAATCACAGAAGCTAATGCTTTGCTTTCTATTTAGAAGAAGTATTTTTCATGAAATACAAATTACACTCAGACCATTCTAGATGTAAATTAGTCTCACTGGAACATGTACAAAGGATGAAATTCACTCTCAGATCTGTAGTTCGCTGATGTCTCATTATATGTAGGCATTAATGCTATTCAGGGACACAGTGACTACTTCAGATCAGACACCCTGTATGGTGGAAATTCCCTGCTACAGAGGTTATGGTCCTGGTCTCAGATACTGCAGCATTTTATTAACTTTTTATCAGACTCCAGCACATATGTGGCTAAACAATTTATAATTTCTTGGAAGCAAGAATTTCTGTGGTGATCATTGCAAACAGGCTGGAAAGATGTGCTGTAAGATTTTCAATAGAGTCCTTAAATGAAAAGAAGTTCAGAAATCCCAGGAGATGGAGACTCCATTTAAAAGTTTTTTAACTTTTATATATATATATAAAATGTCTGAACTGGCATCCACATGGCCTCTCTTCTATTTCAGCCCTTTTATGAAACCACACAAAATTTCTTATTAAAATGAAATCAAACACACTCAGTAAACCAACACAGCAAGTACTTGTGAATTTAAACCCTTGACAAAAAATACTATTACCATATCATCTGGCTTCTCCCTGAGACCATCTTGCTAGAAGCAGATAGGAGACAGAACAGTGAAATAAATGTGAGGGTCCCTGGGCAAGTATAGCCTTTGGTTTGGTATAGGTTGCTGTAAATATTACATTAGAAGTATTAGGGAGACCAAACTAGTCTAGAATGTTGCAAGCTCTAGGCTTGAAATAAAGGCATAAGAAGTGAAACAGTTTGGTATATGAATAATTTTTACTGCAGAGTCCAAGAAGGGGATGGTAATGTACAATGCCTTCAGTCATTCTCACAGTGCATTCATTTATTCTTATTACTGTAAGGAAGTGAAGGTGACAGAGAGCAGCTATACAGTGCAGGATGCATATATGAGGAGCCCTGCTGTGGCTGAGGATTTAAAATGCCACTCCAGTCTGTTGGCTGTGCTGCCTGCACTGCAGCACCTCTTCCAATCATCTGTGCTGGGATCACACTTCAACAAATACCTATGCAGAGAGCTGGAGCTTTTAATCTCTACCTCTTACGATGGTAGAGAGTGCAGGAAGCCTGTGATCCCTTTGACTAAAGGAGGAACTCAGGGATATCATCCCTCAATGCAAGAAATTCTCTGTTGGAGAGAGACTGCATTAAAAAGCATTTACTGTGTCAAATATTAAACGTCTCAGTCCCAGCTCCAGCTGAGGGCATTTGACACAACCTGAAGTCTATGAAAGCAGCTTTAAGGTACCTTTGCGTTCCCCTCTTTGTGGGCCAGGCTTCCCTGGGATGAATTTCAGTCGTAAAGGCTGCTCCTTCTTGGACAGGCTGTCAGCGTCTTTGAGGGACCGTTAAAGCAGCACAGAAATGTAGTCTGGCCACACTCCTGGCATACTTATTTCTTCCCAAGTTAGAAGAGAGCTGTTCATGTGTGCAGTTAAGCACAGAAGTTTCTACAGAAGGTCTAAAAAGGTCCAAACCAGGGCCTTGTCTATGGAAGATTTTCTCATAACTGTAAGAGGTAGGCAAATTATGCAAGATTTCTTCTTCCTGGGGGAGAATCTCTCCTGATAGTTGATTAAGAGAAATTTCCTATAAGGTGAACATGAGCTAAGTGGGGAAAGAAACCTATAGAACTTGAAGGGAAAACCTGTTAACTCGTTCTTACTAATTTTCTGCAGTAACCTGGTCGTTTTTAATAAAAGTTTCTGAAACTAATTCATTGTAAGCTGGTTCAAGTTGCTAGTTTTGGTACACTGAGCCTGATTTTTCTAAGGGTGTGATTAACAACTTTACTTCTTCTCCTTATTTATAGTTTACTATGAGGTCTATCAAATGCCTTAGCTTTTTCCTCTCACTATCGTTTTTGATATTTTTTATCTACATTTGAAATCGCTTATAATCCTTATGTGACTTCAGCAAGGCTTTTGACACTGTCTTCCATAACATCCTCCTAGGGAAGCTCAGGAAGTGTGGGCTGGATGAGTGGTCAGGGAGGTGGATTGAGAACTGGCTGAATGGCAGAGGGTTGTCATCAGCGGCGCTGAGTCTAGTTGGAGTCCGGTAACTAGGGGGGTCCCCCAGGGGTCCATACTCTGGTCAACACTGCCTAACATCTTCATTAAGCATTTGGATGATGGACAAGCTGCACCCTTAG
>Ga0181612_146252_pt1 | contig 14292 bp, 8 predicted proteins | sample HoacroProtozoa21_FD_119630 | JGI IMG/M metagenome (GOLD analysis project Ga0181612, IMG submission 119630) | Hoatzin crop microbial communities from Cojedes, Venezuel. Combined Assembly of Gp0051906, Gp0051904, Gp0051908 | reverse complement strand
GGTGACGGAGCACTGGAACAGGCTGCCCAGGGAGGGTGTGGAGTCTCCTTCTCTGGAGATATTCAAGACCCATCTGGACAAGGGCCCGTGCAGCCTGCTGTGTACAGCAGGAGGGTTGGACTAGATGACCCACAGAGGTCCCATCCAATCCCTACCATTCTGTGATTCTGTGATTCTGTGATTATCAGTTAAAAAGATGCTTTCTTTTATCGCCTGTCCTCACTTGCTACTTTTACTGGTTCAGTAGAGCTGAGAAAGCTTTTGAGCCAGTTATTTCCCACACTTAATATTCTGTACAGATGAAAAAAGAGCACCTGAACAGCTATTCTCTAAAAATATGTGTAGAAGTTATTATATTATTATAATAAATTACATTTGTACAGTAGAAAGAGAATAATGGCATAGAACAGACATGAATATCGAGTAAGTTTTCTAGCAAAATGAGACTCTAACACTGTTACCATGCTCATTGTCTTGGAAAGAGCTAAGTAGATGAAATATATCAGAGAGAACACTACTGCAACAATTCATTTTCTGACTGAACAACTAAACTTCTAGTTTTTATTGTTAAAGTATCCACTTTATACATATGTTTATATACAATATGCACTAGTAAATATACCCAGTAGACTCTGTTTATGTTATTTGATTGGATAATACTGTACTTTTATCACTCGTATTATTAGAAAAGTAACAGTAGTCCAGCATGAATTTTCCAAGTGTCTTGACTTCATCGTCTCATAAAGACACAAGGGTAAAACATCTATATTACTTGTCTTACAAAATTTTCAAAGCCAATGCGTTAAGACATTACAAAATTAATTGTCCATATTACTCCCCTAAAAATATCACCCTTCTTTCATCTTCATCACTATGCATTTATTGTCTATGGTTTCACTTGTGCTGTGCTTAATAAACTTACATGTATGTAATAATAGAAAATTTTAACTAGGTCTTCCAAAAACCTGATTTCTTTCTATGTTGATTCTATCTGCTGTTTTTGCTAGAAGACTTAATCCAAATAACAAAGACTAGCAGTATGTAGATATTGTTCCTTTTTTTTCTCCTCATATGAAAATTCTATAAAATGGAGAGATGGACAGATAGAAAGAGAAAAAAGAACACCTCAACTCAAACATATAAAAATTACATTGAAAACCAGAAGAATGTGAGAAAGGATTACTTGCTTACCAAGGCAGTATTTAGCATCAGTTTACACAATCCAGCAGAGAACTAGGCTGATTTAAGATTACTATTCTGATTTGGTTTTATGTAATGTTTTTCATTCTATTTTGACTTTAGGGACAGTGCACTGTATTATAATAGCCTACATATTTCTCTGTTATATACTGATTTAGAAGGTGTAGGCTACAGTTTTTCATCTTCTGTAAGAGCCAGAAATATTTGACATGCCAGGTGTTATATTAAGGGTGTTATACCTGCGTCATAACCCCTTTCTCCATGGTAGGGTTAAGGATTCTATAGCATCAGTAACTGGTTTTATTAATTATGTCGTTGAGTTGCTGCATTGTCATTCTCACCCTTGCCTGTGAACTGTTTTCTGGTTTATCATGGTTCTGAATGTGAAATATGCAAATAGTTTGATGAAGATTTTAAAAAGGTGCTGGTGGCTTTTGATATAGTTAAAAAACACCCCATTAATGTACTGATTTCATTATAGTAGCTATTGTATGTAAGTCACAAAATGTTCAAAATTCTGTTTTGCTCTTGAACAGAAATTTTCTAGCATTAGCCTTTTCAACCAGATGTTCTTGTTTAGAAAAGTTTGGATTAAATCCAGTCAGCAGTTTGGTGTTCTGTGTGTGAGATCACTTCTGTTAGGGATAAAGCAATAATCTGTTCCAAATTCCATTTATCTTAGAAAATTAATGGAAAAAAAAAAGAATTTAAACCAACACTGAAATACTTCTAGATGATGTGCAATACCAGGATCATATCAACAGAGTTGGTCTCTGTATATTCATTATAAAATGCAATTGGATAGCTAGATCAAATTTTAATATTCTGAGTAAGCCTATACAAAACCACTTGCTTCAAAGTAAATAATATGGTCTTACAGTGTGTGTGAACCAACCCGCTCTATCTCACCCCTGTGTATCTCTTAATTCTCCTGTCACCACCTTTATTGGCCCAGCTGGCATGGCTGGGAAAATTGTGTGAACTTTTAGGCACAAAGAAGGGCTTGTGTGCACAAACACTTCTCTAATTTTTCCAACTGTATTAGTTGATCTAACAGAAAACACTAACTCTACCTAGAAATCTTATCTTGCCCATGTCCTTAGACCACCATCACAGCAAGAACAAGCAAAAAAAGCCTTTTCCACCTTTGTTTGCATGAAGTGGAACTCTGTTCCAAAGGATTCTCAGTCCACAAAATTATTTCCCCCTCTTCATAAGATAACTGAACTAACAGACTTTTCGACTTTAATTGTTCTGATGTAGTTAAACTGACAAAAATACCCCAAGTAGGTGCAGTTATGGAAGTGTTCTTACTAATGCAGATTCTGGCTGTGCCCTGCCCATCATAAGCTGCACTTCTATGTACATTTTTTACTCCTGTTTTTATAAGGCTTTTTACTGATGTGGCCTTGCTAGGTAAGCTTTCTAAATGAGTTCTAGCTGTAGCTTACCTGTAACTTTTTGCTTAAGATGCACATAGATAAATCACTATTCTGACCACTAAAAGTGGGCCCGATAAAAGTGGATGAAAAAGCCCAGTCTTTGCTCAGTGGGAGAAACAATTTGTTGAAAAAGCCACACAGCTGAGTTATTGAATTTTAAATAGTTTTCCAATCCAGCTGCATGCTCTATTTGCCAAGCATATTATCATAGCAATACCGACTATCCTTGACTGTGAACAAAAGTCTGGATGCTACTTCAGTGCTAACCCTCTTTCCTTCCCTCTTTTTAGCAGTAGGTAAAGTTGTTGAAACAAACGATGTTTTTGAAACATACATAATAATTTGTCTTCCTGTGTAAAGGGAGATTAAAGCTAATCTGCTTTCTGTTTCCCAAGATGGACAGCTAAATCCATTTCTAGCTCACAAGATCAAGGGGGCTTCTTTTGCTTTGTTAATGTGAAATTCAGGTGCAGAATAGGAATTGGATTTGTACAATGTCTCTGAACATCAAGACCTCTTTCCCAGCATACTTAGTATGCATTTAATTTGCGGATGCAAGGCTAAACCTTAAAAAGACACTTGCAAGCCCCCAAACCTGCAAGTTTTGCAGATGATTAAGGGGCCACACTATAGTGCTCCTGCTTTCTTTATCATTGCTTGAGTGGTCTGTCCCTGGGTTTGTTCCCCCACATGGAGGCATGTTTGCAGGGGAAGAGGAAAGATACATTTTCTGTAACTGTTCAAAGGGTCTTTTTCTGCAACTGTCCTACCTTTATGTAGACAGTTCTCTCCTCCTCCTCACCCCAGACAGACAATTTAGATCCTTTTTTTATACAAATACCTCTTCCTAGTGTCTCTAACCAAGAAGAAGCAGAGCTAAAGACTGTGTTGTTTCAGTCTCCTCCAGGAAAAAAGCATAAAGTCTCAAGAAAGAAATCTGCATAACCTGACAGTCTGAAACTCCAGAAGCAAGGGAGAGGCCAGAGGAGAACCTGGGTGACAGCTGCACAGAGGATTGCGGTGCTGAGAAGCTGTTTGCTAACTCATCAGGGAAGAACGTGGCATGACCTCACATCAGAAAAGAGAGTAGAATAAAAATAGTTCATTACAGCATGGATTGGCCAGCATGTCCTAATATGTAGGCCAGTAGCTTCTGCCTGTAGGAATTTAATGTCAAGTTGTTTCCAAGGAAAATAAAATTGATATTAAAAGGGACTTTATCTGAAAGCACGTATTCTAAAGTGGTTTAGAGGTGGAACAGTGTCAGCTCTCGTGATTTCCTGAAAACACGTCTTTTACTGGAAAGAAAGTAATAAGCTTTTTTTTTTTTTTTTGCTAGAAAGCCCAGTTGCCAACAACACGAGCTAAGTTTCATATTTGCTGGAGAGCAGGAGCTGAGGTCATTTTAGACTTAATGTTACAACTGCACAAATGATATATTTTTTTCATTTTACTGGACAAAGTTAGCTCCAGCCTGTGTTCTGAGATGACTGCTGACAGTTCATTTAAATTAAATATATACAGTCGTCACAATTGTTTGTCATTTATTTTCAGCTAGAGAATTTGAGTCGCCAGCAAATGACCTGTGACAGGATATGCAGCTGATCACTGCCATGTCTGTCACGGGGAAAGGAGAGGTTTGGGTGGGAAATCTTCCCCTCAGATGAGAAGGAACAAGATTCCCCTCAAAGGGAGGCCCAATTTGGGACAGAAAAATAAATTTCAACACAATACCTGAGAAATATGGAGAAAACAAGGTGAATGTAGGGCTAAATAGTCCATATTTTGTGCATATAAGATATTTTCCGGCATTATAGCTAGCTGCATTCATATGTACAGTTTTGACATTTAGTTTAAACCCAATAAAACTTGTACTGATAGATGTCATAGCAGATTTTTATCTCTTTGCTCAGTGAAATGCCTCCAAGAAATGAGTAAGTTCTTCCAGAGGGCTGTAAGAGGCGATTGCACCAGTGCTCCCTGTACCAGGCAAGCTCCCAGCCCTGCACCGTGCAGGAAAAATCAGTAGATATAAGCATGGAAAAAAGTCAGAAAAAAAGGTGCTATATTTGTGCATCTGTGGGCACAAAGATAAGAGGCAGTCAAGTGTCCTGAACTTTCAGTTTCTCCGCTGAAAGAAACTGCTTTTGCAGATTTTTCTCTATAGAAATACCTCTGACCTTGGACTCTTCCCCATGGCACTGGGTGCCAGCTTGGTCTAGGGAGAGCAGGAAGAGATTTAAAAGACATGAAACTAAATGGTCTTCTTCTGGACAAATGGTGTTTTTAAGAAAAGAAACTGCATGTGCAGACGAGACGGACTTCTTAGTTACGGCATGGGTGCAAGACAGGGAAATACACTCCTGTTAGCTCATTTCCCCGGCCTGTAGCTGTCAGGGCCTTGATGGCACCACCAGCCCCACTGTCCCTGCCTGGCCCTCCGGGGCTCCCTCATGGCCCAGGACCTCAGGGCGGCCCCTGGGGCCCTCAGCCCCTGCCCCAGCGACACCGCAGTAGGGCTGCTCTCCAGCTCCCCACAACCTGGCCCAGCCATGGGCCCCGCTGAGCCAGGCCCACCTGTGGGCCCATGTGCTGGCCTGGCCTTGGCCTGTCCCTGGCCTGTCCCCATCCCCAGGGAGGTGCCTGATGTCTGGGGCTCGGGCTGCCCCTCTGCCCCCCACTGCTTGCTCCTGGCTGGGGGTGGGATGGGCCCTGCCCCGACAGACCCATGGGGAATTCCTCAGGGAGCTGAATGGTGTTACCCATGGTCCTTGCCATCAGGAAAGGGTTTGCACCTTCCTGGTTGATCCCCTGTTCACACCTTGGTTGTCTCCAGGTCGTGATTCTCTTGGTGGGGAGGGTGCCGAGTCAGAGCCCGTGCAGGAGCTGATGCACAAGTAGTGTCTGTCTCGTTCAGGTGCGGCAGGCCGGGTGCCCAGCTCAGCTCTCCGGTGAAGCGTCCTCCCAGTCGGCTGAGCAGAGCCACTGCACAGACTTCAGGAGCTGCCACACTCTACATTCAGCCCAGTAGTACTTACGCTGTCTCCAGCCCTGTCTGAGCACGCTTTACAGCAGGAGTAGGATAGACCCCTTCATGTGAAGTCATCCTGAGACAGGCTTTCTCCTGAACTGAATTTCTGGAAGGGACCCCTTAGCCCAATCTGCCAAGAGGGTATTTATCACCTAAACATGTCAAAGTACCAACAGGTCTAGCTTTGTCTACAGCTACAACAAAGGTCATCTAGGACCCCTTTTAGGAGAAGGATAAGCATGAATCCTGCGTCCAGCTCTGGAGCCCTCAGCACAGGAAAGACACGACCTGCTGGAGTGGGTCCAGAGGAGGGTGACAAAAATGATCGGAGAGCTGGAGCGCCTCTCTGATGAGGAAAGGCTGAGAGAGTTGCGGTTGTTCAGCCTGGAGAAGAGGAGGCTCCATGGAGACCTTATTGCAACCTTTCAATACTTAGTGGGGGCTTATAAGAAAGTTGCGGACAAACATATTAGGAGGTCCTGTTACGACAGGACAAGGAGTCAAAAAGTGATGGTTTTATACTAAGAGAGTGCAGATTTAGACTAGATATAAGGAAGAACGTTTTTTATAATGACGGTGGTGAAACACAGGAATAGGTTGCCCAGAGAGGTTATAGATGCCCCATCCCCGGAAACATTGAAGGCCAGGTTGGAAGGGGCTCTGAGGAACCTGATCTAGTGGAAGACGCCCCTGCTCACTGCAGGGAGAGTGGGCTAGATGACCTTTAAAGGTCCCTTCCATCAGAAACTATTCTATGATTCTGGGATTCTGTGATTTTTTATTTTGTGATCCATGGTAACTAATATTTTAGATGAATTAATTTCTCTGACTTGAGCCTGTTTTGTCCTTACCTCAACCCCCGAGCCTTTTGTTGTATTTTCTCTCCCCTTTCTGGTTGAGGAGGCGGAGTGATAGAGCGGCTTGGTGGGCACACATTTTCCAGCCAAGGTTAACCCACCACACATACCCTGCATCTTCAGTGGAAAATATCCTGTCTCACTCTCATGGGAAACAAAACTGGGAAACTGAAGCCCGGGCTGAGTTCACAGGTTTGAACACAGGACCGTCTGTCTTCTTTTATAGATATAGTTATCCATTCTGATGCTATTTTCTACATTAAAAAACTTTAAAAATATTGTGCCAAGTGCACCCTTGAAGAAGGTTTCAGTTCAGCGTTTTGGGTAGATGGAGGAGAACTGAAGGGGCTCTGAGTGTACCCCTACAGTTTCCTCTCTCCAAAAAAAAGTGACTTATGTTTATAGAGACTGAAGGTAGCAAGCATCTCAAATGAAAAGTGGGTCATAATTGCGCTAAGATGTTATGAGGAATACAGCATTAAGGTATCTCTTTCTTACTCATCTTTCTTACTGCAAAAATAGGGAACTGGGGTAATACATGGCTGAGATGAACACAACAGAGGAGTGTGGCAGGACAATTCTCCTCAACAAGCTGTACAATAGCCAGTGATATGGGCTTTGCTACTTCTTCAAGACTGAAATGAAAGAGAACTTTTTTTTTTTTAACATTTTTTGTTTGCTTCAGCTCTTCTTTGCTCGCTCCTTGCATTTGGAAGGACCCAGCAAAATAGCACTAAATTCGGAAAACTCCTTGATCTTTTTTGCTTAAAGTAATTTTACTATAGGTTTTTCCTCTCTGGTGAAGACAAAAGCATAATTTGTTTTTAAATACTCTGAAAAACAGGATGGGAAGTGCTCATATTAGTTAAATATTTTTCTGCTTTCCTGTAGTGTTTTATTTATTTTGCAAAAACTTATGGCCCTACCAAAGAAGAATTTGAATTACTACAAGGAAAATAGTTGCAACCTTTGGAGCTAAAAATAATTTTTAATTTGGATAAAGGTTAGTTTTTGCTTTCGTACAGAAGGCAAGTTTAGTGGGAGAGATTGAACTTCACCTAGGCCCATCTGTCCGCACTTATCCTTTCAGTGTCTCTGTCTCTTTGCTGTTCATTGATAGAGATACAGTGGGGAAAAATCTGATGACTAATGGCAATAGAACCAGCTTTTCAAATGAGCACCAAAATTCATAGTCTATTTTCAGAAAAAATCCACTCTGTAATCCAGGTTGGATGGGAGGGGATGATGTCATCTGGCCCTGTTAAAACTGAAAAGAGGAGAACATGATCACTGTCAACAAAAAATAACAAACAAAACTCCTGATGTAATTTTTCATTAAGAGGATGGCAAGACAGGATAGAAGAGAAAAATTCTGACAGGGCAGCCTTGTAACAGTTTAAAGTTACGCATAATGGAAAGGATGGAAGGACATTTTTTAAAAAATACCGTTTTAGTTTTGGTGTTTTCTTTGAAAGGAACAGTCAGTCAAAGATTGTATCCAGATAACTTGCCTTACTTTTTTCTAGTGTGGATAGAAGGAGCAAGTTAGGGGAAAAAGAAAGTGATCCCTTGAGAGACAAAAGGTCTTACAGAAGAAAATATTTTTTTTTCTTTAATAGATGTAGTATTTTCTTATGTAGGATTTTATAAATTCTTGTCTATCAATTAATATGGAAACTAAGATAAAGCCTTAGAAGGAAAATACAGCAGAAAAGGTAGCTTCTTCATCTCATGTTTCAGGAAAAAGAAGTGAAGAGGAAATTACCAAAGGAGAAGAGTGAAAACTAAAAAACTTGAAGGGTACCTTGACAGTTTTGTTCCTGAACAAGTGGAGGGTTATAACATCAGTCTTTTACTCTTTTCTTGCCCCTATCCAAACAAGCACTTTGAAGGAAACCTCTTTTCTGTCAAGATTTGTATTTCACGTGCTCATGGTTGCCATCATGACAACACCACATAGAGCTTTCTTCTAACGCTTCGCAACACTTGAAAGCTCTTTTGGAGTTTTCTTGGAAAGTGGTAGCAGGATCATTCCGTATATTGATTAAGAAAATTCAACCATTGTCTTAGGGTAGGACTAAAGGGGGAAGAAGGGGGAGTATTTGCCTGATTTGTTTTGGTGGGTTTGGGGTTTTTATTCAGATGACTTAACATGAGGTATGTCATATTTTGTTATGAGTCAGAGATTTATTTAATTCTGAAGATTCCTCAGAATATTCATTTCTATTGATAATTACCTATCAGCATCTCTTGAAAAGTGATAAGAACTTGGAGTTAATGTTTAAATTGTATACTAAATTAAAAGTACAGTAGTGGTCATATAATAATCATAAGTCTTCTAGAACTATTGTTTTCCATCACAAATACGAAAAGGTATTTGTGCATTCAGTACAGAGCCAGGCTGAGGCCCTTCACTCATTTTGAGACAGCTATAGTTCTGTTGCCCTGTATGCCTCTCTTCAACTTTACTGTACCATTATTTCTGGTTTCTGTTCAACCACTTTGATTTTAAACTTCCACTGCTGTGTTCTGCCTAACTCCCTTCACAAATTCATGACAAGGGAGTAGTCAGCAAAAATGGGTCTTTCAAATGCTCAGTAGATTTGCTCTGCTATAGCTCCAATACAGCTAGCCAGACTTGTTCAATGACATTGCTGTATAGAAAGAAGTTTGAAGCTACCTACTGTCAGGAACCATGAACAATGTACCATCTCTTGGAATGTCCACAGTCCCACCTGAAGCAATAGCAAAACATAAAAGCTCATAATAATGCTGTTATGCGCAGGCACAACAGGAAGACGTTTCGCTGTTAAGGCAGTACAACTGAAAAGCCTTTTTCTATTTCATCTGAGAAATACATGGCAAAATACTTTCAATTCATGGTCTGCTCATTGGACCTCACCAAGTTCCCATATATTAAATCAGTTCCGGTGTATTTTCTGGCTTTAGATCGGTCCTTTAATTTGAAATTTAAATTTTGTCTTCTTGTGTAGATTTACTAAAAATAATAGTATAATCGAGTAGATTTTAATATGAAATATACATGAGATATTTTACTGTGCAGTGGTGTTGGAGGTACTTGTAATTATCCCATTGACTTTTGCTATAACAATGCTTTTTTTCAGATGACAGATAGTTGAGCTCTGCAAAGAAAAGTGTCGACAGTTCTTGCATTTCCAAATCTGCAATGTAATTAGGGATACTGAAATAACTCTGCAGTTCCCTGATTTTGGATATTGTCTTGCAAATCTTTTTCATAGTCTGCTTGTCAAAATCAGCAAAGCAGGAAAGCTAGCTTTAAATAGTGTTCTGTGGTGCAGAAAGAGATGTTGTTTTACCCGCTAGAGATATTATAAAGGCTTGCAGTGTAGGGCTGTTTGTGCAGTAGTTTTGAAGCCACTGAAATTATTTCTGAAATAGGATGGTAGTTGTCACCAGTAGCTAGAAAAATGGAATGTTGACTTGTCATTGATATTTATTCTTTGTTGTAAACATTCTTATTCAGTGAAAGATGCTTTGTTTGATATTTCACTTCAGGAACAATGCATAATAACAGTAAGTTGAATGCAAAAATATCAATTAATGGGTTATGCTATAAACTTTTTGTCTATTGAAACTGAAATAAGTGAAGGCTTTGGGCCTTATGAGGAACTTCTGACACAGGTGATCAAGGAGCTGATGGGGAAGATGCTCTGCTGTACCTGATACATACAGATAAGGAAGAACTGGTCAGGGATGTGAAGGACAGGGATATCCTTGGCTGCCTGCAGTGAACACGAGATGGTGGAGCTCAGGATCCTGAGAGAAAGAAACACGACAAATAGCAGGATCACAACCCTGAAATTCAGGACGGCAGATTTAGACCTGTTCAGGAATTTGCTTAGAAGAATGGATGCAGATGGAATACAGTGCTGGAGAGAAAAGGGATCTAAGAGAGCTAGCTAATTTTCAACATTCATAACATTCATCTACTCCAAGCCTGAGCATATTCCATTTCTATCTGTGGGAATTAAATCAAAGGGAGCAGGAAGTTTGCATAGATAAATAAGAGGGTCCTGAGAAAACTCAGTTGTAAAAAGGTGGAAACAGGATCAGGTGATCCAGGAGAAATACAGAGACACTCCATTAGGAAGAGTGTTGCCACCAGGTCAAGGGAGGTGATTCCTCATCTCTACTCAGCCCTGGTTGAGGCCACATGTGGAATGCTGTGTCCGCTTCTGGGCTCTCCAGTACAACAGAGAGATGGAGTCAGTGGAGAGAGTAAAGAGCCACTAAACTGATTAAGGGACTGGAGTATCTCTTCCATGAGGAAGAGCTGACAGAGCTGGGACTGTTCAGAGTTTATGACCACACAATAAAAATATTCCAATGCTCAAGGTCCAGCATTAAAATTGCCCTGCGCTGAGACTACCTGAAATTGTTGGCAGGGACAGTTGTGATGCAAAAGAAGAGATTATTTTATCCTGTTGAGTATATTTGTATGATCTGCCAATCATGTATCTCATCCAGGAATCTGCAAATGAATTCAAAGTTCAAAGCCTGGTCATATGGTTGATCAATGGTCATTAGTGTTAGATGAAGAAAATATTTTGCAACTGTATCCAGAAGAGTATATTCTATACTGAAAAATGTTCTGTAGGCTAGAAGTTACATATGCTAAAAAAACAATCACTCAGAAGTAGGCAAACAGTATTGATAGTTTTATTTCTGTTTAGTTCACATGTACATATTTTAATCTTAAGACACACTTTTCTCACAGGTTCATGGTCTGTTTCAGTTCACAAATTGGTATCTGAAAAGGAAAGTGCATGGGTTGCCGAGATAATTGTAAATTTTGCATTTTCTAACACTGAAATGTTTACATGCTTAACTTTAGAAATTTACTACTTGAACTAAACCCCTTTAAACATTAGCTAGCAAAATACAAAACTCATAGGGAGAATTGATGGGTGTCATATTTGGGTGCAAAACTCATATCTGTGTAAAACATAGCACAAGTGGGCTTTTCTGCAGAAAACAGACTGAGTAGGAATATGGCTTTGAGCTCTTTTCTTGGATCTTTTATATCCAGGCTGAATTAGCTTAATAAAAGGAACAGGATGAATTCGAGGTAGTTGCCTGTGTTTCTTTAGTGGAGGCTGAGTACGTTTAAGTGATCATAAGTTATTGCTTGTTCTGTGTTTCCTCAAAATATTTTGTGCATATATTCTGAAAATGTCCCAGTTTGTAGCTGGCAGTTACATGATTTAAGTAGATAACAAAAGCAGCAGCAACCATGACATCCTACACCAGTTTATACCTTAAATCAGTTCTCCTGCTTTTGAGTTTCTCTGGAGAGAGAGACAGTACTTCTTGTATTCACAAATTCTGAGTCGGGAGAGATGTCAGCTATGTTCTTTGTTAGTGCACTGGAACTAGATACAGATGAAAGATATATTTTGGGAAGAAGTCCAACACTTTGAGACTTTTGCACTTATGCTTTCTCAGAAGTTCTGCACTGATCTGAAACTTCAATATGTATAGGGTTTTTCTTCCTTTTTTTTATTCTTTCCTGGAAACAGCATGTTTTCCATGGTGCATGGACTCTGTGGCCAAAAATTCCTTGTCTATAAATTATTTCAAACTTTGCTAGCACTGTGTATAATGTATGAGGTTTCAGGAGTTAAAATGTTATCCTTCAGACTACTCATATAGTTCTTCTGGACATCTGGAAAAGTTGGGGTTTGAGGCCTACAAAATAGCAACTGAGGAGTGTTCTTAGTTGGCAGAGAAGACTGCACTTCAGGTGGGACACTGCAATCTGCTACAGGCTTGCAAGATTCTCGTAACCTAGAAACCAGAGTGTTTAGAGGAGGAAAGATTTGAAAAGTCATTGGACTTAAGTGACAGTACTGAATAGGCTGTTCATCACAGAAAATCAGTGCACCAAACTGACTTTCAAGTGTCCTGAATGAAAAGCATTACATCTTTTACTTCCAAAAGAAGGGCTATTGTTAAGACTTTACAGATTTTACAGACTCTTTTTTTCAAGTTTGGTTCTTTCAGGAAAGGTACATAAAGACTGGTGTGGGGGAGTGAGGAGACTCTGCCTTTTAGTGTTGTTGCTGTTCTTACTGTGACAACCTCTTAGGAGTCTCTGAATAGTCAGTGAACCCCATCTTCTAGTTATCAGCTCCATAAGAGACCTGCTGCAGGGCTTTCAAGTTGATCTGAATTGCTGTGTTGAGAAGGAGGCTGGGGATGGGTTTAATCATCAGTGCTTCATGTAGGTAGCAACAAATTGGGTCTTTGGATGTTATATGGCGGTAATCATGAAGATTCAAAATGAAAGTGGTTTTCACTGACCTGGAAGTTACAGGAGATAATAAAATGTAAAGGAAACTGTCTATGAAAGACAGGGAAGTAAATCATGTCTGAGTGTTTTGATGAAAATTCACCTGAAATGCAAAACAAATCTTCTGGTCACTTGGGGTACACTAGTTTGATTTGGCACATACAGCACCACACCGCTTCATTACATGCTTTGTTCAAAAAACCAGACACAAACATAGGTTGCAGAGCACAGAATTTATGGTTCTGCACATATTGGTAAAACCCCTGAACATTTATCCAGTGGTTTGTATCGTTGACGTGCCAATCTACTAGTTCAAAGGAGTTCTTCTGGGAAAAGAGATGAGAGAAGATCTGTCAGAGAAGGAAACTCTGTCAAAAGAATTATATCATGGGGTTCTCTTGTAATAAGGGCTTTGTCTGCGTTTCAAAGCAGGTGCCCTCTGTGATATGCCCTGCATTTCTGATTGCCTGATTATCCAAATGGGGGTTCTCTGTCATGCATAAAAGTTCCCTCTCTGCCCCAGTCCTGTGCAAGTAGGAGGTGGGAATTTAGGCTACAAGATACTCTTTTGCATTTTCTTGATTCACTGATTATTTACACCTGCTGTCATTACATTTCCAAGCCTTAAACTATACATTTTGTGAACATGTTTAACTGGTTTTTTAAAGTATTGGTCCACATATCAGTCAAGGCTCATTGCAGCTCTCTTTTGTCCATACCAACATTATAATATGACAAGCATTTTTTTCTTTAACAAAAGTAAATATTTATTGTCAAGCTCCCTGAAAGTATCATAGCAGTACCCTCTTCAGCCTGCAAAATGGCTACTTTCAAGTGCCTAAAAAGTACTTTCTCACCTTGTTCTTGTTTTGCTCTTTTGGTGTATTTTCCTTCTCGATTTGGATCACTCTTTATTTTAGTGCCCATACTGTGTGAATGCTCCATTACTCCTGGAATTCTTTCTGCAGTCTAGCAGCAAGGTTTCCCCCCAGACAAAAAGTAAGGTGATTCAGTTGGTCTAGGAGCTACTTTAAAGGGCAGTACTATACCAGGTCTCGTTCCTCCTGACTACTGCAGTCCTCCTACACAAATCGACAGGCAGCTGCCCTTTCAGCATCATGCTATAAAAACACGTGTGCCAAGTACCTAGGTAGTCTAACCATTTCAGTGTGCTATAAAAGGTTTTGTAAGATGCATTTTTTAAATGTATCAGGCCCTTGAAGGGTTGACATGAGGCTCAGAAGAGTTGTGGCTCTTGCTGCAGTCTACCTCCAGCTATCCTGGATCACAGAGAAGGATTTCTGCCTTCACAAATCTGCCTTCTTTGTAAGCAAAATGCCATGCAGAGAGTTGGAGTGGAGTTCTGAGCAGTCTAAGTTGAAAATAAAAAGAGTTGCTAAAAATAGCACACGTTAATGACTATTGTAT
>Ga0181612_160076_pt1 | contig 14293 bp, 6 predicted proteins | sample HoacroProtozoa21_FD_119630 | JGI IMG/M metagenome (GOLD analysis project Ga0181612, IMG submission 119630) | Hoatzin crop microbial communities from Cojedes, Venezuel. Combined Assembly of Gp0051906, Gp0051904, Gp0051908 | reverse complement strand
CTTTCTAGATTCATCTCCAAATTACACACCTTTTCCTCATTCTATCAGCTCCATCCTTCACTCAGCTCACAAATGCTCAAAATTCTGTTTTCCCTGTGCTGTCCCTGAGCTTGGAAGAAGGTATCTACAAAGCTGCCTGAGAGCTATCCTTCCAATTCCTCTCTGAAACACAGAAATTTGAAGACAGGCCACTGGCATGATGAGAATCCTAACAGCCATTCTGATCAGTATTACTTCGCTTCCTCACAATCCCTTTGACATGGTACTGTTTTTCTAGGTTTAAGGCGCATGGCAAAGGGTAGGGAGAGCTTTCAAGTGGGGACCTCTCAGGCCCTCCAGTAAAAAAATATTGTTATTTCCTTCTTATATATTTAAATGAAAAAGAATTGCTCATCTTCTCAGCCCTTTATACCATTCCAAACTGTACAAACCAAATCTGTGGTGTTATTCTGGCATTTCCTTAACTTTAGAGACAAGTAAGAACAAACGCAGTCCAGGGTCTATCCACGGCTCTGGCATAGTTCTTGACTCTCCCCAGAAAGCACTGCCAGTTTTGAAATGGATACAACACACTGGATGGTATACTCAGACCATTGCTTCACTCAGAGCGCCACAACACTCTGCTCACTGGCAGCGATAGAGGACCAGCGGCAGCAGACGGCACAGCGCAGCTAGCTACAGGGTCCAGTGCCGCCCCGACGGCAAGCAGCTCGCTTTGGAAGAGAGGTCTCTCTCCACTCACCTCTGTGGTTTTCCTCCTTTGTGATTCACAGATTACACACAGCTGCGAAGGACATTAGTGGGAGAGATCCAGATGAAGAACTTTGCTTTGTTTTTGTGACACTAGGAGTTTCCAGTGAAGTTTACTTAAGATAATAATGCAGCCGCTGATGAAGGCAGCTTCCCAGTCACTGCCATGTCAGTGCTACAGACACAGTGAAAAGCTAACACTCACAGTCACTGTGCTAGAAAAGGTAATCTGTACCAGAATGCACCAGAAATTCAGCCACTACATGCCACTTCATGCTTTTGCACACAGACACCCCCAGAGAGGGGGTAATTTTACAATGACTTTGCTATTAGTGCTGGATGGTCCCCTGCGATCCATGGAATAGCTGGTGCACACTGGCTCCCAGCTGCATTTCATGTGGGTTCTGGTTTCTAATGCACATTATCTCACTGTCCACACTTGGAAGCAGAGTAGAAAAACCTGCTCCCTGCCCACGCAGAAATCTGGTTAGTTTACTCCAGAGTGGATCTTGGATGTAAACCAACACATATGCAGTGCAAGTAATTCAAAGGGACTTGAATCCCTGCACGAGAGAGGGAACCCACCAAGACAGTTGAACAAATTTACCCCATTTTCTTTAGATTTCTCTGCCTAACGTTATAGCTTAGAGAGATTAGTATCACAGGTAGTCTAATAGGAACAATTCAGTCCAAGACCTGATTACAAAGTAAACTTTAACTCAGCTAATTTCTCTGTGAAACCAGGTTTGCTTTCTGAGCAGTGAAAACCTTGCTAAGCTCAGACTATGAACAAAGGAACAGTAGCTCTGTGAAAGGGTAGCTAGAGGTACAGTACACATGGCTGTTTGTAACAAATTATCCAATTTAAGCAAATCTACTCAGCATATCTTGCATGCTGTTATTCCGCACCTCTGTTAAATTTCTCATGTCAGCCTAACATGTTCCCAGTTCCACTAGAATAAATATTTTCTATGAACCCTATTCAGCTTCAATTTATGATACCAAAAATCCCACCTATTTACACAGGATGAATTTTCTCGCATTTTCTAGCTCACCACGCTTGCACATGGTGGAGTCCATACAAGGTTGCCCATGCTGCCAATGCAAATTCACACTGTGCAACACTCCAATCCCTGCTAATATTTCCAGCACCATGTCAGTCTGATGAGCTACTGAAGTGTTTGCATTTAGTATGTTCTTTTTCTACCTCTTAAGATATGAAAATGAAGTGCTTAAAAATTCTTCAATAACTCCCATGTTATTATAGGTCATTCTCCACTGCAGGCAACCCCCAGCGTTCCCAAGAAAGAATTTGTTCATCTCACACTATGTGCCTAAGACTGGAGTAGGTTTGGGTATCTTTGGCTTCTGTTTTGAAACCATGAAGGTTAAGAACAACCCCAAAATCCAAAGTTCAAAATAAAAGCAAGGAAAGACATACACACACCAAAGTAAAGTCTTTCTGGAGAAGAGATGCTGCTTGTTGCAAATCACTACAAACTTCATCTGCTGTGTAGCACAAGCTGAAGAAGTAATGACTGAAACCCATTTGTTTTGAATTGGAAAAGGTTGGTGGGTTGTTTTTTTTTTTCCAGTTTATGGGCTAAGAGAAAAGGCTGTCTGAAATTCAGACTGAAAACTATTTCCATCTGAAAAAAAGTCCATTTGAAATCTATTTCAGTACTATCACGGCTTAACAGACACTAGTGGAGGAGGATCACAGAAATGTCTAGGGAAACAGGGCCTTCTATTATGTTATCCAGGGCCCTGTAAAGCTGAGGCTGGAGTATTTCCTGTGAGAGAGTCCACTACTTCTCTGGGCAGGCAACCCGTTCCAAACTCTGGCTGTTCCCATGGTGAAGAATACTTTACCGATATCCAGCTTCCTGTGAAGTAACTTGGACCAATTGCCCCTTGTCCTGTCACTGCGCATCCTAAACACGCCTGACATCCATGAAAAGGGTATCCTGTCTTCTCCATGACTACCTTTGAAGCACTGGGAGGCTATGGTTAGGTCTTACTGAGACTTCTCTTCCCCAGTCTGAGCAAACCTAGTTCCTTCAACCTTTCTTCATATGTCAAGTCTTTCAACCTCTATCTTGGTGGCCCTCCACTGGACCCACTCCAATTTTTCAGTGTCTAGGGGACAAGATCTGGATTACAGTGCCAAGCAGAGAGCAGAGTGGCACAATCACATCCCTTGACCTGCTGGGTGCAGAGAGGCAGAAGAGAGACACAGCAAGGTCTCTCAAAGGAAGATGATTTTATCACAGCTTCCTCCAAGCTGTTAGGGTTTTGGGAGTTGGTTTGACTTTTTTAAACCACAAATGGGCAGACTGACCCTCAGAGCAAACGGCAGGTCAAGCAGAAGCAAGAGAGCACAAGGACACAGGCTGGTGCTCAGGAAGTCTCTTTGATCCTGAGAGATGCTGGGACAATGCAGGAAGAGGAGAACACTGTGGACATCCTATGCCACATGCTTTCCCTCAAGCCTTTGAGGGACTTGATCTTAGAGATCTTCTCCAACCTTAATGATTCTGTGATTCTTTGGTACTGACCATAGGACTCTGAGCTTCGCTGTCATTCAGAACAGCAATCCTGTTCGCATGCTACCAAGCCTCAGACCCTAAAGGCTTTCACAGCTGAAATGATGGCAAAGATGAAACACTTCGGAGTGCTGGGGTTTCTGCTTACTTTCTGAAAAAGAGTAAATGTTTTGGTGCTGCCCTTATAGAATGACCAGGTGCCTGACAGGCTGGGCTTAAAGAGTTAGCTGCGCTCTCTGAAGGTATCTTAAGGTCACATCACACATTACAGCGTGAGCTAGTTGTGCCAGCACAGCAGTGGCCCTGCTATTTCAGGCTCTTCTCCCAGAAACAACATATGCAGCAGCTCCCCTTGCAACAGCTCTCACAGCTTCTAACCGAGCATTTCTGTACAGCTCTGTTAGTTATTACTCCTACGCACCCAAAAATTTCAGTAACAACATAAAATGAGTGCAAAACAGTAATTAGTCCTTCAATACATGTCAAACTTAAAAGGGAGGTAACTTCTTTTGTCCAGAACGCATACATGTGTTCTTATGGTACTGCTGAAGACCCGTGCTGATGAGGGGGGCTCCAGGAGGGGAGAGCACCTGTTCAGACAGCCCCTCTCCATCCGCCTTCACTGACGGCCAAGGGTAAAGCTGAGGGTTTCAGTGTTACTTGGTTACTTTCATTGAAAGGAGCTGCCTTTTGCTCAACAGCCATTGAGTACATTCCTCAGATTCTTTTCTTCTGTGCTTTGTAAGTCAGGGTTGGAAGTCACTGCTGAAAGCACAGGAAGTTAAAAATCGTTTTTTTCAGCCTCCTGTCACCTCAGGGGACTTCTGTGATAAACTGAGCCAGGCTTGAAGAATGGAGCACCTTTTATAGCCCCATCACAAAACAATTTATAAAATAATGAATTGCTGCCCTTACCATGTCCTCAGCTGGCATGGCTGAGGGTAACCAGCCGTGCCCATTCACAGCAGCACAAGTTGTGCCCTGGTAATAACCAAGTCCAGCTGTCCTAGGGGCCAAGCGCTCCTTTGGTGCCCACTGACAGCATGGGTATGAAAAAACAGCACGGTGCGTCTTATCCACTGAAACTAAACATTTTCCATTGACTTTAAAGGGAGAGGGATTAAGAAATACACTTTCAGCACTCACCTCCCTACCTAGAAGAATAATAATTAAAGCTCCCAGGGGAATTTAAAATTAAAATCTGGGCAGCCAGGACACCACTTTGTCCTGCATTGATTCAGTGTGAAAACCTGGATGATGAAAATATTTTGCAGTAATTGTGATCCACATGAAAGGCATTTTAAAATATATACCCTGTATTAAATATTTAACCATACTGGAAGCCAAAAATAGTTACAGTGTTTACTAGCAAATTCTGGAAGAAAATAAATCCTATTTAGGGCCAGTATCATAGTCTATGGGGCACCATGCAGGTCATCGCCTGTGATTCAATCCCCGCTCCAAGCTAAATTCAAGCAGCACCTCAGTAAAGTCACAGGAAAAAGCCACCCTCCACTGCTCACTGAAAGCCAGCTCCTGTCTGTACAGTTTCAAACTTTGCTCTTACATTACAGAAGCCCTCAACAGAGGGAGAAGACTGCAAGTGTGAAATGTGAAAAGCCAACTCTCACAGAACCTTCGTGTCAGAGGAGTGAGCATGGGACAGGGCTGAGCTCCACAAGAAGAGGATGTTAAATCAGGCCAGAAAGCAAAAGGCAGGATTCCTCCTGTTTCTCCTTGAGGCAGGCACCATCCTCCCAGAGCTTTCCAAGCTGAGGTAGCTATTTCACTTTATGGTCTGCAACGTATATATTTTTTCTCTCCATTTTTGCTTCCAACTGCCTATTTTTATAGGACTTCTGCCCTTACCTATTTAAATACTGTCTTCAGCTATCCCAGTGAATAGTTGCTTATGATTTTCCTGTAGCTACTCCGAAAACTGCGCCTAAAAAGGAAATAATCCAGAAAACTTTATTTTTGCATTAATTTAAAGACATTCAGTTAAAAATTAGAGATGAAAGATTGAGGTTTTTTCCAAGCAAGTTTTTAACCAGAAAGTTACAAGAGATTGTGAAAGGACTGCTAAAGGTCAGCATGCTATAACCAAATTCCAGCCTGTTAAATTACTGCTGTATTATGCTTCCAAGAAAATCTGTATTCAACATCTGTTTTCTTTACACGAGATCATTAGGAACAGACAGGCCAAGTCATAGCCTCATTCTGCTTTTACCTCAAGTTTGAAAGGACAAATCTGTCTCTAGACACAGGACTAGATTCAGACCTGGCCTTGTTGGTCTTGTTCATTACTATGATGTTTGCAGGTTGCTTTGGAGCCAGACATTACCCAAAAATCAGCGTTAACGAGGAAAACAGGAAGGCGAGCTGGAGACGAGCCTGCTCTGCTTCTCGTCATTTGCACTCGCTGCCGTGCAGGCTAATTTTTTATCAAGCCAAAGCAGATTTCATTCTGTGACATAGCTGGCAAAAAACTTCCTGAAAAGAAATTGGTGGCTGATAGTCAAAGTAGGAATCAACGTGGATCTCAACATCCTGCTCCTTCTGAAGAGGTCAGTGCTCTGAAAGTTAAAAACACCCCGAACAAATGCACATTGCAAACATCTCTACAATTAAAGTTACAGAAAGCAACTGTTACTCCCTAGCATGTGCTAAAATAAGTGTTTTCCAACACAATTGATTTGTTTGAGAGATCAACAGAAAACATGGAGACATCTGGGTATTCCAAGGGCAGTACAGCTGTGGATACAAATGCTACAGCAAAACGGTGTCCAGCTCTGCAGAAGGACAGGCCTCTCCGGGCACGACCTGGAGCAGCTGGACCAGAAGCACCGCACACCTCTCCCATCACGCTGTTGCTTCCACCTTCTGTCCCTCCTCTCCCACCACTTTGATTCCTCTTCCTAACCCTGGCACAAATGAAAGGCAAAATACTAAGAGGAAAATAGGCTTTTCTGGCTGTGGTGAAAATTTTGAAACCTTTTGAAACCTTTTGATACTGTTACCCAAACAGCCGACGCCACAAGCAGAGGTAAGTGTTTTCACAAGCAGGAAACCAAGGACTTATAGGAAAAAAATGAGCACAAGTGTGCCTGGAACAAAGTGCTTGCAAATCTGGGGCAATGCACCACCCGTGGGCTTAGTATACCTCCAGGTGCTTTTCCTTCCCAGACCCAAGAAAGTAGCACCCATCACAGGAGCATGGCCAAAGGGCAGTGGGGACATTGACTCAAGTATACTCATTGTCTGGTTTTAAAAACTGATAAAATTACACAATGCAATAAAGGTGAAAACAAAAAAGGAACATCCAAATAGATTTTCACGACCATCCAAAGTGCAACACTGCTTTTTTTATTTAATAGTTTTCAAAGGATCGCATTGCTTGTTTCCCGTATTCTTTCCAGATCTTGAACATCATGCAGCTACAGTTTAAAAATGAAGGTTAAACCTGGGACTAGTATAGGGAGAAGTTCAGCCTACTGTGGGATTTTTTTTTTATTGCTTGTTTTGCCTTTGAATTATTTGTGACCTTGAAAAAAATTTCTATACCTTAAGTTTACCCACATGCAGGATATTTACTTACCCCCTCAAACAGCTATAAAATTCATATCCAAGAACGTTTTTTGTAATAAATCTTGAGCTGTGTGGTTGAACTGTTGACATTTTTGATCCTGCAGTGTTTTCAGAAAAAAAAAGGTGAAGAAATAAGGTAGCATAGCATAGAGGCAGAACAGGTGGACTGTAAAAAAATTGGTATGGCTTCATTTGACATATGAGGGAGAGGATACAAAGCAGAACTCAGGAAAAACCAGGGAGGAGGAGGGAAGAAGAAAGATTTACGAAACAGTGCTTCAAAGAGTGGTGAGATAAAGGGTTACCCACAACTGCACATGCCCACCATGATAGGGCTTGGTTTATTTTTCAGTGACAAGTTATCCAAAATTAGTAGAGCAGAGACTGCAAACTCGGCTACAACAGCCCTGTTTCATTAAGTAGCTGCTGCTGAATTAGAGATTGCTCTACCCAAAGGCGACCATGGCTTCCACACTGCACACATTGACTGGATGTAAAGCAGCCCTCCCAAGGGCCTGAAACTTCCTCTTACATTTGCATTGTTTGTATGATACCTTGCTTTGTTTCTCCCTGAAAAGAGAGTTAAAACACCACTTCCTAAAGAGTTTTATTTACCTGTTCCCCCTCTATTCTATGCTACCTCAATTCTTCACCATTTTTTTTCTTAAAACACTGCAGGATCAATGTTGTGGGTTCAAAATGTCAATAGTTCAACAGCAGAGCTCAAGATTTATTACAAAAAAACATTTTTTCCATAAACTAAATGCAAAAATAGTGGTACTATTTCACAGAATCACAGAATGTTAGGGGTTGGAAGGGACCTCTGTGGGTCACCTAGTCCAAACCCCCTGCTGAAGCACGGCCACGTACACCAGGCTACACAGGACCTTGTCCAGGCAGGTCTTGAATATCTCCAGAGAAGGAGATATTTCACTACTTCCAGGCAAAAAGATAATCAAGATAGGACATTATGAGGCTGTAAATATAAATGCCACTGTGGTTTTTATCTGAATTATGAGGTTGTTTGCAGTAACAAGTCTCAAACTTATCATAAAGGCAAACTAAGGACATTAGTTTTAGTCTGTGACTTTAAAAGTTGTGGCCAAGACAGTGGCACAGCTGTATGCAGAAGCAAGGACTGAGGGCCCGAGAGACAGGACCGCCACACCTCCTGTTCGCTGGCAGGACCCTTAGGCAAATCCTGGGTCAGCAATAAGAGTTATTGACATTGCACTGACCGTATAGCTCCTGCTGAAAGGAGCATTGATATTTTTAGGCAGATTGCTAACAGACAATTGTTTGCAGCATCAATAGCAAAAGCAAAGCTCTGATGAGCAGAAAGCTTGGGCCATGCCTCAGTCCCCGCGAGGCAGAGCCGAAGCAGGTTGGGAAGGCAGAATGCAGAAGCACACTGTTAGACCTGCTCTTTGGAGAAAGCTAAGTGTAATGCCAGTGAAGGGACCTTGTTTCTTTCATGTTATGGTAGAGAAGTTAAAATTCATCACCTTTGAAGAGAAATCCATCTGGAGACTTGTTATTTTCACACACAAAACAATTACAAGGAATAGCTCTTTCCTTTATCCCTCAAGGAAGTTTCAAACTTAGTTAGCAACATCAGTTATTTCCATGGCAACAGACAGATATAAACACAGGATTATAACCTTCAGCATAGGATCAAGTAAAGGAAGAAATAGGACTAGGAGAGAAATGCCTGGAAGAGCTGCAAAAAATGTATAAAGTTACTAATTTTTCTTCAAACGCAAATTTCTTCTTGCTCTCAACAGGACTCCTATGAACATTGTATCTTCTTGGTAAAACTTTGATTTCAAAGAGGGAAAAAGATAGAGGACTGTACATTATTTCTTGCTGCAGGCATAATGGAGTCAATTGAATAGTTGGGATTGCTGGCACATGGGACAGGGCGTGATGGGGTGCCTTGGCTGGGGGGCTTTGAACCTCACAAAATTAAGTTTATGCTAGAAAGCAGTTACTTCTATTCTGCAAATGTTGCTGTAGAGATGGGATTTCAGGCACATATGTACAAGTAAACTTAAAATTCCCACATACACTTATTTACACTAAATGGAGACGAGCAGGTATTTCTAGTGTTTTCAAACCAAAAGTGATGTTTGAGGGAAAGCACAGATGATACCTTTTAAAGTCTATTTTGCTGTGAGCTAAGCCACCATTCCCTTTCACCCATGAAGCCATGTGTACCGCTTCCAAATATGATCAAGCCCTGCTAACACAACAGCAGCAAACCTTTGCTGCTTGTCCCAGTGTACATAACTGCACGAGGCACCACACAGTGCTGAACTGAGCCCCATATAAGAATTAGATTTTTCCCCAGCCGGATCACGCAGCCCTCTTGGCGGGGGGCCACAGGAGCATCCACGCCAGAGGGTGCCCAGGTGCCTGTCTCCATCGCAGCCTGTCCGGGGAGCACACCGGGGGCCTTTTCAGGACAGCTAAGCCCAACCCCAGCAGCAGAGTGTGTGGCAGCCAGAGCCAAACACACAGGGCCAGGGCTCAATTGCTACTCAGGCAAACTCATTATGAGCCGGTTTGGGTGTGTCTGCGCAAGCTGCAGTTACTCCTTCGGATTGCCCTACAGCAGTCATTTCCCAGGAACATCTGTCTCCTTGGGTCCCAACCAAAGGAAGAAAGGTTGCTTTGGTTGGGTGTTTTTTTTAATTGCCACCCTCATTTACCCCATACACATGCTTCTACATGAGAGCAAGTAAGAAAGGGAAAGCCCAGCCTGCGTAGACACCAACAACAGGTCTGAGGCATGACCCGATTAGCAAAAGGATCCGAGAAGAGGCAAGCGCATGGCATGTACCCAGCAAGGGGAACACAAGCCAGGCCATGAAGAGATCTTTGAGCCCTCGTAGCTCCAGGGCATGCTGAGAGAGGTTTCTACAGTTGTTCATCCTGGGCTATAAGCAATGAGGTCAGGAAAACCCTTCATTTGCAGAGACAGGAGGGAGGAGATGCACAGCCTACTAAAGAACATCTGCTGCTGGGCAGAGGTCTGACCAGTCACCGGTCAGTTTGTCAAGAAGCCAATAACAATGATAGCAATGAAATAATTGGGTAGCATTGTCTGGAATTAGATGAGAAAAGAAAGACAACTATGCATCTTCTGAAGCTTAAACTAACTATTTGCTCACAAAGCAGGGAAGGATTGAAGTGAGCACATAGTGCAGACAGGTCTAACGGCAGGAAGTTCTCTGCATCCTTCAGCACCTTTTGCCAAGAGAAATGCTGTGCCTTGTTATTCACTGGTAATATCCCAGGCCCTGGAATACCTTTTTTCTTTTAAAAAGCCCTAGTGAAAATTTTCATTTTGCTATCGAGGCACAAAATCTGCCTTTTAGAAGTCAGGTGCAAAAGGCCTGCACAGCCTCACCCCCAAGTCACCCGCTGTGGTGGCAGGGGTGCACGCGGGGAGGAAGATGCAGAGACAGAAAATAGAGCCAGGCAGAGCAGACTGACAGAGCCCAGAGTCATTATGAAGTTTGCAACAACAATTCCCTGCATGCCTGGAGTTACTCCCATCCCTTTGTAAAACCTTAAAAATCAATCTAGTGCTTTGCACATAAATAATTCACACAGACACTGATTTACTGTAGAACTGTCAATGGGTCTACAGTGCTCACGTGCTTCCCCTATTAAAACAATTCCAGTTGCCAGTAAGGAAGGACATAAGAAAGGATGACTGTTTTCCAGTCCTTTTCCAAAGAAGTGGAAGCTGTCACAATATTTAACCTTTCCTCTACTCCTCCTCCGACATGCTCCCTGCCCCACCCCACCGCTGGTTCCTGCACCCCAGATATGAGAGCAGATAAGGAGGTCCCCAGCTTGCTGCTTCCTGATGGTGAGTCACAGCTCTGAGTCAGCCTTTGTGTTTGAGGGAACCTGGAAGGCTTTGAAACTCCCTGTTGATTTTGGCAAAAACGCCTCTTCTTGCTTTGAGAGTAAAACAATTTACACACATCATTTTTGGTCTGAAAATAGCCACCGAGATGAAAACAGTGAGATAACGACCAAAGGTTTCCTTGCACTGGTCTTGCTGTGCAGCAAGAGCAGAACCTCCCTGTCCTGGGGCACAGCTGCGCTGAAGTGACTGAGCCACAAAACACACTGAGGATTCCGGCAGGGTGTATTCACAGCTCCTGAGCATCTCTATTTTACACACAGAAGGTACCACTATCCATGACTTCAGATGCAATCACCTCTAGAGCAATTTGTCACCTTTGCACTGATGACCAAGAAAGGGGTCATCACCTGCCAGGTCACTCCCTGCTTCCCATAGCCAGGTGGCAAATCAAGTTAAACAGTACTGAGTCCAGTCCCAACATCAGTAAGCCAATCTCCTCCTCCTCCGTTTTCCCTGGTGCGTTCCTTCAGGCAAGGCCAGACCACTCTCTTCAGGTCCTCAGACATTAAGGAGCTTAGCACCCAAAGATCCAGACAGAAGTGTCTTTTGATAAGCAGAAGTGTGTCCCGTCTCAGTTGAGACATGCCAGTAACGAGGGAAACTCTGTCAAATCTACCTCTCAGGAGTCTGTGTGGCTTTGCCTGGTCCTCTGTATCCACAGATCAGCACTTTGTATTCATATAGAAAAAAAATCCCCTCATTCTTGGCAGAGAAAATCTCCTATATTTTTATTAACATGTTTGAACATTACATCAGCTGCTCATCTAAAACATTCATCTACATCATCCACTTCTGTGCCTACATCTGTATCTGTTTCACAAAACCTTTAATTAAATTAATTATGCTTTAATACATGCATTTTAATTTCCTTTTGCAATCATATTTCAGATATCTTTTGATCTCATATTGCAATCCCAAACTACACTCCTTCCCTTAATGCCTGTTTGGTAAACACCTTTGCTTGCGCCAGGTTCATTAGCATTTTAATTATTTTCTCACTCCAGGACTTCTCTGCTATCCCTTCTTCCCACACTATGGCAAATTAGACCACTTCTAGATTAAGCCCTAAATTCACTAAAATGTCTTAAAGCGTAAGTATGACAGCATAAAGAAAATAGAATAAGTTATCTGTAAAAAGTACAATTAGTTGTTACACTTCCTTTCAGAGGGTAACTATTGTTAAAAATTATTTCAAGGAAATTGGTGTTAATATTCTTTAACAGGGATTTTGCATGATAAAGCACAGAAGCCTGAAACTTGCCAAAGCATATGAGAGCACAATTAAAATATCAGTTGTAACAGTATTTTTTAAAGTTTTCTTGAATGAGTGTTGAGAAGGGGAAGGCCTGATATGTTAAAAGTGAACAAAGATTTTAACCTTAATTTTTAACTTGACTTTGAGAGTGGAAAATAGCTTCAGTACTCTTCTTCCTACACATCCCTTTCAAATAGTTTCTTTAAAAATAAATTACAAAAACAGAGCACTACAGAGCACTTTTTAAATTCTAAATGTTTTTATTTTTAAATTTGACTACTTTTTAAAATGGCTACACACTTTCAAAACCAGAAATGTCCTTTTCCCTCTCCCAAGCCTGGCCAACCAAACTAGGCAACAAAACAGTTTGTTCAAGCTCTACACGAACAACTCCGACAATTTACCACACATCAGATGCTAAAAATTCAGGTACACCTTTCTTAGTCTGCTTTAGTCACAAAGCAAGAAAAAATGTGCCTTCCCTCTTGTATCTGTGTTTAGACCTCGCTGATTTCTGATTGTGATGTAGTGAGAGCACACACACGTAATCAGCTATGTGGGTCAGCTGTCAAGTGATTATTTGTCTGATCCCTTCCTTGTATCACTACATACATAACACCATCACTAAGCTATACTTTAGAAAAGAAATTCACTAACACTAATGCTGAGCCCATAAAAAAATCACAAGCACCCTTAGCAGTTTTATTCGATAAGGTAGGACTCACTGCTTATTCAAGGTAAAGCATATGTGGGGACATCCAGACAAAAGTACATTTGCAATGCTTTTAGGCTTTATTTTCACTGACAAAATGACATATTTCACCACGGGGAGAAAAAGAGTGGGCATTAAACCTCTAGCTCATCTATACAAGAGTGGAGACAAAGCCCTTTGTTTTCACATCAGGTGAAATCAAGGCTACATGAGGGACAAGGGTGACACATACTGATGACATGCTAAAAGCTTCCAATGCTTTTACTTCTCTTTGGATTTAATAAAGAAAGTCTATATGTAACATTCTTCTCACAGAGGGTAGAAGCAACAGCCACTCACACCTTTAGCTCATTAGAAATGCTCCACTAAACCACTTGGCTGCCTTTGCAGACAGATTCACTTAGAATATAAGTTGCTATTCTAGCTGAATTCCCTTCCAAACCAAAGACAGGCTACTTAGATTTGGATTAATCAAAACTAACTTCTGATTTGAATTATTTAAGCAACATTAAAATACATCCATTGTACAACTGGTTTTCCCAGGCAGGCAAGCTTTTAGCTTGCTAACTCATTTCTTATCCAGGAGGAAAATTTTCCTCTCCCACATGCATTCAAAATGCAGCTGCTTTCCTTTCTGCCAGTATTGTGGGAGCAACGCGAACACTGCACCACATTTGCATCCTCTTGTAACACTTGCAGGTATCTCAGGTTGGTCTAGCGGAACCCCTCAAGAACAGAGCAGGATCTGCTATTACAGGTTTGGGGCTGCAATCACTCCCAGAAATGATTGCAAGGAGAAATCCTGTTCTGCAGTCACTTTCCAATTTGTTTGCCTCAAATACTTCAAGTAATTCCGCATAGGAAACTGATGCAGAGCAGCAAACAGCATGTAAGGCAACCCCTTGAGGTCCTCATAGCCATTTGGCTGTGGCATACATTTGGAAATGGACATTTCCAAATCTAAACCCACAGCTAGGTTCCAGTGCAAATATTCTTTTCTTTCACCAGCTTACAGTGAACTGAAATTTAAAGGAATCCTGAACAGTGTTAAGCACCTTGCCAGGAGATGTATATGAGACTCACTACGGTGAGCTCTCTGAACATTACGCATATGACTATTAACATTTTCAGTATAACTTGTACCTGAAGACAAAAATCAGTGTGTTTCTACTGAACAGCCATCAATTAGGGCTCCTTTCTGGCCGGTAACACCACCACAATTCTGCCACCTCCTAGCAAACCTTGCTCTACATTGTATGTTGTATGTTCCTGGGAAAGGCTCCCACTAGAAATAGAAGAGAGACTGATAAAGGGAGAGAGTGCGAGCAACGGCCTGTCTTTGCTGGAACCAGCAATGTCCACCAGCAAGAGGTATGACCTTTACGGTTTGATTGAGCAAGACAGAGTATGGGAACCATGTGGGCTCTGCATAGACAGCTTTCAGATTCACTTGAAGGCTATTCATAGACTGAAATAGGATGTGAAAGCAACACAGGAGT
>Ga0181612_123338_pt1 | contig 14293 bp, 5 predicted proteins | sample HoacroProtozoa21_FD_119630 | JGI IMG/M metagenome (GOLD analysis project Ga0181612, IMG submission 119630) | Hoatzin crop microbial communities from Cojedes, Venezuel. Combined Assembly of Gp0051906, Gp0051904, Gp0051908 | reverse complement strand
GTCCTATTCTGATGTTGTCAGATTAGACAGTAAATGAGTTTTAAAAATAGCCAAGAATGCTACAGATAGTTACAATCAAATTGTCCTCAGTATTTTTCTTTAAAGAATGTTTAATCATTAAAAAATTACCCAAAATAGGTCCAGCTATATTGCCTCACCTGCAAGTACAAGTACCCAAAGTGATCCCAACAGAACATCGAAACACTGACAATTTTTATGGAGAAGTGAGGTATAATGAATAATCTGACAAATGTAACTATTATGGTTTGAGCACACCACCAAAATAGCTCCCTGCCTTCTGGAAAGTAACAGTACGTTTTAGAATAGCCCAGACTCAATTCATATTGATCCACATAAAGAATAATGACCAAACACAGTCTTTCAGTAGAATTAATCCAATCTCTTTCCTACTTCCCTTGTTGAACCCTCAAGAGAGAATTATAGATTTCTAATACTGTTACTTTCGTTCACTTACTATGTGGCAATGACCTACTTTCTGTTTAACACAGTGAGCATAGGACTCTGAATGTACGAACATACAGCATTAGGCTTATGCATATAGTGTTGCGATTGTCAGAGATAAAACCTGACATCCAATAAATCTTTGATCTTGAAAGGAAATTGTGCTTATTTGCATCTAAGTACTTGCAAGCAATTGCAGGTAATCCAAATGGAGAATCAAAGCCAGAGAAGCTTTTTGTGGGTAATTCATGTTTAAAAATTCTAGGCAAAAAGCAGTTTGGATTTGATTTGCTCAGAGAAGCATGGGCAGTGAATTTGTACAAGTTTACAAGAGCAGCTTCTTTCCAACTCCCTGTGACCTTGCCTTTGGTCATTGCAAAAGAAATGCTAATTAATGGAGCATAAAGTGGTATTTATTTGTTCCTTGTAAGTCTCTTACATGAGAAGGATGAAGCCTGGAGGGGATGTTGATATCGGTTATTATAAAAAGCAAATAACATGTCTCCTCAAATGTTACAGTCTTGCACATGTACTGGAAAGAATGGAAAGCCAGGTAATGAATAACAGAAGGGTTTGGCTCAAAGGCTTGTGGACTGCAATGTAAACATCACACCTCAGAATTACAGGCACATAAGCAACATGGTTGACACATAGCGTGCTGGGCTTTAAGTCATGACTGCTTTCATACTGGACAAAGTTCTGATAGTCCTGCATGTTTTTATGCCAAGCAGAAAATCGGTTTGCTAGAAATGTTGAAAATTATGTGATCCCACTGTCAATGAGTGACGACCTTCGTGTGAAGGCAGGAAGGATCAAAAAATCAGAAAAGGATTTCTGAGATTTGAAAATTTGGCTTGAATACAAGAAAATTTCAGGTGCAAAAATTCTCTGCAAATAGAATTTTCACTGGATGACTTTTTTAAAATGACATTCGGGCTATTTATAGGAAGGTCATTTTAAAACAAAAGTCAGTATTTTGCTCAGAAGCACTGGACAATACTTTGTGACACGCATAGGACTTTCTTTCAATTTTCTTCTAGTTCAGATTCCTCAAGTCCTCTTCTGAATGCAGACTGTGGCACATACAGTTTTCAATTAAATTCATATTGCAAGGCAGGTTTTAATATTTTTCTTTTCAGTCAGCATTCCTCCAGTGTCTTCTTAAGTTTTCTGATGAAGTTGGGTGTTGCTCACTATAGATAAAGTTATCAGGCTGGCTCTAGGTGAGTAGTTAAGACCTATTTACATGAGGACATTTAACCAAAGATAGAGTTTAGCTACTTGTCCTAGTTTTCTACTACTATAAGCTTGTGAATCATGGCTGCTCAACAGTGGATGTACATAAAAAATTTATAAATCAGAAGTTCCATTATTTTCTACTGTAATTGTTTGAGAAATGTAAATTGTTTTCATCTACACAAAAAGAAAGGAACTATGAAATTGAAAAAAATCACTGTTTTTTATATAGCCTGTGATAAAGTTAACATATCAATAAAAACTAACATTTTCCCAATTTCTGGAATCTTTTAAAAACTAATTTTATTTTCTTTAAATTACTCCCTTTCTCATGTCTAACAAAAATGAAGTTTTCTCTTGAAAATGAAAAGACCTCCATAATAAATGAAAAAGAATACTGCCAAAAGATATTTTTGGTGACAGATTCTTAGACCTACTTTTAAAGTGCATATATGACAAAACATTTTTAAATACCTCTGTAGCTGCTGCTTGCCCGGTATTATTAGACAACTAAGTCTTTTACAATGCATCAAAGAACATGATCACTAGTCATTACTGACATGCCAAGTTTCAAATACAAGTTTATCTGGCTTTGGAGTGATCTCTTTGGGGGAAAAGTCCTCATATCACTGTTTTTCACAGTTCAGAAGTGTGGGTTTTCACCTTCTCATAATTCAAAATACCTAACCAACTTTACTCACTCTGTAAAAGTTAATTAGCAGCTATTATAACATTCCTTTTACTTTCTGACAAGCTGTATGTATATAATTATAGTTTTACATCCTTTCATTCAGCATGTTGCATCATCCGAACCTGCATGGTAAATGAGAATTATTGTCTCTGTGTTTTCTAGCGATATTAATGTTCAAAGTCACAGCAAAATGTCCTTCATATAAAGAAGTTTAATCCTAGAGTAATTAGGTGGTTCTTTCATCTTCACTCACAAGACAGAAAAGGGAAAAAAGAATCCAAACCACTAAAAACATACAGTCATTGAATACATCTTTCCATGATGACTGTAAGCGAACAGATAGACCGCAAGGTTTTTAAAACAGTCAAAAGAAATCCTTTCATGTGGTCTGGATTTCAGAAAATATGTTTAAAAATATGTCATGTATGAAATGAATAATGTTGGAAGTAAGACTGCTACATTCTAGCAGCGTTGTTCATAGTGCTTTCTAGGTTGATTGAAAACAATCAGCTGGAAAGACCTGCGCACACAGGGAAATGACACAAGTGGCCCTTACTAAGATATGTAGTTTTCCTCTTATTATGCTAATTAAAGAAAATTGCCTTCAATAATACAAAATGATATATCTATATTGGTTCATTTTAACTAATGTTCCATAGCTGCATAGGCAATCCATGAAAGCAAATAAAAATATATTCAGCTAGAATTTATGGAAAGTGTTCAAGCAATTCTCCAAAAGGAGGGCTGAGGTTTACAGTTTCCTGCTTTATGCTGTTAAAGGGATTTTCTACTTTCTTTTTCTAATTTTATAACAATTACTGACTCTCCTGATAAATCTGATTCAGTGGAGAGAACATTGCAAAGTGGCAAATGCCATCTTTCTCCTTTGACAAAGAGAAAGTCCGTATTTTTTGTAAGAACTGTGTAATTTCACTTCCAAAGGAGAAGAACAAATAAAAATAAAATCTCTTTTTGGTTTGTCACAAGCCACTCAGGATTCAATGGATATCTTTTAAGCTAACAGTAATAGAATTTCAATGTAAGCTGCCTTAAACCCAATTTAAAATGAGTAAAATAAGTTATGCTACAACTACATTATGCAATGCGGAAAATATAATGGTTGTGGTCAGAACCATAGTTTTATGTTTCCTGATTCATTTCCAAACTCTTATTATATCTTTTAACATACTTTCATGTCTTTTCCATTTGTTTTAGGAGACTAGAAAATAGAGCAGAACTTATGGTTCTTGAAGTGTTCCTATTTATTTTGAGGATAAAATAATTCTTTAAACCAAATGTATCTTCATTGATTGCAATGATCACAATTTATGTTCCAACGGCAACTATGAAAAATCAACATTTTCCAAGTGTTACTGTAGAATACTATCCTTTTTTCTCTAAATGTGGGTGATCACGAACTTCTGTAAAAAAGGGTGCAGTAACACGTTTGTTGTGCTGTATGGTGACCTGATAAGTATTGCAGTGTAATTTGGCTATCTGCAGGTGTGTTAATTATAGGTGTGTTAAGTTTGACAACCATAAAGCTTGTACCATTTGAGGGAGGATCCATTTCCTTACTACATATTAGTGTTTTCCTTGCACTATGTGCAGGAGCCTTAAAATACACCTACCACCAGCTAATGAATTACAGGGATAAAATAATGACACTATTGTTGTTAACAACCCCAGAGCAACTGCTGAGAAAAGTTAAAGTTAAGCTTCAACTTGTGAACTGAAGCCCATGTGGGAAATGGATGGACTCCTGGTGATTCCAACTTGGGACCTGGGCCCGTCATCTACAGCAGCAGAAGGACTTACCACACTCTTCAACACTTGGAAAAGATTCAGTTTCCAGTCCTCTTAAATCTTAACTTGTTCTGCTTAGATTGCCAACAGGTCTGCCAGTAAGTGCCAGTTACATAGTGGTTTGCCATTCAAGCAATGAGGGGTGAGGTTTCAATGAATTTCGTAACCAGCCCACGAGAGGTTACACTTTGATTAGGTTTTAACTGGTAATCAAAGTTGAAAGAATCTGCTCTGTTGCTAGTTTCTCAAATCATTAAAGCTCTCACCTCTGAGGTAAACTTGTCATCAGCAGCTTGTATTTTAAGTTAAATGAATATTTGGAAACTTCATTTAAAGCAAAGTGGCAGTAGGATGAATGAATTAATCTATTTTGTAGTGTTGGCAGGAAAATGGAAACTGGACAGAGTAAAATCTTTCAGCTTTACTGACAAGAGATTTGCAAAGGAAGACTGTGTTTTTAAGTAGTCTGGCTTTTAAATAATGCATGTAAACTACATTGGGTCCCAGTCAGTTCATCTCGTTTTTCAAGTGACAAGGTTTTTTGCACAATCTCCTACTTCTCAGAAGTAGCCGAAATTCATATTTTGTCTTCTGACTGAACTCTTGCTGAAGCTTTATCTGTCTACATTTCTATACCAGCATTTATGGGTTTTTTGTGACCATATTATCCAAACACCTCACAAGACGTAGTTTTACACTTAGAGCACTCCTATTAGGATTTTTTTTTCAGAATTTTTCAAGTATATTATTGCAATACAGGCTAAAAATTCTCCAAGATCACCAATGCTGTGAAACCATAAATTTAAGAGAGATAATATCACCTGCCACTCTCTCTCTCTACATTGTTCCTGCATCGAATCATTTATTGATTGTGATTTTTCTATTTTTCTTTCCCCTGTGCAACATTAAAAACCTTTTAGAAATTAGTGATGAACCAACAGCTTCTCTTTCCAGCTCTATTTACGTATAAACAGAAGAGGGAGGAAGAGTGCAGAAGAGCCAAATAGCAGAACCATGAAGACTGCTGGCAAATTTTCTAAGCTCAAACGAGTGGAAGATAAAGGTAGGTTTCAGATGCTCAGTAAAAAGCAAAGGGCTGGGAGGCAGACAATGGGGCATCAGTCTTATGCCCAGATTGCCTAGATGGCAACGTGCTTTTATTGTTCAGAAGAAGAAGTGTGGGCTGAAGGCCTTTGACTTGAATCCCAAGAGTGGATCCAAACTACTGTTATGAACATATGCCCAGTCCAGTTAACTCTACATGTTGATAGTAGATATTGTTCTCTTTTGGAAACAAATAACTGCTCTTCTCCAAGTGCTTCAGTGTGCTTAGCCCCATCTCTGCCTAATCCATTCCAACTGTCTTGGGGAAGCATTTTGCATCATGTGCATTCATGCTTTCCCCTTTTGCAGCACACAAGACATCCAGTCATTCTCATGCATTGATATGTAGTGAACAGGTGAATCTGGGTCTGACATTGGGTTGAGGCCACGCTCTTCTCACCGTGTAGATGGCTGAGGAGGGAGGGAGGAGAGGAGGCGTGAACTGTAGCCACCTTACTGAACTGTTGTGTAGCTCTTTGGGATAAAAAGTTAAGCACTGGGGACAGGTGGAACATGCACAATTGTTTCTGGAAATCCCCAAATGAGAGTGTGCTTACATGCATATCTGACTGCGACAAATCTCAGTCTCTGCACATGGTCACGCCTGTAAGGCACAAACAGACCTAGGGATCTGAACATGGCCATGAGCATGCAAATCAAATGGAATCTGCAAGAAAAAAATCAGTCTCAGGAGGGTGGACTTGATTCTACTCCTCATATCGTAAATTCTGCAAAAAAGAAACTGCTCCGATGACAGAAAAAAAAAAGGATACAGTAATTAAAAGCAAGGCAGCAAAGATTTGTAAGAGGTCATTTTGTGCTGAGAGAAGTAAATGATCTGATAGTGACTTGTAGCTCAAATTGTGCAAGCTTACTGATGTTTCCCTCAGAAGAGATCCACCTAATCTCTTACAAAATGTATTTTTAAGATTTCTCTAAGTTACCTTTCTTAACTGCATTTGGTGTAAAAACTAGTTCTGATAGATACCATGAAAACAAATAGCTATCAAGAGAGAAAAACCTGTGCTTTTTAGCAAGATGACAGAAATTCATTATTCACAGCTGCATACACACGTGATTTTGAGTTCTAACAGCCAGCAATTAGTTTAAACAGTAATACCACCAAGGGAAACATAACTTAGTTAAAATTTACATTTAAATGAGATCATTTGGAGAAATCAAATGCAGAACAATCTGTTATTTTTAGATAACATTTCATAGTAGATTTTCTTAGTAAGGTTTTCCTCACAATACATTTTTATTACTTGCTGGTCTGAAATTACCGTGATACATTTGTATGTGTAAGGTAGAAAAAGTCTTACTTACCATTTGTTCATTAACAACCTGATGCACAAAATTATCTCTCTTCAGGAAAGCATATTAACGAAATTTAACTTAACACTCGTGCTTGGCCGTGCTGAAAGCTAAGCATGTACTTAAGTGCTCTTCTGAACATGAACTGAAATTCTAAATGCATTAACTTGCTTTCGTCAGTCATGTTCTCAACCTACAATGATAGAAACTGTTTCTGCTATGAAGCTCTTTGAATTTGTCAGCTATTTTTAATTATTGCAAGCAGTTCAAAAAAATGATACACGATCATCAAGTAAGACTTTGTGGAGACATTTGTGCCAGACAGAAATCTCATGATATTTAATTGTGAACTTTGAAATTAGAACAAAATGAAAATGAGATCTTCCTTCTTCGGAGAAGCTCCTGCATTTCAGCCTTTTTTTTTTTTGGCCATTATTACAGTTAAAATTTACCACAGAATGAAAAATTACTGAACAGAAATTCTTCACATTCTGAAGTGAAAAGAAGTCCATTCAGTTTTGTTTTGATGTTAAGCTGCATCTGCCGATAAAGGGGGAGTATTTTGTAGGGTTTCTGGAATCTCTCTTTCCTGTTTTCCTCCATAGCTGGACTTTCTGTCTGGATTTTGTAACACAGAATATGTAATTTTTAAGGGCTTTCGAGAATAACTGTCTCTCCTCTGTGACAAAACAAAATTTCCAGCTATTTTTAGCTTAAATAGGATCCAGGCAAGGAGCCGGGGAAAGCTGCAGGGCCATAGCACTCTGGAAAACTGCCTTCCAATAAGATTGGCAGAATAGGACCCTTAACTCCGACCTACCCGGGGAGCGCCGCCATCCAGCCTGGGGAAATGAGCAGGCTTCTGCGCTGGGGACCGTTTGTCGGGGTATCTGCGCAATTCATTGCCTGAGCTGGCAGGTCACAAGGGCAGGCTGCAGACAGTGTGCAGAGGCACCGGCAGCAGTGTGGCTTGTGCTGTTTGTTGTTGAAAATATCGTCAGCCAGGGCTGTGTCTCCTACTGGAAGGGCTGCAAGAGTGTCACATCTATGTCCATGAGCCACTTTTCTGCTAAATAAAGTGAGTAACTCTATGACAGAGTAGACCAGAAGCATGTAATGGATGATTTCATTATCCATTCAGCACCTAGAATAAGCAAGTGTTTCGTACAGGATACAGAGTAGGATGGGTCCATGACAGAAAGCATTTATATAAAGACATGACAGAACAGCTAATAATGAAAAACAGTTGCATACACAGAATAAGAAGGTCCAGAACACAACGGTGTATGAACTGAATTTATATTAATAGTGAAGAGCTCTGTAATCTATTAATAATGGAAGAATCTCTTCTTTCATTTCTTATTTTTATCACTATTATTCCTTATTTTCCTCCCTTTTTGCTCCATTGACTTAGTACAGTGTTTTTTAATTCATCAGCGGCATGGCATTCTCTGAATGAAGTCGAAACTGGGCTCTTTGAGCTTGCCGCTCACCACTAGACAATGCGAATAAAACCTCTCTTGAAAAGCATGAGATAAACCTATTTTGAGATGGGTAGTTGGATGGGGATCACTCAGGACTGTGCCAGCAATAATGTTAAAGAACATAACAGTAAATGGTCAAGGCCAAAAATAATGTAAATTAATGAAAACTTGACCATCCTCAAACCCTAAACCCAGACTCATCATTCATTCCAGATCACTGCTGCAAGCTCCAGTGTAACAAAACAGAGTTTTAAACAGTCTCGTTTTGACATGTTTATGCATTTGTGATGCACTCCTGTCTCTATCTGAAAACAGCCCTCTGGCAATGTCAGCAGACAGAGAGACCAGGAGTGGGGTAGGCATGGAGGCTCTCGTCTGTAATGGTCATCTGTCTGCCCTGGTCAAGAGGGAGCAAGGCATCAGAGGGAGCCAGCTCTGATGCCGCTTGTGCTGGCCTCATGATTTGGTCTCCTGTGTACCCATACATGCCCCTTACAGAAAGCACTAAAATTCGTGATTAAAAATGTCCCTCTGAGGAATTTTAACAGCTGACAATAAAGCTCAAAGTGATGTCATTTGTTGAGTTGAGATATTTCTTTTAATTACAAAGCCAGTCTTTGTTGCAGCCTCTTAAATGTGTGGTTTCAGTGTTTGTTTTCTTTCTTTTGAACAGGTCCTTGGGTAGAACCACACCTTTTCTCTCTTCATTGTAAGCAGAGTGACATCTTGTCAGGTTTTATTATAACAGTTGCTAACAGTTTTAGTGCAGAGTTAGTGGAAATCTGAATTTGAATAACTTCTCAGGTTTTAGCATTTTCTTGATGCAGAGCAGACATATTACAGAACCAGGTGGTCAGGCTGGGTGGAGTTACGTGGGATAATTATTTGGCTACTTGTCTTGATCAGTTGCTACCAACTGAGCAAATTCTTAAGTGTGAAAATGCTGCAGGACAGATGATCCATTCAGCTCAAAGGCCTCCTGGCTTTAGTGAGTTTTGGATCAGACCCTGAGCTTCCAGCCGACCTTCAGATAGCCCTTCTGCTGAGCATCTGTGGAAGGGAGTTGGTAAGTTAAATCAGAATTAACTCCTTGCTATGAGGACATTTTACTGCTGACTGTCCATGTGAAAAGGATCATCTGAAATGGCCACGCAAGTGCTAGCTTTTTAGAGTGAAGCTTTCTTCATTATGCCGTATATGCAAAAAACAGGCTTTCTGCTATGCTGTTGCAGCTGACAAGCCCCTTGCCAGTGGATGCAAATACGTAACCTGAATTTGCAGTCCCCCAAATCAGCAAGCAAGGATACATCTGACTATCTTCAGCTTCTCCCATACTGAAGTATATTGACACAACCTGGCTTCGAGAGAAAACTGATCCTTGTAGGATGTGCGTACACTGTCTCCTTGCACACAAACACATGCCTGCCTTGTGCAAGCAAAGTATTTGGCCTTATAAAAGCAGTGGATGAGGTAAACATAGGCAAGACCTGTAGTTTCAAGAATCAATGCCTGTCATGATTTTGGCTGGGACAGTGTTAATTTTCCTCCCAGTAGCCTCTGTGCTTTGGATTTAGTAGGAGAAGAGTGTTGATAACATTGATGTGATTAGTTGTTGCTAAGACAGTAACGACTTTCTCTAGTCCCACATTCAGCTAATGAGTAGGTGTGAAGGAGCTGGGAGGGAGCACAGCCAAGCAGCTAGCCCCAGCTGGTCAGCAGAAATATTCTGTACCATAGATGTCATGTTGCGTTTATACATGGGGATTGGCTGGGGGGCAGGAATATCATCTTGTCCTTGAGTTCAATTTCTCTCTTTTCCAGGAGTTTGAACTTTTCCGTGCGTTCAGTCTTCTTTGAGAGTTCTGCAAGATCCGTGAGTTCCAGGTTCTGCAACTGCTGCTTAGGGACTGGCTGTGAATCAGTCATTGGGTGGTGAGAAAATTGTAATATGCACAGCTTGTTTTGCATATTCTTATTCTTCTTCATAATCGTCTTTGTTATTATTATTATTATTGTTATTATTATTATTATTATAAATGTTGTTGTTATTTCCTTTGTTGCCTCATCAAACTGTCTTTATCTGAACCCGAGTTTTCTGTTTTGTCCATTTCTCCCCCCCATCCCGCTGGCGTGGGAAGGGAGGGATAAGAGAGCGGCTGCCTAGTGCTTAGTTGCCAGCCAGGTTAAACCATGACAATACACATCAAAGTTGACATGATAGTAAGGTATATTTGAAACATCACACTTGATTTTGATAATATGACCATTGTTGTCCATAAGGGATGAATTAGTCTTCTCATCTCCAGAACTGGACTTGAATTTTTCAGAATTTTTTAAAAAATTAAAACTGAAACTGTAGAAGGAATCACATTTAGGGTATTTCCCATTTTGAAGAACTTTCAAAAATGAAAGTATCCTGCTGTAATATTTTTAAAACAAGATGAAAGAAACAGTCTTCTGTACTTTAAATGAGAATTATATATGTGCAGCTGTTTGATTCCTAAAAACTGCAAAATATTTACTTTCTATTCTTTAATGGAAAATCTTTGGATCTCAATTGGAATCTTCAGAATTAATATAGCATTGACTTTTTTTTTTTTTTTTTTTTTTTAATTTTTTAGGTCTTGTATAACCATGAACAGAACTCAGTATGCATTACATCAGACTTTGGAAAATGAGCTATATATGTCAAGGAAATGCCATTGCAATGCAGAAAGGTACCAGTTTTCCACTGTTCTTTGCTAGCAGTTTTAAGAAAATGACCCTATCTCCACCGCCACTGGGCATGAAAAAATTATATTTGTCTCTTCCCGGTCAAAGCTATTGGAACTGCATTACTACCTGGACAGATGCTGGGTAGATACTGCTAACTAATCCAGCTGTGCTGACTGTAGTGCAGGTGAACAAAGCAGTCAAGAAAAGATTTTTTCTTCTCTAGTAAATGATGTCCTGACTTCAGCAGACTATGAGAGTATGCCCAGGTCAAGGGGGGATGCCCAAGTGATTCAGAAGGGAGGAGGGGCAGGTAGACGCCATTGATCTATCTTTTGGTTTAGACAAGATGATGAATAAATACAAATATGTTCTTCACTTGTCTACTTCAAAGGAACCTTGCTCCTCCTGAACTCTCCCAGGGTTATGTGGAAACACCATGATCAATGCCAGGCCGTGTACTCACGGCGGTTCCTGAGCTCATTGCTGCTTCAGCAAATAAGCACTTGGTGCAAAGTGGTGAATGGTCTGACACAGAGTGTGTTGCTGAATGGTAATTGAAACTGAGATTAACTCGCGTGAGATCATGTTTTTCACTCCTGGTTTTGCTTCTAACTGTTTGAAGTGTAAAATAAACTGGACATGTTCATAAAAAGTTTCAGCAAATGCTTGTTATATCTTGGCTCTCCTTTTTTGTGTGTGTTCATCAAATACAGACAGATGAAAGCTACTGGTGATTTAAGGCATTAATGCAGCCAAGGATTGTTCTATCGCTGTAAACCGTATTGTAATCCATGTTTCATATGGAAGCTGAGATTCTAGACTGAATTACAGTTTTTCTGTTAAAATACAGTGCATTCAGTCTCATTTATAACGTAAAAGGACAACTGTAGAGTAAGAAAATAACTAAATATATGGCATTACTTGTAGAAAACTAGAATATTCATCTATTTCAACTCAAAAAGGTGTCTTAGGCTATGATTTAAGAGGGAAATGATTGCAATAAATCAAATGAAGCAGAGGCCTAGATTAAAGATAAGAAAGCTAACATAGCCAAGATAAATGCATTAGGGTAAAGTTAGTTATTTGTGATATCTGCAAGACAGCCGGTGTAAGACTTATCCTTAATTTCCCTGGTAACAGAACAGACTTATAGGCACCGTGTTGCTTGCTTTGTAAAACCATGAACATTCTATTTTAATTAGGATTCTGTAATACTAACTTTTATTCTATTAAGATAATATGGCAAATCAATTTCAGTGTCTGGAACATGGTGAGCTGTAGCATAAACTGGTAAATCTTTGTAGCCACAGTTCTAACTCAACTGTTTCATTGATCTAAGGGTATAGGACACGTAATGTCCCCAGGTGAGTCAAATGTATTGTATGTGCATGTGTACATTTATTTATTTAGATCTGTGTATATTTAGGTCTCTGTGTAAGTGGCGTTGTTTATTTATCTGTATTTGTATATGTATAATAAAAATAGTAGTAAGTTTTTAACCTATTCCTTTTCTTTACTGGGTCCTTTATCTCAAAGAACATATTTTGTTACTAATATTTTCTGTCCTTGGTCTCACTGAATTAGTTTAAGAAAAAAAAAACCCACAAAATTTTATCATTGTATTTTTTTGTAAGCTTCACCCATTTTATCTGATTTAAGTATTTTAAAATTATTTATTTTTTCATCTTCACGTATACAATGAAGAGAGTAATGGAGAAACTCATAAGAGAAATTGAAAACACTGGGATAAAAAAGACATGTAAGAGAATGTGATAAAAACATGCAAAATAATAAACAATATAGAAGAGGTAGATAGGGAGCATCTGTTCTCTCTGTCTCATAACACAAGAATATGGGGACTTTTATGAAATTAAAAGGTGGTAAATTCAAAACAGATAAAAGGAAATATATTGTTGTACAAAGAAGATAAATATTAAAACTTCTTGCAAAGAATGCTGTAAAGGCTGAAGACTTGCTAAGATTAAAAGGTAGCTGAATGTTTATATAATCCCCAAGAATATCCCCATTTACAATAGTGAATGATAATATAAATTCTGAAATATTTAATGAGCTTCATGCCAAGGGTCTACAACAATTGTTATCTGTCCTGACTCTGGAAGGGTTTATGTTTTTTCTCCTATGTTCACCTACTTTTGGTGATTCTCTGGGAAAGGGCAGAAAATGAGGCTGATGTTTCTATGAGAAGAAATGCTCTTTCCTTACACTATTATTATTCAGAGTGTTTCTTCATATTCCTCAGAGGAGCTTAGTGTAGAAAGGTAAAGTTTTATAGAACTCGTGTGCTGAGACTACAGGTGGGTACAGAGTCCGAGAGGAGCCGTTCCCTCTACACCTAATGCTCATTCCTCACCGCTGAGGAGGACCTGAGTGGGTGGTGAACTAGAAAGGGCTGAGCCTTCACATGTCGCTGTTCCCAGGGGGGTGGTTATAGCTGATATAACCTAACTCATGATCATGAGTTTTGTGGTGCAGCTGAGATCATGGGGACTTGGGGTACAGCAGAAGGATGGATTTACTTAGGCACCTTTCAAGGAGGAAGAGTGAAATGTAGAGTGTAAACTGGGGTAACTCACAGAAGAACTCTGAAATACACAGATCATTAACCAAGCATTTTCAAGGATATGACCAAATAAAAAAATTGAGTCTCTGTAGATTAAAAAAAAAATATCAAGGAAGATGGCTTATAGATTTATAAAATTTTAGATATGTAACAGTGGGAGGAAATGGAGATTTGGATTTGTAAAGAAGTGCAGAGGGATTAGTCAGATCCTATTCATTTTAATTAACAAATTAATTATTCCCCTCTCTTACCAGCATTAAGACTTAGATGACATTTTATATGGACTGTCTATACTATTCCAGCCATGGCAGCATTCCCCTTGCCTTTGGGCACTGGACTGACTGCTCTACTTGGGCCTCACACACTTGGCTCATGTGCAGTAAGCACCTTGGATGGGATTCATCTGACTAGATGTAAGCATCTACCTTGGACATAAACAGTATTGATATTGACAAGTAGAGGACATAAAACCTAGCTTCTCAGTCTGAGTCTGCTCCTGTACTAATTGGCCTTTTTGACACAGGTATTTGGCAAGTGCTTATTGTCTGCAATTTCTTCACTAGGAACAAGCACCATTCCCAAACCGGTCATTCAGAACTTTTACCTAGAGCAATAAAGTAATTCTAAACATTTTCTTGCCCTATTGCCCAGAATTTTCTTCAAGCTTTTGAACAGAGACTTTCAGGAGCTCATGAATCACTTCTCCACATTGTGGTCTCTTCCTCTTTGTCCCTCCCTCTTTATTAAGTACTGAACTAACAACTTTCCTTCCACAATGTTTCTTCTCTTTTCTTTTTCTTTTTCTTTTTCTTTTTCTTTTTCTTTTTCTTTTTCTTTTTCTTTTTCTTTTTCTTTTTCTTTTTCTTTTTCTTTTTCTTTTTCTTTTTCTTTTTCTTTTTC
>Ga0181612_117203_pt1 | contig 14293 bp, 11 predicted proteins | sample HoacroProtozoa21_FD_119630 | JGI IMG/M metagenome (GOLD analysis project Ga0181612, IMG submission 119630) | Hoatzin crop microbial communities from Cojedes, Venezuel. Combined Assembly of Gp0051906, Gp0051904, Gp0051908 | reverse complement strand
TTATTACTCATTAATTTTAAAACTACTGATTTCAGTTGAAATGGGACAGCTGAGGAGCAAGGGGAAGCCAAGGCAGTGGGTTATGGGGAAGCCTGCTCGGCTGGTGTTCGTGGTGCCCCTCATCCCGGGTGTCCTGCTCTGCACGCCTCCATGAGTGTGTCGCGAATGAGCCGTTAGGTCACTTAAATGATCACTCAAAGGTTTGCAAGAAAAGATCTTACTGAAAACCTAGAGAATGTGATTTTACAGAGTTCATTGACAAGTTTCACTCTATTACTTAGTAAATGAGTGATAGCTGTGCTGGCTGGGCTGTGCATCATCCCCTGTGCACAGCAGCGATGGGACGGGGGGAAGGGGGACGCAGCACCGGGTCAGCTCACTCCACTGTGGGCAAGGGCAGTCGGTGCTGCTCGTGCTTGTAGCACAGCCAGCACCAGAGGGGCCCCAACCTCAATTTGCAGACTGGGCCACAGCCCTGCTGATAAATGGTAACATAATGAAAACGGCCTTTTCGTATCATCGATCGCGGGTCTGGTGGAATTACAAGAATGTGTGCTGTGAAACCCCACTTGAGCCTCGTAGCTGGCCTGCCTCCGGGTGGGATTCACCACTAGACTTTACTGTATCAGTTGTTTCTCTGAGCTTTTTTGAGGGAGGCATTCCTCATTCTCTGCTGAAACCCTGATGTATTTCAGCGAGGAATATCCAGAGCAATTGCCTCTTTCCCAGGCAGAGCTTTTGAGGTGTTTTGGCAGGAGAAGGGCAGCAGTGGTGGCAGGAAGGGGCAGGCAGAGCTGCTTTGCCACACAGCTCGGGGACTGTGCCCCACATTCAGTACCTGTGGGGTAGGTGACTGTGGATGCCAAGTGCAGCATCGATACAGGAGTTTCACTGCGTCATGGTCTGAATATAGCACCAGATGCACCGATCACCTCTGTGAACTTGTTTTCACTTGCTTTCCTAGGTTAGGTCTTTCTCTGGCTGAAGTAGGGCAGTTGGTAAGCTTGTGCTTCTCCTCATGCTGCATTTGTCTTGCCCAGCGTGCTGCAGCCCAGCTGAAGGCAGCGAGGGAGGCTTTCTGTGCAGAGGATTGAGGGACTTGCAAACAAAGCGGGGTCTCGCTTGATTGCTTTTTAACTGCTCGCAAAAGCTGCGGGGTAAGGGCAACGGGTCCTCGGTTTCCTTCTTCCCAGCACCCCCCCCTCCCCTTTCCATCAGGGTTAAAATATTGATCAATGAAGTGTCTGAAATGTTACTGCTGCCACCTTCAGGCTGTGCTAACAGCCATCTTCCCTGGCCGATCACTCGGGTGAGGGTCAGACGCCTAGAAAGAGCATTTGCTTACTGTGTTACTCCTGGGAACAGTCTACTTTGAGCTAATGTGATTTAATTTTCAAGCAAAGAAGCGGTGATTGCCTCGAAGCACACCCGGTGCTCTCGCGACCACCAGCCACCTTGCACACTGCTTCTCTTTTTCTTTTTTTCTTGGCTAGAGCAGCCATTCCTGCAGCTTTCCATGGTGGGGAACGCCGGAGCCTGTGTCTGCCACCGTGCACCCACATGAAGGTGTCCCCTGAGCCCCATATCGAGCTGTCCCAGCAGCCGATGGCATCGCCCCCCCCTCCCTAGACCCACACTCCCTTTTGGGTGTGGGCAGCGTGTGCCCCACACATGGGTTTGGAAACCAGCAGGACTAGGGAGTCTAAGAGCAAGTGAAGAGGTGCAGGGGGGAAGAGAGGGGACCTAGGGGGTCTCAGACCTGTGCCTGGGAGGGTGCATGTCCCAGGGAGTGGCAGCGATGGCGGGTGTTTTGCACCAGCGTGTTTGTGAGTGTATGACTGTTCAGCACGTGGGCACACAGGCTCTGTGTTTTACTTACAGAACAAATATCTCTAGTGCATTAATGGTGCATTTTGACTGAATAACTGTTCTAAAAATGTAATTATCCAGCCCAAGACTTTTTTACATCATGATTCAACAAGCTCGCCCCAAAACTGAATTTGCAAATGGCACTGGGATGAACCAGTGGATGGTGACCCCTGAATTCCAGCATTCCCTCCCAGTCTGGTGCTCCCCTGGGGTAGGGGGAAGCAGGTGAGGGGCAGCCTGGCCCTCTCACCTTGCCTGATACTGCTGTGGGGCCAGAGGAGCAACTGTGGCCTGTTTTGTTGTCCATTACAAAGTCATGATGTAGAGGCTGGGAGACAAACTGGAATCAAGGTCTTTTTCCCTAGGTAGAAACATATCCATTGTCTTCAGGGCCATTTTCAGGGATTTTTTTCCTGTTGGTTTAGTTCCATAATTTGGTTTATTTGAGAAATGTGTCTGAGAAATGCATTTGCAGGTTTTTGAGAATTTCAAGTGAAAGAGGATTGAAGATTTGGGTATTGTTAATATTAACATGCCCTGGCATGAGAGGGTATCATAACCACAGAAAGGTGAAGCTGCCTATAATAAGATCTGGTGCTCGACCCAAAATAAATCATAGCAACAGCACTGTGCTCTCAAACATGCTGTGCTTTTCTATTGAGGGTCAGAGAGACCTTCCTGAAAGCTGAGTAAATACAGATGTCCCCATGACACGGCAGCAAAAGATAGGCGGGGAGAAGGTTGCACTGCTGAAGGCTGCTAGCACTCTGCAGTAGCACGCTCAACCAAGAGGTAAAGGGGGATTTTCTTACAAGAAGTTGTGCTGTGCAATGAGTATAGGTGTGAGACTGAAACTGGGGACAAGTGTGGGCTAGTTAGAAGTGCTCACCAGTAAGATGCTTGAGAGGCAAGTTTCAAATGAGTAGATACAATCCTTTCCCTGCACTGTTCAGCAGGCGAAGCAGATGCTTTTCTTAAAACCTTTCCCCTACCCTCAGGCAACCAAAGGATGCTCAGGTATATTGAGCTGTGGCAGTTTTGGGGGTACTATGCAGAAGCTGTGATGGGTATGAAAGGCTCCTTGAGCTTGGATGTGACTCAAATTTCCCCATCTGGTATGTGACTTGACTTTCTCCAAGCAGGAAGTAGGTACAGCAGACCTTGCCCTTTCTGGGCAATGTTTGACTTGCAGAAAGTCATGTTAAGACTCCTGACTTGATGTTATTATGGAAATACCAAGTATTTGTCATGCTCACTTGAGAAACCTGAGCTCTAGTCCAGCTCCCAGCTCATGGCCTTTGGTTGCTTCTTCCTACAGCTGCATTTGAATACTTTTTGTCAGGACTGATTTCTAAAACAGCGTCTTTTTGGAGCAAGAGAGCAAGCCCGTGTGTTCTCAGATGCTTTCCTTTACATGGCTGTGAAAAACGATTTGATCTGGCCAGGGTAAAAGCTTGAAGTTTGAGCTATAATTGGAGTTTGGGATTTTTGAAAAGAAAAAGGGAGATAAGAGACCAGTCAAAGCTGTCAGAGTCTCTTCCTCCTGTAGATATTTTTGTTCATAACTGTTTGTATAATCTCTTTGCCCATAACAAGATGTTAATTGAATCACCATCAACTATTTAAAATAATTCAGGTCTTTTTTTTTAACCCTTTCACACCTTTGGCAAAACTCTAACTGTATCCCCTTAGTTTGTACATTTAAAAAATGCCTGTATTTAAGCTGCTTGACTGTCTATGTTTTTCCTCTATTGTTTCAACTGCCTGTTTGTAGTCTGACTTCTGAAATGCAGTAAAAAGTATTTAAGGGAGGTAAAAAGGGAATACATTTGGTGAATTTACAAAAGGCAGACAGAGCTTTGCCTCCAGCCGAGTTCAGCGCTGAGTACATCCACAGCCTTCGGAGGGAGAGACTGCCGGTGAAGCCAAAGCTGGTGAGGGATGCTAGCTCAGCGGCCCAGCAGCACACAGCTCTCTTTCCCAGGAGAGACAGTGCCTGCCTTCCCAGGCTCCCAGCAATACCTCTGCCACTTGGTGCTGCTACCATTAATTCCTCAGATGAACTGATGCAATGGCTGAGGAGGAGGAAGAAGCGATGGGCACTTGTCCCTGACAAACCTGAACGACACCAGAATTTCCAGCCACCTGCTGTCTCCAGGAGTTTAGAGCATCTCTTGACTGGTCTGAGCAGTGTGATCTGAAGTCACGAGTCCCCTTTCTTCTGCTTTCCAGGATCCCACCCTAGTGGTCAGCCCCGTTATTGACATCATCAACTTGGACACTTTTGCCTACGTGGCGGCTTCCTCAGACCTCAGAGGAGGTAAGTCCAAGCCACATTTATGCCCCGTAGGGACCTGTCCTATGCTGTGAACCTGCACTGGCCCAAGGAACTGGTGGCTCTGCAACACACCGCTGGCTCCTGCTATCTTGCAAAAAGCACATTAGCACTGCTCAGTGCTCCCCGCTGGCTGTTTTCAGGCGATTTCAGGGACAGGTAAACGTGGCGTGAGGATTGGTGTTTGCTACAGTGGATAAGGCGGTCAAGCAGGAAAGAAGGGTCATGGTAAAGCCACCCTTGGCAGCACTGAAAGCTGGGTGGCCGACAAGAGGAGATGGGGAATGTCTACACAGCAAATCGAAGATGCGACTGTGGCGCTTATTAGTATGCTTGTGCTATTTGTAGCACGCAATATCCATCAGACCGTGTATCTGTGTGCACAAGGGGACAAAGTGAGGTTTCAGCAGCAGCTTTAATTCTGACTTTTCCTGACTTTGGAGTGCTTGACTTTGCAATTGTAATGCAATATGTTGTTTCTTGTTCATATGCAGTAGTAAAATGTGTTAGTGATTTGACTCTTCTCCCAAGAGCCGCGTCTCCATGGCTTAAGTAATTTGAAAGTGGGGAAAATAATCCATCAAACGCTGCTTCTGCAGCCTGCATTGCCTTCAGTCTATACCCATTTCTAATTTCTCCATGGTACTTCTCTACTTTGGTTTTAGGTTTTGACTGGAGTCTGCATTTCAAATGGGAGCAGCTTACCCCAGAGCAGAAAGCAAAACGACTTGATCCCACCGAACCCATTAAGTAAGTCGAGAGGGGGAATGAGGCACTTGAGGAGTGTGGGGCAGGACAGGTGTCTCCTCTGACCTCATGTGTGTCACCATGCACCACAGCAGTGTGATATTCCTTCCAGGACAGCTCTGAACTACTAATACCTGTGGCGAGCTCGTGGCTCACTTGGGTTTTCAAGTACAGCTTCACCTACCAGCATTGAAGCCTGAAGGTGCTACAAAGGTAGAAGGGGTATATTTATGGTTATTTGTGTTTTGGTAGTGCTAAGGAGGCTGAATATGGTTAGGGGAAAAACCCAGTGCTCCAGACTCCTGCCTCTCTCAGTTCAGCTATCACTTAAAAATTAGCAGTGTCCTCAGCCCGTTTGATAAAATGTGGTGTCTAGTCCGGCCTTTCCAGATCAGCACTACTTTTCTGGACCTCGCTGAAGGCTCCTCAGGAATTCAGGATGTGCACAAGAGACAACAAAACTGGATGGGAGAGATGCCATCAGTCCTCATGCTGTGGGATGGAGGGAGTCCCTTATTCTGCTGAAAATCTCTCCTGACAGCAAGCCGAGTGCTGCTGTCTGCATCCCCAGCCATGAAGCGCTGGGGTGTGTGGCATGGAGGACACCAAGTGTTGGGGGAAGCTCAGGGCCTCAGAAAGCTTGCAGGGGAGCAAAGCACTGTTTCTCCTTAGGATTCTGTTAACAGGAGCTCTCGCTGGCTGCCTGAAGGCTCGTGTTCCTGGTTGTCCCGCCATGTAGGGTACAGTGGAGACTTGCCTGGGCGCAGCAGTCACCCAGCTCCTGCCGAGCCTGTGCTAAGGCATCCGCACTGTCTGCAGTTGAATGGAGATGGGACTTGTGCCAGTAAATGGCGAGTCTCCTCAAGCTATCTTCTGGGTCTGCCTTCCCCTCCTCCATGGACTTCTCTGTGCAGTTTTCTTAGCTAATCCAAAGAATGAAAAATAACCCTGTTTTGAAATAAAGATCACACAGCTAGTGATGGCTTTTAAAAAGCCCTTCTGAATTGGCTCTGCCTTCCTCTTCCCAGCGGAATGGTGCTGTTAATAGGCTGGCTCCAGGCAAAAAGCCCGTCTGAGTGAATAACCCCCTGAGCGCTAAGTACATTTTTGATGCTGAAGCCTACAATCAGGGCTGTGAACTTTGGGCTTGTAGGAGTTGTGCTGACGGGTGCGTTAGCCAGTCATTAAGTGCCAGGCAATTTATGATTGACAGAAAAATACCAAAGCAGCTGAAAGAAAGTCTCAGATGCTTTTTGAGGTGTGTCGTCCTTGTTTGGTGAGAAGGAGATACATAGGTAATGTCCTGATGATGGAAGAGGAGGAAAAGGGAAGGGCTGCTTCTGTGCATCCAGGGGCTGCAGCAGTGTTTGAGAGTGTGTCCCCTCTTCCCTTACCCATTCTGCAGGACTCCCATCATTGCCGGGGGGCTGTTTGTGATCGACAAATCTTGGTTCAACCACCTGGGGAAGTACGACAGTGCCATGGACATCTGGGGCGGGGAGAACTTTGGTGAGTCACTCTTCTTCCTCCTACACCTTGCTGTGTTGGCTTCTCTCCCTGAGTCATGCCAGATGGCTACAAGGTCGGTCTGGACTTCGCTTTGAATTCTCTGCATGGTTACCCTCACTTACTTTTATAGGTTACAGTCTTAGGTGAGTAAGGGATCCAACAACCATGAATGATGGGAAGTGAGCAACTGGTGATACTTGGGACTCCCAGCCTTCCACACTGCTTTGATTTTCTATAGGTAGATACCCTAAACCACCAAGTTTTCAGCTTTGGTGTTACCAACAGAGGAGAGAACGCCACACGCACCCTCCTGTTCCTTCCTGATCTTATTTTCTTGCTAATAAAGCAAAGACGTGTCTTCTTCCATTGTCTGACGGCAGCGTTTTGAAGCTATGAACTGAGACATCAGTGCCTCCCTGAGTTTGCAGAGTGCCTGAAACAGTGGCTCCATCGGCTTGCTGCAAGCAGATGGCAAAGCAACATGGCTGCTTATCCATTCCTGTATGGCTAAATGGCTGAGCGCTGCCAGGCTCTCCTTGACACTACCATTTTTCCTGTATGGAAAAAAAAGTGTTAAAAGAGCTGATCAAAATTCAGTCACCTGTGCCCATTATCACGGGGCAAGACGGACATTAAGAAATCTCCTGCATGCAAACTTGAGAGGGCACATGAAAGAGGTAACAGGCTGTCCCTTGTCGCCCACGTCAAACGGAGCTGGATCAGGCTGGGCTGTTCTCTCTTTGAAGCCGCAGCGATGCTGCAGATCAGAGCAATAGACTGTATCCGTGAAAGGAGGAGGAGGCGCTTGATGTCAGGGAGGCAGATCAGAACCTGGCCTTAATAGCTTACACCTCTGGGGAGTATGGCTAGCAAGGAAGGAAGGCTCTTGTGTCTTAACACATACAGCGATGCTGTCAGTCATCCAAGGGAACAGATGCTGCCGCCTTGCAATAACCCATCCGCTGCCTGGCACTGTTGTTTCCTTCACATGCCTTTTTCCTCTAGCATATTTTATTTATTTATATCTTGTTATGCAGTAGGATCCCTTGCCCTCATGCTTTCTCTCTGTGGGTGTGTGTCTTACCACCGATCTGACCCAAAGTGTCTGCTCCTCTGAGTGGGGTGGCTCTGAGGAAACCTAGGAAGGAGCAGCAGCCCTCCCACCTCCCCTGATGAATCAGCAGCCCAAACAAAGCATTTAAGAAGGGACTAGACAGGAGGAGAGGGACTTCTGCCCTGCGCCTGACCCGCTGTCCATCTCTGCTGCTCTCCTCTGACAGCAGCCAGCATGAGCTGCTCCTGGGAGATGGACAGTGATGGGGCAGCCTGCCCTTTGGGGAAGCTTGGTCCCCACAGCTTGTCTGATGCCCTGCAATGGCAGGTGTTGCGTTCCTCACCTGTGGTTGTGGCCTGTCCTACAGACTGCAGTGTTTCCCTTACTGGTCCTGACCGAACGGCCGCTGGCTGTGCTGCAGGCTGTAACGCTGCCTCAGGGCATCGGCCTGGCAAAGGGAAGCCAGACAGGTTAATGCTGCAACAAAGAAGTGCAGGTCTGCATAGCAGCAGGGCAGATCCCGTCTTGCCCATCGCCCTGAGAGCAGAAGCTTGCCCGGCTCAAAGCTGCATCTTCTGCGGGCGCAGCAGTCAAGGGCAGCATGTCCCACCTCTCCTTTGCACACAGGCAAGGGCAGCTGGGACCCTACTGGCCCTGGTCACACCTGGGCAGGTGACTGAGGGCAGGAGCTGACGGAGCAGCTCCTCATTTTGGGCGCTTGCAGTGAACCGTGCTTTTTCTGGTAGCTTAGTCCTGAGGGGGTGCAGGACTCTGGTTCTGGGGAGCGTTACTGCTGCCTTTAATGTTGTTGCCTGGGCAGCTAGAGGGAGCTGGAGACTTCAGGCAAAACAAAAGCAAGTGTATTTGGATTAGGAAGAGGACATTGTAGGTGTTCTACTTCTTAGATTTGCTTAATCATAGAACCATTAAGGTTGGAAAAGACCTCTAAGATCATGAAGTCCAACCGTCAACCCGTCACCATCATGCCTGCTAAACAATGTCCTGAAGTGCCATATCTACATTTTTTTTAAACACCTCCAGGGATGGTGACTCCACCACTTCCCTGGGCAGCCTGTTCCAATGCTTCACAGCTCTTTCAGTAAAGAAAAATTTCCTGATATCCAATCTAAACCTCCCCTGTTGCAACTTGAGGCCATTCACCCCTGTAGGTGAATTGATGAGTAGTGGCAGAAGGACTTGCAGACCAGCAGGAAGCACTAAAGGTATTTTGCCAAGCTAAGGCGAAGCCCAGTGCACACCAACACTGCTCGCATCTCTCCTGGGAGCCACTTGGAGAGGCCACCTGCACTGGGGACATCCCTTGAGGGTCAGGTGAAGCACGCTGGCGGTTCCTGCTCCCCTGGCTCCTCTGAGCTGGCCCCGTGCCATACCTTCCCTGGTGCCTCAGTTTACCTCCTCCTGAGGCATTTAGCTCTTGGCTGCCTGTCTGGAGACCTTGTTTGTTAGCTGCCATGGATGGCTCCGTGGGGCATCCCTACCTGCAGAAACCTGTGCTTTAATTGCTTCTGCTGAGACTGGAGCAGGGTCTGCAGGGTGCAACATGTCTGAAGCAGAGCTCGGACTCCTCACCATCCCCTGCCTTTCCAGCACTGTGTTCTCATTCCAGTTTGCAGTGCACAGAGATCACCTCAGCCCACATCTTCATTAGACTTTAAGAGCAGGTGAGGACTGAACGGTGCAGGTCTTTCCCTCAGCACTTCAGAGAGCTGCTCTTCTCCCAGGCTGAGCAGAAGGACCAGAGGAGGGGAAGGCAGGACGCAGCAGCCACGCTGTAGTTCACAGCTGCTCAGCCAGTTGTCCCCCTTTACTGGACACCCTTCTGATTTACTCAGCAGCGCTGGCAGTGTGGCCAGAGCTGTGACACACAAGCAAATGAGAGCAACAGCCACGTGCGAGGGGAACTGAGCGCAGCAGCTTAGAGCGGCCGCATCCTGCCGTAATCTCATTTCCCTGCAGCTGTGATTAAGGTTGCTCCCAATATAGCACCAGGACACGGCACAAGGGCACGTTTTATTGGCCTGTTAATACCCAGCGCTGGGGAAAGTGGTGAGGCTCCAGCTGCTGTTGCAGCTCTTGCCTGTAAACACAGCAGTGAAGGGAACAGGAGGGGATTTCTGGAAAAAAATGCTTCTCATCCCTGCTGTGCTTTCCCACCCCAGCCTTTGCTGTCCCCTGCTGCCAGGGCCGGCTGTTGGGGATGGGCTCAAGCCTTGAGGTTTGGACCCAAGCATCAAGGCGAAGGGGCTTTGCGGCTGTGCCAGACTCCCATTTCCACCAGCTCAGGAGCAGGCAGGCATGCTGGGAGCGGGAACGGGAGCGCCGTGCAGCCAGCTCCCACCTCTGCAGTGACCTGCACCTTATGGCTGAGCCACGCGTGCTGAGGGTAGGTGGCTTTGGAGGTCCACGCTCCGATTCTCCTTCACTCCCTGAAGCTGTGAGTTGATTTTGGAGGGATGGCAGCTTTGCAGGCCGGCAGTGCCTGCTGTTGGAGGAGGAGGAGTGCCCGCTGTCCACACTGCCCAAATGGCCTTCCAGGCGCTTACTTTGCCAGTGTCCGACCTGGGGACGAGTCATCCCTGTGCTGGCGTGTGAGGGGACTGCCGGGAGAAAGAGCTGGCAAAGATGATGGGTCTCCTCCTGTCTGGCTTCTTAAATAAGGTGGGGTGTGTGAAAAGGAATTTGTAGTTTTGGAGTAAATACTTGTTATGTGTAGCTCTGTACTGTCAACAAATGTTAAAACGGGATGCAAAGAACTGTAGAAGCCTTTTCTTTTTAATTTCATCTCTTTTCCGTGCTGGTTCTGTCTAAGCATGACTGTCTGACAATATAGCTGCAGATTCATAGCTTCACAGCCGTTAGGACCAGATGGACCCATTAGATCAGCCTTTCTGCTCACCCATCCTACCTCGCCAGCTCGGATTTCATCCAGCTCCCTGCCAAGAGCCCTGTAACTCCTGGTGTCAATTGTGCCACAAGCTCGTTTTCCTCCAGAAGGGCTTCATGGACCAGCCAGAGTGGCTTGGGGAAACCAGGAGACATTTTGTTTACTGATAGCTTATCCAGATTTTTTTGATAATCCCTCCTGCCACTGACCTTCACTTGTGTGAAGGTGTGTGCCTGGTGGGGTCACAACATTGGCACTCAAGACCCAGAGTAAGTGCTGGGCAGCATAAGCTCCTATCCATTTCGGGACAGGTGATGGATGCACAGCTCTGTGTTCGCTTTGCAAAATCAGTGGTAGATTCATAAAGATAATGACCATTACAGTCATTAATAAACAGAATTCATGGCCTCTCTTGGTGAACTTGATAGCCGTTTGGAGGGAAGTGACTCTGAAATAGGCAGTGCAGAAGTAATTAGGGGAGCACAGAACTGGCAAGAAGATTCTGCAATGTAAGCGGGGCTGCATGAAAAGGGACTGACTTACCATCTTGCTTTTGCCGTTGTGATACCACTTGCTGTGCTACAGGCAGTTTTCTAGTGCATTGACTTCAAACAGATCGCAAGAAGCTTTGAAATGCGCTTTTAAGGGAGTTGTGCCTAGGAAAGCCCCTCTGGTAATTGATTTACCCCACTTTAATGTGGCAGAGGATGAAGTGAGAGGTAACACCAGGATCCAGCCTGCTCTAGGACAGAAAGACAAAATGCTGAAGCTGCTTCTCTTCCAGAAATCTCTTTCCGTGTGTGGATGTGTGGAGGGAGCCTGGAAATCATCCCCTGCAGCCGCGTTGGACACGTCTTCCGGAAGAAACATCCATATGTCTTTCCAGAGGGAAACGCCAATACATATATTAAGTAGGTGTTTTGTGCTTGCTTATTTTTTATGAGGTGGAATAAGGTGCTTCCTTGTGGGGAGGGGGAAGCGAGGAAGATGGGGAGGAAAATTTGTTTGGAAAATTTTGAAATATACCTGGGTAAGAATGTCCTGGGCTGAAGAAAATGCAAGCCAGTACAACTATCTCCCTCAGGATATCTACAATGTTGAGAATATGACAGAAATAGGACACTTATATGGTACCTTTCATCAGCACGGAAGCAGAGGGACAGCCCCAACATCTCCCTGAGCACTAGCTACCGTACCAACAAATGATTTAGACCTTAGGGTCACCAGAACACATTTAAAATGACCTGAAATCAGGCTGCCGGCAATGCCTGTCAGTACCCAGTGACCTTAGCTGAGGGCTGAGCATGGCTCAGCTGAACCAGAAAATTTGGTTCCCATTGCCTCTCGGAGAGGGGAGCCTAGCAGCGTGCTGGAGCGGGTGGCTTTGTCTCCGAGCTGGTGCTGTCTCTCAAACAGGGACAGTGAAGGGCCACACCTCGCTAGTGGGGCCACCAGGGCGTCCCAGCTGAAGGGGATCTGTCCTCACATGCAGGAACAGAGACTGTCTGTACTGAAATGGGTACTGAAACCGGTCTGGCTGAAATGGACCAAGATCCTGGAAACGGCAGGCAAAGGAGGAGGTGGTCCAGAAGTGGGAATCGGCATGGGAAAGATGATAGGAGCAGCTGGTGAAGTCAGGAAGGGTTTCCTTCTCTTTCAGAGCATGAGGCTGAAGGTTGTCCATTAAGTAAATGCCAGGGAAAAACAGCCGAGGCACTTAGACTTAATGCAGCGTTGTTTCTCAGCTAAACTGTGTTTGTGAGTGTTTACACACCAGGCATTCCTTTTAGTGTGGGTTTCCCAGTGTTATAAAGAGCCAACAGTATTTGTGAAGACCCAGCCAGCTGCAGGAAGGTTACCACTAACCCGGGCTCTCTGCAGCTTCGCCACACTTTGCTTGAGACGATGAACTGGGGGAGTGCAAATTACACCTCTCGGTTATACCTAATATGTGATTTCCAGCAACGCAGTGTGGGGGGCAGAAAGGGGACCTTGTCACCTTGCTTCAAAAAGACAGCGGTGAGGGGAGTTTGAGAGTCACAAGGAGGGCCCTTGCTTTTAGTAGTGAATTAAGACTCCTACAGAAGAGGCCGGGATGTGGCAAAATCTCTGCTGCCAGAGCCGCTGCAAACCTGAGTGAAAAGGCAGCGTCTGCAGGAGAAGCAAGGGGAGCTTGAACGGGTATGGCTCTTCTGGCTGCACCTCGAGAACAGGGGCACAGGGACTTTGAGCAGGTCTGAATCAACATCCAGGTGTGAGCCTCAGCATTTATCCCCATATTTTCTATAAACCCAAATGAGATCAGGAAGCCAGGCAAAAAAAATCCTGCACTTTGGGGAAGGTTAGGCACAGATGTAGACACTGTGGTGTAGGCATCTCTTGAGCAAGAGCACTTGGGCTATTGCAGTGGCCAGAGAGAGAGAGGAATAAACAACATGAATCAGCAAGGGGACTGAAAAGCAGTCTGCAGAAACATATCTGTAGGCATTAGAAGATGGGATTTTATTAACATTATGGTACCTATCAGCCTTAAACTTAATGTTTTAGTATATAGACTGACAGGAGAAACAGCTTCTGGCAACATGATGCAATGTGGTACCTCTGTTTACAGAGATGTTAGTAAAAAATACCTCCACCTTTCTACCAGATACTGATTTTTTTCCACACTGCATCTTCAGTGCGAGAGACAGCTCAGGCTCCAGTGTTGTGCTGGATTCATGTACAGACTCTCCTGTTCCAGCGATGTGGGACTTGGCTGGATCGGAGCCTGTCCTGTGGCACCCACAGCCCAGTGGAGTGACAGCAATATCTTGGGGGCACTGGCTTGCCCTGGAGCAGGAGCTTGGAGGACTTTGCCCTGACCTGGGCAGGGATGTGCGGACAGGCGTGGAGCAATTTGCAAGGAGAGTCAGAGCCATCTGAAGTCAACAGAAGGTTTCGTGAGGTTCATAAACCTTCTGCAGACACCTGGCTGATGTGGAAGACTGACATTTATGCTTCAGCACTGTGGCCAGGGTGGTTTCTCTTAAGTTTGGAGGGCTGAGATTTGCCCCAGTGAAATCCAGTGGTGCAAAGCTGGAGAGTCCATACAGGATTGACACAAAGGAAATATTTGCCTTCGATCTTTGGCAAATTTTGCACCACTTTTCAGAGCTCTGTCTCAGCTGCTAAACAAAACCCCAGGCACACCTGCCTGGGAGATGATGCTTAAGAGAAGATTCAGTTCTGAGTCTGGTGGATACGAAGCATCCAGCTGAATTTGAAATGGTGAATTCTTCAGCCAAGCTTTGGCCTGTTGTGTTTGGTCTCTGGAGTAATGAGGAGGAGGAGTACCTTCTCTGGTAGGGAGGGGTGTGCTAGCTCAAAGGTAGTTTGTGTGAAGCCAAAGACCAAGTTGAGGATGGGAAGAGAGTAAGATGGATCAGTCAGTGCATTTTAGAAAATGTCACCTTGGAGGTTTCCTTGGTTTCACCTGTCTTTTGTTGCCTCCTTCAGAAACACCAAGCGCACCGCGGAGGTGTGGATGGATGAATTCAAGCGGTACTACTACGCGGCTCGTCCCGCAGCCCAAGGGAGGCCTTATGGAAAGTAAGTGTTTTTCTCTGCTGCCTGTACCCTGCCTGTGCCCTGCCTGCTGCAGTGGGTGTTCACAGTGACGTGGCCCTGCTGCGGAAACCCGCCTGCGTTGTTTCTGTAGTAACGCTCAATTAAATGCTAATGGTAGGCAGATGCTATGAGCACAGCAATGAAATGTAGAAACAGCTAGTTTATATGCTGTGCTAGTTTATCCCAGTGAGTGAACCGAATCGAAGTGGGGGAAAACCCCCTCTGCCTATGGCCTGCCCTTGGCATTAGCTACAAGTACGAATGGTCC
>Ga0181612_114059_pt1 | contig 14293 bp, 12 predicted proteins | sample HoacroProtozoa21_FD_119630 | JGI IMG/M metagenome (GOLD analysis project Ga0181612, IMG submission 119630) | Hoatzin crop microbial communities from Cojedes, Venezuel. Combined Assembly of Gp0051906, Gp0051904, Gp0051908 | reverse complement strand
TTTATTTTCTTTGTTTTTTTGCTCTCCCTATATTACCATAATGAAATGTCAGCTTGCCACTAGCTATGCTGCAGAGCAGATGTCTGCTCATAATTACTGTTGTTGCAGGGTTTTCAGTGTTTATCCTGACTGTCTAGCCAGGCTGTTAGAGCGTTAACTGGCTCATATCACAGCATGGCCACGCACTTGCTGCACATCTGGAAGAGGATGTGAGCACTAGTGCTCTCTAGCAAGTTTTTGTCTGCTGAGTCTACAGATCAACTCTTTAACGTGCCGAGAACAGCATCCCCCAGCAGTGCTTTAAACTAAGGAGAGGTCCTTGCAGAAAAAGTATCTGCAAGTGTGACTTCTCCTCCCCAGACACGGCCTCCTGGAAAGTTGGCTTGAAAAGAGGAGAACAGTTACGCGAAGTTTGTTCTTTCTTGGTCCTAAAACGCAAACTGGGATGCTCTGTAGGGCAGGCTGCTTTTGTGGCAATATGTTGAACAGGTTTGTGAAGCAGGAAAGGGATACACCAGCATTTTCCCCCACCCAATTGCGTATTTCCTAGGAGATATGAAAAGTGCTTATGGAGAGGTATAAAACCAAACATGCTCTGTTTGCAAGAAGGAAATGTGAAAATGGTGGTTGGGGCTGGGGGAGGAGGGAGTCTGAGGTGTCCTGTTTCCCTGAGAAGGGCAGTCAAGACTTAGAGGATTTCCTTGCCTGTTCAGTAAAGTCTCTTGGGTTTTCTGCAGTTCTGCTTTTGGGGTCATTTTGTGTTCTGAAAGTTGTTTTTTTTATTATTAAATTTGTTCTCTGAATTCCTGAGAAGTCAGCCACTTTCCTACAACTTCTTGCTTCACTCAGTGGCCCAGAAATGGCTTGCTTGCAGCTGTGATGCTGTTTCCCAGATAGCCTGTAATGAGAGGGATTTGTTGTTGTTTTCAGTGCATCTCAGCCTCCACGCTCTTTGCAAGGGTTTCTTTGGTTTTGGATGTACAAGCAATTCAGCTGGTGCCCACGGTTGGCCTTCAGGAGCCAGGCCATAGCTGGAGTCTTTGCTGCAGCCTCGTGAAGGGCAACACGGAGGGGCCAGCCTTAGCTCTGAAGGGCTGTGTGCCAGATGTTTGGCCACAGCTCTGGGTGCGAGAGCGATCAGAATGGCTGGCAGCTCAGTGCATTAGTGGGGATTTCGGGTGATACAAAACAAGTTGAGGTTGTTTCTCTATTTGTGGGCACCGTTGTGAAGCATGGCTAGAAAGAGTGTGCCTTTTCGGGGGTGCTGACATCAACCAGCTGGTGACTGCTGCATGGTCAGAGGCATCTTTTGAGTTGAAATACCCACTGATTTCTGAGCCATTGGCTGGACTTGGCACTTAGCTGCTAGTCACCTAAGTATCTTCTCTGGGCCTGTTTCGTTCTACCTGTGGTTCTGCCCCTTTTGATTAGCTTTACGGCACTGCAATTTCAAAACAAGTTAAGAATTATCTTCTTGATTTGGATCCCATAAACCCTTAATATGGCAAGTTGCCCAAACCATCAGCTGGTCTGATGAGGTCAAGCAAACCTGCAAGACTTGAGTGATTTCCTTCTCTAACAGCTCTGCTCAGTCCCACTGGTTGGGCCGTTTCTGGGTTCATGTCCATTCTTTGCATAATTACTGGTGATAGATGTATTTCTGGGTGTTGTACCCCGGGAACCCAGTGAGGCACCGAAAAGGAATGGCTATAGGAAATGGCATTTCTACTACATTATATTGCATATCCAGCAACAGCTTTGAGTGGGGTGCCTGAGCTTGCACCTTTATTTTCATCCTCCTGTGAAGGTTTGCCCTGGGTGTGTTGGCTGCTGTGACAGACCATGCTCCTGGTTTTGATTTTTTTTTTTTTTTTTTTTTTTTTTTTTTAGTGCACTACCAGAAGATCATTCACCGGGACATCAAGCCTTCCAACTTACTCTTAGGAGATGACGGGCACGTCAAAATCGCTGATTTTGGAGTTAGCAATCAATTTGAAGGGAACGATGCCCAGCTTTCCAGCACGGCAGGGACACCAGCCTTCATGGCACCAGAGGCCATTTCAGACACTGGCAAAAGTTTCAGTGGAAAGGTAGGTCTTTGCTCACAGATGAATTCTCCTGGGACCCCCAGGCATAGCACAAAGGGCAGCACCACACCTGCTTCCTTTGCGTGTTGCCCAGCCAGTGATTGGAGTGGTTATTGAGTAAAACTAAAGTTCTAATTCTGTATTCAGTCCAGGCAAAACTTACATTGGCTGTTCTGTGCAGTGGGCAGACAGACACTGCTGTGGATCTCTGCCCAGACAGGAGCTGTGTTAGAGCCCTTGACCAAAGGGAAAAAAGGAGGAAACTCCTGATTCCCTTCCAAAATCATCAGGAGACATAGGGGGCTGGGCACCAAGGTCATGTCTCCATCCTCTGAAAGCGAGGGGCATTGCCAAGAGCTGTGATGCAGATGTGGGGATGGGGTCTAATGTGTTTTTTTTGCCTGGGAGAAGACTTCTGAGCTTCAGCTCCTCTTTGATGTTCAGCCTGGAACGGTGTCATCTTCTGTAAGAAGGGGCTGCTTGCTCATCACTGTGCTCCACAGCAAGGACAAGGGTAGCAGCCTCTGGCCCAGCACAGTCCTTATTCCCCAGACACGCTACAGATGTCTTTAGGAGCCCAACTTCAGAGAGACTTTGCATGATAGAATAGAAAACGTTAAATGCATACAAATAGTGTTCTGTGAGTTGGTGGGAAAATGCAGCTCATTCAGATCATCTCTGTGTTACATCTCATTTACTGCCTGTACATGCTTTTTTTCAGGCACTTGATGTATGGGCCATGGGAATTACCTTGTACTGCTTTGTTTACGGGAAGGTAAGCTGGCTTTCAGATGCTGGAGCCCTGCATGGGAGTGTCTGCCTGCCTGGCTTTTGTCTCATTCCTTTCCAAATAAAGGCAAATATTAGAAACAAAGACCTACCTTCTGCAAGCTCCTAGTTTCCCAAATCACCCTGTGGATGAGAAGGGACTGATGATGTGATCTGTGGAAAGGATGATTCCTAGAGCTGGCCCCTGTATTCAGAGCAGTTGTTCATGCTACAAACCCAGAGCAGCATCAGTAGCACCAACAACAGTTTGTCCGGGCATTATCCACGTTGCCTGTATTTAGAAACAAGCCAGACAGAGCATGGAGAGAGACATAGGCTTCATCCCAAGCCACTGCAGTGCTTTACAGATAACAGAAAGCTCTGTCTGCCAAAGTTGAGTTGGGCCAGATGAAGTCCGCTTTGGCAGAGCCAGCTCTTCAGAGCTGCCTTCTGCAAACTCTGTGTCCTGTCATGGCTTATTACTCTTCTGTGGCCAGAAGCCCCTCGTCCCACCCGTGCTGTCCCAGGGCAAGCAGTACAGCAGGTATGGGCGGTCTGTGTGTGCAGGTACGTTACCTGAACCTCCTGTCCAAGCATAGACCGCTGCAGATCCCACCCCACAGGCTTAAGGCATTCAGCTCAGGGGTAAGAAGTGCCTGGGGGAGGCAGCAGAGGCAGAACTATCTCCATTGCTGGTGTGATATTGCTGAGCTAAGTCAGAATGGAAAATATTCTCTGACTTGTGTCTATAATGATGTCTCATTTGGGCCAAATCGTCGAGTGAAAGCATATAACCTTGATTTTGTATTCTGGTATAATGTCATGGTGATATTACTTCCCTCTGTGGCAAGCACTGGAGGAAAGAAAGAGGGAATACAAAGCCAAGCCCAAGGATACTTTGTCTGTTCCACATGACCCTGTACAGTAAATATGGTACATTTTGTACCTATTTTATGTTTCATAATATAATCTGGCCAGACAGGCTGAGGCAGGGCCCACCAGCAGCCCACAGTCCACTAGAACAAGCGTATCTACTCCTTCAGTTTTGATGCAGGTGTTCCCAGGGCCTGTGAATATGCTCCTCCTGCATCCCCTGCAGTATTTGCCACAGCTCAGATAACTGTCAGCCAGGAAGAGTCAGAATCCAGGTCTAAATGAATCCAGTGTAAAAAGTTGTGCTGGAGAAAAATATGCTTTGAATCCAGATATTTGAATTTGAAGTGGAAACCCAAGTGTTTTAACAGTAATACCTAGCTCTGGATGATGCTTGTCACAGAGAGACCTCAAAGCGGTGATACAAGCTAGCTAGTATCAGTATCTCCATTTTGCAGGTGGTAGAAGTGGAGCAGAGAAAAGGAAAAGGAGTAGTTCATGGTCACCTGGTAGGCTGGATGGAGGGGAGTATCCCAGTCCAGTTATGTATTCCCTACATCCCTCTGCTGTTCTTCTGCATTTATTTTTTAATAAGGAAAAAATCAATTTACTGTGTGTGGGGAGATTTTATTTATTTCCATCTCAGCGTAAAATCGAGAGAGTGCAGAGAGTGTACTTCTGCTATGTGAATGACAAACGCCTAAGCGGTGCCAGGATCTCCGACAAGTGGAAAATCTTCTGTTTGTTTTACAGTGCCCTTTTATAGATGAATATATTCTGGGTCTTCATAACAGGATCAAGAACAAGCCTGTAGAGTTCCCAGAAGAGTAAGTAAAATTTACTCAGCTACTGTAAAATAAAGTTCAGTTTTCAGCGTTATTCACTGTGCAGCATAAATGCCAGTAGGTCGACACAGAGGGACAGACGAGAGTGGGTGAGGTGCTTTGTGTTTTTCCTGGATCCTTCACGTGGGTTTTGTGCTGATGTTGTCGAGGCATTACAGCTGCCTTGTTGTGCAGACAGGGACCAAGGGAAATGGATCTTGAAATCTTTGCAAGTGAAGGGGTTTCAGTATGGGTCTAGTAAGTTCTGCCCCAGTTACTTGACCCTGGAGATGCTGGATGTATGGTTTGATTGGGGTTTGGTGCTTTCTCCCCATGTGGTAGCGACTGGAATGATTCAATGTATTCGTTTTCAAAAGCAATGTGGTTTATGGGTCTCGGTCTCAGTCTGAGTAAACACATGCCACTTCTATGGGCTTACCTTGGAGCTGGGGGAAGTATCTGATGGAAGGAGTCTTGCCTGAGATACACGACCACAGCTTGGTGCATCCTCACTCTTCTGCCTCCTCCAACATGCTCCAGGAAAATAGGGGTTTGTCTTATGTGCTGGCAGGCTGGGGCTACTTATGAAAACAACCAGAAATTAATCTACCTATTTGATATTGAGAGGCTGGCCTCCACCCTGCTTTTATCAGTGAAGGAAACCCATGCTGGCTGCTGTCAGAGCTGTGTGTTGGAGGCCACCGGGCTGTGTTAGGTGGGATGGCCAGCTGCACAGTCACAGTGAGTCCTCTGACCGACAACAGTGGAGTGCTGGGGGGACAAGCCAAGGCCACTCATGTGCCATTTGAGCAGCGGGAAGTTCAGCGCCGAGGCACTGAGCAGTGAGTGTGGTCTTGTCAGATAAGCCTGGCAGGAAACAATCAGACTCGATGTCTGCCCAGTCTCTGCCACAGGGCCACCATGCCTTTCCCTTCATGTGCTGGTTGCTCCTCAGCATTTGCTCCATCTTCAGGTCTCTGGTGACTCTCTGTTGGTGATTAATTTATTTCTCCTCATTGCTATCAGATGGAGTAGCCAAAGCTGGAGTCTGTGTTTTCCTTCCCAAATCAGTACAGTAGTCAGGCAAAGAATTTTTGACCTTCTTGACCCAATTGCTCATTCTAATAAAAACATAGAGATAAAATGACTTGATTTAAAACATGCATGCAGAAATTAAAAATCTAATGAAAAGCACATCTGGTATTAGAGAGGAAGAGAGGGATGTTGTCAGGCAGCCTGCAATACGTGAATGTATCCACCATCTATTATATGAATTTTTTTATGAGAAGCTCACTGAATTTTCAGACATCCACAGCGAAGGGCTGGACCTGTGCGTTGGCAGTCCCAGGCTTCCTTCTGAGTCTGCAGAAAGCAATGGGTGCTTAGGCTGTCCTATTTTACACATCTGCTTTAGATGGGATGACTCATGCCCCAGGCTCCATGGGCTGTATTAATCACCTCTCCGTTGACTGTGAAGCACAGCTGCTGCAGATAGCTCAGATGGAGCCATCTCTGCTCAGGCTGGTGGAGCCCACGCTGGGGACTGTGTGGAGCACACCTCCCAAGGACCTGCGGCCACAAGGTCAGGCCACTTGTTAGATGGGAAACACAGGCCCCAGTTGTGGGTATGGAGCAATTCTGGCAAGCCAGCCTTGTGCTGTTGGTGAGGTTTTACAGCTAACCAAGGGTTCAGGCATTAAGAGCACGAAGGCTGGTCGTGCCACATTGCCGTGTTCCCACCAGTTGCTCTGCGGTTGAGGCAGGACTTTGTCTTGACAGCACTGCAGCAAAATAAAATTGTTTATGTTCCCCTGGCAGTCTTCTCTGGGCTTGCTTGGGTCCTGGCAAAATGCCCATCCTCTGTCAGCCATCATATATTTGGGTTAGCAGTCAGCTTAAAGTGACTGTTCCCGTCTGTCTATGCAGTAAGTTATTAACATTTAATGGGCTAACTTGGTTGTGCTAAGAACATTTTCTTTATTCAGACACTTCCTTCAGCGATAATTTGGCTGTATGATTTATTTGGATTTCTCGATGACCTGCTCTCCCAGTCTAAAGCAAGCTGGACCCCTTGTTAGGTTGTTGGAGGAGCAGAGAGTTACTGGGTGTTGACAGCTGTCTAAACTACATCTATTTGTTAGATAAATGCAGCAGCAGATGCAAATAAAGCTGGAATTCACTGGAGTGGATCCACCCTGACCTCCCACAGAATTAGCACCTCACTACAGTTAAGAATATTTTCATTTCAGTTGATTTCACCATGGCTACAAAAGACACATTCCTGTTTGCAGACAGTCCATGGAAACTCATTGCCTGTTTCCTGACAACCCTTAGGACAGAGATGGAGCCGACTGTGCCAGCGTCATTGTCCCTTCTTTTCCCTTAGAAACACTGGGATAAATATTTATCACTCTGGAGTTCTCATTCATGTTAGGCAGTCCTTGGCATGACGTGAGGTAAATGGGGTCAGCTCACACCCTGATGATCCTGGCATGACTATAAAGCAATCTGGAGAAGTTTCTATCCAGACGTGTATTAAGAAAGCCAGAAGCTCTGCGTAGTCCCTCCTGGTGAAGAGCTGAAGTCCAGGACAATGTTCTCTGACCTGCAGGCCCCTTGTAAAATACTCTATCGTGCTGGCAGCCCTCCCAGATGGGTGCTGAGCTCTGTGATGCTTCACATTTTCCTGAGAGCTGCTACAGGGCTGTGACTGTGAGAAATTCCAGATAGCGCAGGCTTTTCAGATGGAGAATGCTGTCGGGTACAGCATGCACCCTGGCAGAATGTAGAGGAGGAAAAACAGAGACGGGGTGATGCGATCTGTTACCTGGCCATAACCCACCTGACACTTTGTGATCCTGTTTGCAGAGCTTTTCCTTATGACATTAAGCCTGTGTTGCATAGAAATCAGTTTGGTGCCCAAAAATGTTAGGTGATGATATGTTCTATTTCTTGTATTTTAAATAAAGCCGTTACCAGTTTGGCACAGATCTGATGTTAAGTATTTTAAAAACACCATCTTGCCTGCATCTCAGTGTGATCACCCCATAGGAATCTGTTTTTTCTGACCTGCTACATGTGCTGTCACTCCCCATAGCTGTTCCTCTGTGCCTGGAGCTCATCTCAAGTTCTTCCCATTCCCACCTAAACTGTCACCTGCAGTCAGCCTAGGAAGTGGGAAGTTTCTGAGGACTCATCCTGCCATTGGCCTTGTCTGGGCCATATTGTCCGGGTACTGCAGACCCTTGACGCAGCTCTGAAAGCGTTCAAACTTTAAACTGAACTGCTTTCTGCCCCTTCCCACAGAATAAGCAGTGCTTCCTTGGAGTTGCTTGTTAAAGATCCCATAACCAAAGTCCACATAAAGTATTCATAAATTATTAAACAGCAGCTCTGTTTTCATCAGACTAAAATATCCCTTACTGTGATATAGTCTGTGTTTAGGTTTATGATACTTTATTCCCTCGTCTGCTTGGGGAGGGTGCAGAGGAGATGGGCGCAGCACCTGGTCCTCATCAGTGTTTTCAAACTGAAATCCAACCCTGCTGGGGTGTGACATTTTATGCTGCCAGATCCCATCTCCATGCAGCAACACAGCTCCTCAAAAGTCATTTGTGATGCAGACTTTCAACTGCCTAATACAATTCTGTCATATGCAGGCATTTTATTTCAATAGTACTTTGATCGTACAGATCAAGCGTGTTCTAAAGACGTTGCCTGCATCATTAGCAACAGAAGTCGCTGAAACCTTTGGACTAGAGGGACAGACAGCAGGACCAAGGGCTCCATGTGAACAGGGTGGCTTCTGGGTTCAGGCACTCTAGCATTTTGTCTTGGAAATACTGTTAAAAAACGAGATGTGATTCTCTTTTAGTCACATCTGTTCATTCTCTCCTTTTGTTATCCAAGGCAGAGCTGTACAGGTAGGAAATACTGAGTTACCAAACTGGCTGCCAGTAGCATTCATGGAAGCAATTTAATTTACACAACCTGTAAGCTTAGCTGGGAACTGAGTGTCAAATGGGGATGTTTCATCCAGCGTGTGGTTGCTCATGATGTGGGCTCGGCAAATCAGGTTGTTCCCTTCTTGTATCATAGAGCCTAGCTCCAGTTCTGCTCTCAATAACACTTTGTTGTCCCAGAATCTGTCCTCTGAAATGCCTCTGTAATGTGCTGTCTTTAAAAATGCCTTTAGACCCATTTACCTGATCCCTTGTCCTGCATTTTGAGAGCGTACAGCTGTGTTAGCAGGCAGAACAGGATGCCTGAGAAGGAACCAAGCCAACTAGACCTTCCTTTCACAAGCTGGATTTGTAGAGGAGATATCTTCGGAGCAGAGCAGATTCTGTACCAAGTAACCTCAGTAAGGACTCGGCATGCCTTGAGCACTTACAATTCCCTTGTTAACTGTATACTGCTATTTTCTTTACTTAGAGCACAGAGAAGTGAAGAGCTCAAGGAACTGATCCTATGCATGCTCGATAAAAATCCAGAAACAAGGATAACAGTCCCTGAAATTAAGGTAAATTGGACGTTGATATTATCGTCTTCTGTCTCAGCTGATTTTGTTGTTCCTTTGGTATCTTCTAATGAAACAGAGCTGTTCCTGCTGTTTGTTTTGGGAGCTTTCTCTGGCATGCCGCCTCGGGAAGGGAGAGTGCTCATTTTACAGTAACAGCTCTGTCGCTGCTGCTTGCTTGGGGAATATTGACAAAAGCTTTCTTGTTTACTTATTTAAATTAAAATTGCTCAAAAGCTGGCTCATCTCAGCGAATTCCCCAGGAGAACTGACATTGTCATGGGGGCTGCTAGCTGCAGAGCCTGTGCTGCCAGTGTTGGACCTGTGTTACAGGGGCTGGAAGTGCGTTCACAGTCAACAACCTCAAGGCAGCACATTTGTTTCTGTCAGCTTCACTAGGAGATGCTTATTAACACAGGGAGCAACTAGGACTGGTAGAGCACAACGCTTCACAAGGCTTAGCGTTGTTCTGGTTTTGCACGGGCTTGCTGTTCTCCTGCCACCCCTCACCAAGGCCTGAGACCTGCTGGAGGCTCTCAAGATTTCCACAGAGATCCATCAGAATCCTCTGCAGGGCATACAATTCTTCTCTGCTTTGTCTTAGGCCAACACCAGCACATTTGTCACTGAAGCTGATAGTAGGAAGGTTGAACTTTGAGAAGAAATGTGACATTGCTTCCCTCTATGCCCAAGAGGCCACAGCCAGTGTTGGTGGGAAGTGCTCTGGAGCTGTGTTAAGTGATTTCACTTGGTAGCTCTTGTAGGCACCTCGTGTGGAAACCTGAGCCATGTGAGAACCCTGAAGAGAATTGCAGAGCAGGGTGCTCGATCTTATGGCTGGCCGTGCACCAAAGATGCTTGGTGTGCTTGAGGACAGCATGTGTCTCTTGCAACAGGCTAGGCTTAGCGCAGGGTCTTGAGCACTGCTTTTCTTATGTTCTCAGCCAAGGAAACCATCCCATGAGAGGCAACAGAAAAAGGGCAGCTTTCTTCTGTTGTTCCCCCAAGAGAGATGATGGCCAAGCAGCTTCTTGGGAGAGGCGGCTGTGGAGTGACTGCCACCATCACTGAAGGCCCGGCCAGGGGAGTCCAAGCTAGAGAGTCGAGGAGAGCCCAACGCATGCAGCTAATGCAATCCAGACAAAGAGATGGCACACTCCCTCCATGTTTGTATTTACAGGCTAATCCCAAGGAGCTTCTTTGCTCTGAAGTAGCATACAGCTGGCCGCATGGCATCGGGGCTCCAGCTTTGGCTTCTTCCATAGTTAGATGCTTCTAAAGTGGCTGTTCCAGGCCTCCTCCTGCCTGTGTTCCTTCCGTTTTGTTTTCCCTTGTTTTCCCACTCCCCTCCTTTTCCACCTTCATGTTACTTACTTGTGAGGTAAAATCCTGACGTGGCTGCAAATGTTCTTGTGCTGGCAAGCGTTAGCTTTGTGCTACTTCTGGTATGTGATCATTTATAGTTGATAAACCTCTGATGTCTACATTGAAGGTAAACATGGCAAAAGCTGGAAGGAGGCAGTAAAATTATAGAAGGGTGTTAGGCTGGACAAATATCTTAACTGCTCTACCCAACTGGGTTTGGGTTCACCATCAAAATAAATGAAGCAAATCATTTTGTATGAACATTGAACACATCGCTAGACAGTCCTCTCTCTAGCTGAGATGTTCCTAAGCCCCAGGTAGATGGTAGGGTTCAGTGCACTGGTTTCACTTAAGGCTGAACATGGTGATGTGCCTTTCAAAAGAGTTGTTGTAAGCACAATTAACGGTCTTTAGAAAATGCAACTTAAGAGCCGTAAAGCAGCTCATCACTAAGCCCTTGGAGGACACTCTAGACACCTGCATCCAACTTGTTGGAATGTCAGTAGGCAGTGAGCGTCCATCCTAATTAAACTCCTCATCCTGGAGGGTGAGGCAGGCCTTTCTAGCATCGGTGCTGGAGGATGCTCTCCCTGACAAGCGAAACGTCTATCCCTGGATGAGGGTAGCAGAGAGCATTGCCCCATCCTGCCATCAGCTCCCTTCCACAGCAGCATGGCAGTGACAGGGAGGAATGGTGGGAAACTGCCTCCTCTCTCCATTGTGCGGGTGTGTAGAGGTTTGCGTGACGTCCAGGTGGCAAGGTGTGTTATTTATGTAGGCAGGAGGCTGTTCAAGTAGCATGAGGCCTTGATATTCAGATCCAAGTACTCCACTTTAAGCACCTAAACCCTTGTTTGTGCAGGTGCATAAATGATCTTGATTCTCCCAGGTAGCAACCACATGTAACCCATCATCATAAGATGAAATGTGTGTATACTAGAGAAAAAGCTGAAAAGGTTCTAGATAACTCGGATTTTCCAAGCATTTCAAACTTGATTCAGAGGGCGTGCCGAGTTCCTCCAAGATGCCGGTCAGTGACAGTGGGTGCAACAGCACTGGGCATGAGGGGTTGCCATCTGGCCAGGCACCAGGCTGCAGCAATTTCCAAGGGAGCTGGTTGGGATGCGTTGCTGGAAGTGGAAAATGGAGCAGTACTGATAACTTGCCCCTGTAATCAGTCCTGTGCCTCCATTTCCCTCTCATCACTGACATTGTAGCGCTCTGCCATAGAAGAGAGAGCTACAGCTGTCTCTGTTCCTCCTCGCACAGGTGCATCCGTGGCTAACCAAGGGTGGCGAGGAGCCCTTGCCGCTGGAGGAAGAGCACTGTACCGTGGTGGAGGTGACGGAGGAGGAGGTGAAGAACTCAGTGAAGACGATTCCAAGTTTGCCAGCTGTGGTATGTATAAACCACAACCGCATCCTCCTCATGGTGAAGGCAGTTTGGAGAGGGTGCACGTGTACTCCTGGCATGAAAAGCTTGGCCTTTCAACCCAGTGTGAACTTTTTGTGTCTCTGAATACTGCAGCAGCCTGACTCTGCAGGGCCTGGTCACATGAGCAGTTCTGTCTACATCTGTCTGGCTGCTCTCATAAGAGCTGTAGGGTCACACCCCCAAATTGTCTGGCATCAGACATCCCAGAACACCAGGAGCATCCCAAGTGTGTTTTGTTTCATTAATCTAGAGGTTGCAAGACACCTCATTTGGATCCTCAAAATGAAGGCTCCAAACCCAGAGGTGTCCTGGCCAGAGGAGCAGGGAGAGGACATCTGCCATAGAGTATATAGCTGGCACTTGCCTGCCAGTCTTGGGGGACCACAAGTGGGTGTTGAGGGCTCCTCTTGGCAGTTTGTGTATAGCCAGCTGGAGGTCTGCTATGGGCAACTAATACGATGCAGGTGCCTTTAGGGGGTTCCTCATGGGGAGAGAGGTGCTGAGCATGAGGAGCCATTTTCACAGCTCTTCTGGTGTGATGTTAACATAGACACTTGCCCCAACAGCCAGCTGGGGGAATTACAACCATCCTTTACCCTTGACTGTGGGACCTTTGCCTTTGAACCCGCAGGAGCTAGCAGCACTCTGCAGGCAATAGTGCCTGCCTGGGAGGATGGCCCAGGAGAGCTCTGGTGCTTCCTTCTCATGGGCTTGGACGACCCTGAGCAGCAGGCAGTGGTCAGCAGCGTCTGCTTCACCTCTTGCCAGCAATGGTGTGCGTCCAGGGGTGTGAGCTCACTGCCCGCTGGAGCGGCATTGTCACTGCCTGGAAGTCAAATAGCTGTTCTGTGGGTTCCTTTATTTTGTGCTCTAGCTGTAGCACTGTCTGAATTATTAAAGAAACTGTTGTTAGACTCCTTTGAACTAGTTTCAAGGAATCAGTCAGTCCTGCTGTTCTCACTGGTCTGTTTTTCTTCCTCAAAGATTCTAGTGAAGGCCATGCTAAGAAAACGCTCCTTTGGAAATCCATTTGAGGTTCAGACGAGGCGGGAGGAGAGGTCCATGTCTGCTCCAGGGAACTTACTGATGTACGTATGTATAGCCTTGCCTGGCTCTGCTGCACGTGCAGAGTAAAAGGGGGAGGGGGGTGGTGAAGGAAGCAGTTTGCAAATCTTTACTGCAGCATTTAAGGACAAAACTCCCTTCTAGATCAAAGGATGAAAATAAAATCTACCTCAAGTCATCTAGGGTTAAAATACAATGCATTAAAGCAGCCTAAAAACTCTCTTTATAGATGCAGTTCTGTCTGTGAGGTGGGTTTGGCGTAAACACATGTAAGATGCTGAACTTGGGTCTGGTTTTTAACGTGTTAGTTTATAATATGCTGTGGTCAGAGATCCATTAGAGATTGGTGAACTAAAATAAATTTAATTAGAGTCTAATCTAGATATGTATTGGAGGGTTTAATTCTTCTCTCCTTTTTATGGACAACAGAAAAGGTGCCAGATGAGCAGTTTGCATGTTTTATAAACTCAAAATGAGATTATGTGGTTTGTCTGTGGTCTGGGGCCCAAGTCTGGGCAGAGACACCATGGAAACACATGGGCAGACAGTGGAGAGAACACTTTAAAATTGCTTTTTCATTTGAGAAAACATACAGTATTTTTTCACACTGCCAGTTATGGAATAGTGGAACACATTGTAACGGCATATTTTGGAGGCTGGATATAAATGGCTATATTTGGGTTAAAAAGGGAATAGACAAATTAGTTACTATTGGATTCATCAACAATTTTTAAACACAATGGTCTGGGTGTACAGGGGTGGGGGGAGGATTCCTCTGTCCTTTACTTGGTTCTCACTCTTTCTCCTTCATTTTTGTTACTGATCCCTTTTGGAGCTGGGATTCTGGGCCATCAGTCCAATAAGTAACAGCTGGACCATCAGCCTGACCTGAACAGTTATTTTAATGTTCTTACCCCACAGGATCTGTAAGGCTGCAGTTCACAACAAAGCTGTGTTGTCCCAGAATGATCCTTTTACACCCAAAATCTCAGTACCCTGCCTAGCAGACTCCCACGAGGGTGTGCTAAGAGCCTCACTGCACCATTGACAATGCAAATAGAGGAGTCTCTCATGGATATGTGGGGATTTAAGGGCTCAGCTCAATTAAGGATGATAATGCTTTAGGGTCCAGCTATGTATTGGAGACTTCAGTAAAGGCTTTGCCTTTGAGTGCAGGACCAGTTAGTATTAGACACCAATTTACCATTTAAACACCCCGTACACAAGCGCTGCTGTGGGGACGTATCTGAATAACATGGCAGCCACAGCTCCTTTGCCAGCTTAGCAGAAGGGATTTGTCCTCATTTGTTTCCCTTGGCTCATTACCTTCCAAATTAGTTACTGCTAATTTGACACAC
>Ga0181612_111294_pt1 | contig 14293 bp, 8 predicted proteins | sample HoacroProtozoa21_FD_119630 | JGI IMG/M metagenome (GOLD analysis project Ga0181612, IMG submission 119630) | Hoatzin crop microbial communities from Cojedes, Venezuel. Combined Assembly of Gp0051906, Gp0051904, Gp0051908 | reverse complement strand
CATTGGACCAGGCTGCCCAGGGCAGTGGGGGAGTCCCCATCCCTGGAGTGTTCAAAAAATGGGCAGATGTGGCACTTCAGGACATAGCTTAGCAGACATGGTGGTGTTGGGTGGATGGTTGGACTTGATGTTAGAAGTCTTCTCCAACCTTAAGGATTCTATGATTCTATACCTTCTGGCCCTCGGGCATGAAGGGCTGGTGTACCCGTAGCAATCTGCCGTTGCCCAGCCAGCAGTGGACATTCACCCCTCTGTGGGGTGGCACAGCAGGTGTGAATCTGTACGCAAAGAGAAGTTCTTGCCCTGGGATGCTGCTCCTGTTGCGTAGTGCAAGAAGTGAATTCAAGCAGGCATTAGACTGTGGATGCAGAGGTTAACCAGGAAAATGCATCGGTCTTGCACAGCCAAGCGTTGCAGAAAGAGTTCAGTTGCGTTAAATCACCGCGCTTAGAACAAATAACTATCCAAACATCCTCGCTTAGAGGCAGCCTGAGACACTGATGTGCAGCTTTGCATTCTCCGTTAGCGTTACCAGTGTCCTGGCAAGAATCCCACGTCCAGAGCTGAGGAAGTAGATAGCACAAAAGCAGAACTCTTTGGGCTTTTTGTTCTGTGTTGATCCGTCAGCCTTGCTGCCACTGTACTGTGACAGAGCATCTGTATTCCACGTCGAGAAACACAGTGAGAGTGTGCTCCTGAAGGGCGGCTACAGAGCATCGCTGTGTTGCAGTTCGGGGGTGTTAAAAGCCCTGCAGTATGTATACAAGCTAGCTGTAATTTATTTTAATTCAATACAATGGCTGCATACATACTGCAGAAGGGAGAAGACGGGGATTCCCCACCTCTAATTCGTCGTCTTGCTGTTTGGATTTCTTGGCTATTGTCTTCCCTCGCACAGATTTGCGCGGAGATGTCTCATCCCCTCCCTCCTGTGCTGTTAGCAGTGGCATCTGTCTTTTGAAATACAACAAATTTTCTTAAAACTCTTTCCGTTGTTGAGAAGCCGGTCTCGCTGTGTGGTAGCAGAGGCATCCTTGTCCTTCCTGACACACACACACACCTATACAGGATTTATTTTAATTAACGAGCTACAGGAAGCTGTGTCCCCCATCCTGTGGGAGCCTTCTCATATCTGATTTTTATTTTTTGAATTAGGGAGCTTGGAGTACCCACCCTAGGGCTGGCAGGCGGCCTGGCAGGAAGCTGGACAGACTGGCCTGCCGGCCAATCTTGTTGCCTTTTATAGAGCATTTTGGTGAAATCAGCACATTTCCATGCAATCAGTGTTTTGCAGTGTAAAAATTGTGTTTGGGAGTTTTTTGAGCGGTTCTAGTTTTAGTCTGCAACTTGTGACTTCTGGGAAATTGTTGACTAATGTTAGTAGTTGCTAAAGATGATTTTATGAGAAGAGAGGTGGTGTTTCTGCAGAAGAAAATCCTCTTGGATGGATGTTCTTCAGCTGGTGTGAAGGATTGCCTGGTGCATGTCATTGTTCAGGTAGGTGAGTTAGCTGGCAGGGACCTCATGTTCCCCGTCCACAAGTTTCACATAACAAAAACTGTTTCTGATGAAATTGCTGCCAGATGTTTTCTGTTTTCTTAGAGTGGCTTACCTGGGGGAAATACAAACCATGTAGAACCCGAGTCTCCCACCTTTTTTTGGTAGGGCAGAGTGCTGAGGTGATAGCAGTCAGTGGGGGGGTACAACCTGGGAGAAGCGACGGAAGCCTTCAGGTGTGGGGGACAGTAACTGCACCCCATCTGCCCTGCTGTGCCCAGTGCTCAGTCGGGACAGAGCTGCAGTCTCACGGGTGTTGGGTAAGCGGAGCGTGGCACAGCGCATGTTTTTTGAAGCAGGCTGCACTGTCTCATTAAATCACGCTTGTGCTAAGCTGGGCTCGACTCTTGAGGCAGTCTAGTTCGACCTTCCGCTCAAAGCAAGACCGACTTTGAAGTTAGGACGAGCTGCTAAGGGCCTTTACTAGTTGAAAATTGCCAAGAACAGAAAGTTGATAACCTTTCTGTTCCCATCTCCCAGTGTTTTCATACTGAAGATTTTTTTTCTTCCATTAGGTCTAACCAGAATTTGCCTTACTGCAGCTCATGGCTGTTGCTGCTTGCTGTGAGAGGAGCCTGGCTGTATTTTCTCAGCAGGCCCCGTAGGTAAGCAGAGGGCTGATGATGGGGCTTGGCTAATAGCTGGTGTTCTGTGCCAGTTTGCAAGCTGGATCCAGGAATCCTCTTTGGATCACTCTTCCTCTCTTGGGCAATTCTAGCCTTCAAGGGCTAGAAGGAAGCTGAACTTGCGTTCTGAAGATACAGCACTGCTGGTGAATGATGTTGGTGGTTTCTGTACTTCTTTAGTGTCTGATGTAAAACCCCTCAAATCCACTGGCACAACAGTACCTGGTGTCTGGCACTTCAGACAGATCGGACTGATGTTGAACATATTTTCCCTCTTAGTTCTCTTCAATAAATGAGTCTGCCTCCTTGGAAGATTCTTTGCATTATGAAGCATTTTGAGGCTGTGAGTTTACAATGAATCACCAATTAGCACTTCAGTGGCTATAACTTCAAGTAAAATCATACTTTCTTTACTTAAGTAGTTGCTGCTTTCAGAGGAAACATGAATGCAGCTTTGATTCCCAGAAGCAGCTCATGTTGTAGTGGCTTCTGAGCGTGTCCTTAGAACAGATCCGATGTTTACACAGACATTACAAATGTTCCGTATCACTTTGAGCCACTCTTAAATGGAGTTGCATCCACTGGGGAAATGTATATTTGAAAATGCAGAAAACTTTATGTGGTTTTTCTTGGCTGTTGCAGCTCCAATATTTGCACAGTTGCTGTGTGAAAGCTGGGTGTGTAAATCCCATCAGAGGGGAACCTAGATGATAACCAGGAGCCCCAGTAAAAGAATAAAGAGGGGAAGTTTCCTTCCCTCCGTGTAATTAGTTTGAGCAGGTTTGGTGGTTCTTGTGTACACATAGTGTAAATTCAGAGGAGCCTATCCAGATTCACTAGAGGCAAGCAGTTCCTTGGAAATCAAAGGAGGCATAATCTTATAAAACTTGCATAATAGGAAAGTTTGGCCTTTGATTCTAGAAGCTAAACTGGCTAAGCAAACATCTAATATTGACTTGGTTTCTTGGTCTGCCTGCCTGCCTGCCTTTAGACTCTGAGTGCGTAACTTGCTCTGGTAAAATGAAACAATACCTTTCTTTAACACATATTTAGCGTCTTTCTCAAAAAAGTTTGTATGCCAAGAGCTCCTGTCTTAGCGAAAGGTAACTGTTCTAACTCACTTTGTGCTTACTGTTTTCTCCCTGTTTTCTGCTCCAGTGCTCAAGATGCATAGGCAATAGAGGTCTGGTAACATGGCTGTTGCTAAAATAAAACTACAGCGAGATTCAAGAGCTTACAGCCTACAGGAGTCAGCTCTGCAAACTGTTTTTTCCATACCCAAGAAGCATGAGTCAGATTTTGCGAAGTGAGTCAAATCTATCCTTAGATTCATTTGAAGACACTGTAATGGATATATAATTTGAAACAATATTATGCATAGGAATGGCTTAGTAAACTAATTCAGTTTGCAGTATTCCCTCTGGGTGGGAAGGGGGACAGGGTGGATGGAGGCAATGGGGAAGAGTGGAAGGAACAGCGGTTTGGGTGTACCTCGGTCCCCAGAAACCGCGAGTAGTCCTCTTGCAGTGTGGATGGTGCAGATTATCTTTAATCCACTGCTCTTGTGGGGCTGTGCCAGGGTCTGAGAGATGGTTGATGTGAGTGTGCTTATCTTGGGCGACAGTGCTAAACTGTGACCTTCAGCCTGACAGCGCTGCATCAGTGAAGATGAGGGTTGTCCCTGGACTCTCAAAATACCGGGGCAAAGGCGTACTCAGCTCATCCTTGGAGGTTTATGTTGGGGATCCAGACATAAGCCCTGTGCCACAACAAGGGCAGTATCCTCCTAATACCTTTCTGCGAATAAATCCCATTCCCTTTGCTTTGCATTCCTTCCCTTTATCTTCACCTGGCCAGTGTCCCTCTGCATCGAGCTGTCCTCTGAGGTCAAATGTGCTGGAGCTGCAACCCTTTACCAGGATGTGACTCTTACATGTTTTGCTGGCTGTGTCATGCAGAAACACTCCCTTTCCTCTGAGGAATTACACGACAATTAAACTTCGAGGCACAGTCACCTTCCAGGTCTCACTTTCTTCCCCTCTGTTCCCATGTTTAACCCTCCTTCTGAGAAATCTGGTTTTTGATTGTGAATTTTGACCAGGAAATGAATTTGATGGCTCCATTCTTAAGCGTCAGTTGTTGACTGGCTGCGGTCAACATCCTAATATTGTGCTCAGAAGGCTGACTAATACCTCCTGTCTGGCATATGTCTTGAATGAACTAGTAGACAGGCATGCATTTATTTTTCCTGTTCCTGTGTGTAATCAACCTAGAAAGAATTTTTTAGATTTGCTTTTCTTCTGCAATTTTTGCTGGGGACCCTGAGGAAATGAAGGATGGAATTCAAATGCAGCAGTTGAAAGAACATCTTTGTCATTACTGATTTGTGGTGCAAAGATGGGTTGGCAGCATCAGATACATGGTTCCGTGACTGGTACGCACCATCCCTTGGAGGTCTCTGGCTGCTCTTGATGCTTCCTATAATTCAAAACAGCTCTGAGTTGTCTTCAGTCTGAGCGGAGAATGTAATGTTTTTAGTAATGTGTTTGGTTTAGATCATTCAGATCTTTATTATCTTTTCTAAAGGGTTTTGGTTTATAAGGTGATGTTTGTAGAAGACTGGGATTCAGGAGTCCAGCAGCAATCAAGTCACTTGCTTTTCTGGTGTTTTTTTTTCTCTCCTTTAATTTTCTGGAAAGTTTTGTGAAATGTACAGTACTTGAAAGGTTCTGAACAACAAGAAAACCCCCAACCAACCAAACAAAATGCCAAACATCTTCAATGAGCCAGAAGTATTAGTGTATTTGTGCAGAGTGAGGTGGCTCGTTACCTTGTGTATCGACCCTGCTGTCTGTCGCGTGTTCTGGCAGGATCCTCAGGGATGACCTGCAGCACGGCTGAGTGCATCTCCCACCAGCATTCTGGCTGCTGCTGGTGGCACACGATGCTGCACGGAGCTTGGTCGTGCTCCTTATCCGCAGCCAGGTTGTTGAAGGACATGGCATCTTTGCGTGCAACTTCTGTTCTTCAGAACCGCTTCTCTAATTCTCCTCCTTAAGTTCTTACTCCTTATTCTTTTTACTCCTTTTCTGTCTAGTTCCTCACTTGAATTCCATCTATGTATGTAACTCTATTACTCTTCTTCATCTGCAGTGTGCCAGTAACTTCTGAGTTAATTAGCAAGAAACTGAGAGCAACAGGTTTGAGGTGGTTTTTTTCATGCTAAGATCTCTTTTTGGGAAACACTGCATTCCAGTTGGACACAGTAGCTTTTGCCTAAGGGAGCTGAGAAGTCTGCTTCACTGTCATGCTGACCTGCAAAGCTGTTTCTCTCTCGGATGTTTATGTAAATTTTTATTCGTAAGAAATTTAACAAGATTCACCATCAGCAGTTGCTTCTTCTTTTGACAGCTGCTCAAGAACATAGTCTAAAGTAAGCCTGCAATTTTTGGCACCTGTAGCTGAGTAAGAGAAACCCAGTCCTGATTGCAGCTAACTCACCAGTAATCTAGTCGCTGTTGTGTGGATGCAAAGCCTCCCAGAAGGTGTTTTGTATACATGAATGCTATATCCTATTCACTGCATACGGTTAAGGATGCTTGATGCTTGAGTTACTCCAGTGAAGACGGGTTTATAAATCAGCACTCACGTTTGTTCAGGATTTCTCAAACAGAACCACTTCCTGGACAGTATGATAAACAGTTACTTTTTTTTTTTTTTAAATTATTTTTATCTTGTTTTGAATCTTTCTTGGGGTTGCTGCCACACATGCTGGAGACAGATCTGACAGTTTTGAAGTACAGGAAAATACCTGAGGATCTCGTATTTAAAGACTATGAAAAAACACAGTATGGACCACCAGCCGTATTTCCAACTACATACATTATTGCTCAGCTGTTTACATCAAGCATGTCCTGTGTTCTCTTCAGACTGTGCCTTGCTGTTCAGACAACACAGAGAATTCTGCAGTCATTGGCTTTTTAACATTTTATTGCTTGTTTATTAGATGCCAGTGTAATAATAGGATCTGTGAGTCATTTTAAACATGCCAATAAAGTTACATTCTGTTGAAACACTTGACAGTATGACAAAACCTCGTGTAAGATTCACCCGGTTGATTCCTTGGTTGCTGCTACAGTGTGTGAAATGCAGAAGAGGTTTCTGATGCTAGCCTAATAAAATGAATTGCCGTTATGGTTCTACTGTCTGCACACATAATGTGTGTTTCCCCAAGTGTTTGTCAAAAGGGAGTAGAGTCCTTCAGTATTGAAAGCAGGGCATCACATTAAAAGCGAGCTTGTACCACACAGTCTTTTTTTCTCTCCTCTTTTCCATTTTTAGGTCAGATGATTCAGGTTTTCCTCAGTGCTTTTAGCCTTTTGCCATCTGAGCGAGCTGCTCAAGGGACAGCAGTGCTTTGAAACCACCACTGAAAAAAGTGCCACCTCTGCTAGGACAGTTCTGTTTCACCGTCTTCCATAATGTTTGCTCTTTGTTTCTTATCCCTTTGATACTTTCCATTTTTCCTTTGCACTCAGATAGCATCCGAATAAACATTCCTCTTCAGTTTCTTTCACATCTCACACTTTCCCCTCTTAGGATAAAAGTCATGAGAGTGCATGAGAGATTAAAAAAAAAAAAAAAAAGGCCTGTAGCTCATCTAATCTACCAGCTTTTCATGGAAATGTAGACTTAATTGCTGGCAACGCAGCAAAAAACAGACCATTACTGTTTCTCATTCTTATTTGAACAAAAATTTCCGTAGCTTGCTGGATGTTACATCCTCGTATTTTGTTCCCCAAATAATAAAGTGAGTGTATGCTTTCGTTAACTTCCTTTATGAAATGCGAGAGAGTTTCAAATGCACTTGCAGACTGTCCTGCTTTTTCAGTATTCGCAATAGATTTTAAAATATTCGTAGGAGTGTATAAGTGTACAAGAGTGTGTAGATCAGCAGTGGGTAGCTGGATTGTTTGGAGACAGAGTGATTAGAGGGGAGGTGGCAGAAATGTATTTTAAAATACCTGACAGATAGATCCTCTGGTTCTTGTCCAGTACAGAAATTCTGCATTAAACAGACCTGAAACAATTGCTGTATTTGGGAAGCAGAGGCTAAATTCTGATTTTAAAATGGCTTTGTGTCTTTACAGAGACCAAATATTTTATTCTGTATTGAATGGAATAAATCTGTCAAAGGCAGAGTTCAGAGAGATCTACATCGATGTAAATGAAAGCTGCGTTTGGCCCTGCTTGTTCTGTGCTTTTTAGTCATGTAACAATCTTTCCATAAATCATGCACTTGAAAGGTTTTCTTGCTTCCTGCTTTGACCAATCGGGTCATATAAAATGCAGATGAACCCAGCTTCTGGTTTATTAACATAAGCAGAACACCCCTTCTAAATCCCCTTTTGTCACACCAGCCCTGTTTCCCCATTTGAAAGCAAGATAGCAAGAATGACAAACTTTGACTAATATAGTGGAGTTTTTTTTGGTCTCCTCCCTTTCTTATTCTGACCTGTACTTTGCTTTCGTTATAAAGTGAACATAGAAATTACCCTGTGGGAGTGGTGAAACTGCAGCAGAGAAACAAAAACTATTTGGATTCATCCGAAAGCTATTCATTCGCTTGCTCTTCTTTTTATTAACGGCTCGAAGCATGCAGTTTGTCTTGTTCTGACTGCGTATCTTCCAGCAAGATCGGAGGTAATTCTTTGTGTTTCTCTTTTCTTTTAATAGTGCTTTAATTTTATCAGAACATGTATTTATAGTTTTATTATAATCTATTATTTTAACTACTTTAAATGTGTATACAGCTGCTGGATGGGCACGTTTCTATCGATCTCGGTGAGCTCCTTTTCCAGTAACTTTTTTTTTTTTCTTTTTTTTTTTGAATAGAGGAATGGGGTTTTAGACTCAGATCCAGGTTACACAGGTGAAAATCACAACTCTCTCCACAGGAGGTTGCAAAGATGCTTCCAGCAGACATCAGCGTATTTGCAGCTAAAATTTAGTCTGTAGTGGGTTTTTGTTTTAATCATCAGCGTAAACCAAGATGAACACCTCTCTGTACTGTTGGCATTGCCAGCACTTTCTGTGTTGGGGAAAGTACGTTACTGTAAACTGATGAGCAAGTTCTTGTTGCTGTTTTCTCTGGCGGGAGAAGATATTTTTAGTACATCATTTCAGAATTGTAGGACTTCCTGATACTTTTATTATTAATTCGCTGCGGACTGAAAATGCGGTATTGGCAGCATTTGATTCCGAGAGGATCGTTCTCGCAACACACACAAAGTGCTGCTGGTCCCTGGCTGCAAGGGCAGGTCGTTGCAGTTGCGAGGCGAGTGGTATGTTAATGGCGAAAGAGAAGTTTCGTTTGGCTGGTGGCTGAAGCAGCGGCGTTAAGGATGCCTCTCGGATATCGCAGAGTAACTTTGTGCTCCGTAACGCCTTTGCAAGGCTTTTGCATGGGAGGGAGGAAGGAAGGACAAACGGAAATCCTTTAGATTTTGCTAATATCACCTTAGATAGCCACTTCTGGAACGCTTCCAGAAACCTCGTACTGGGTGTATTTCTGTATTCCTCATGTGAAATATTCCCAGAACATTAATCCTAGCAAGCCTTCAGTCTTCTTGTTTGCACAGCACCCAGGAACAGGGTGCGTGTGTGCGGGGGGCAAGAGGAAGCGGTGGCTTTATGGGAAAGGGCAAGTAACAAGGTTTAAAGAGACACCAGGGAAGAAGGACCCTCTGGTTATGCGTCCTGGTTTTAAAAAAATATTAATAGATTCTTAATAATGTGCATAAATATGGCTTCTAATGTTTCCATTAGTTTTTATTGTTGAAATATAGGTCAGTTTGCTTCTGAAAATGTATGTTTTCTGAAGTGCTCAGTCAAAGCTGTGTTTCAGTCCTGAGTACTTTCAAGAACAGCAGGCAACTGTATTGAGCAGGGAAAATTACATCAGAACCTGTAAGTGAAAAACACAGTTCTCTGCCTGTGATTTGGGCATGTGCTTCTGTGCTGCAGTTTCCCATCTGCAAAATTAGGATTAATAATGCCTACTTCTCTCTATTTTCTTCACACTGTATGAGTGAAATTTAATTCATTTGTTATCACAGTTGTATTAAATATATTCTGTAAGAATTGAGAATTGCTACAGCTAGGATTTCTCCAAGAGACGAGAAAGAATTGATAAACGATACATAATGAGTTCGAACCAATGCTTAAACAGTACTGTAGCAGCTCATGCCAATACTCCAGTTGCTTCTGTTGAGTTGCAAGCCAATGAGAGCCTAAAACTAGGTTGGTTAAAAAACCGTGTATTTACATGCAGGATATTCATTAACATCAGCTAAAGAAGATAATTAAAATTGTGCAGTAATACATTGCTGTATGCTCTTGCATTTCTGCTGTTAACATTAATTCAGAAAAATCAGTTAAATGAGCAACCAGTTGTCCAGCGTTAGTAGGACTCTGTCACCTTCAGCGACCAACCCAAGACGCAAAATCTCATGGATGGATTTGCTCTCGTGGCATTTGTGTTCCATGATTAACTGCATGTAATGGTGTTTGGGGTTGTTTTTTTTTTTGGTGAATATTTCTCTGGACTTGAGAAACAACTCAGCTATTTAAAGGTTGGATTTCAGCCTCTTTGCTCAAAAGTTGTAAATGTGCCAAGATGTGTTTACTAGATCGAAGATGCTGACTAAATAGAGATTCAATGTACTGTAGGTAAACAAGGTCATATCATCTCTTCTTCCCCTATTTCAGTTGGGTTTGTAAGTGGTAAATCAGTGAAGTGTTTTTCAAATATTTGTATTTTAGCCATCAATTTCGTGAGAGATTAAGGGAGGAAAGATTGGACTCGTGCGTGCTGAAAAAGTGGACGTGGGAAGAGCAGACAGAGATTTCTCCTCCAGTCTCTCTCCCTGGCTTGCTAGGTCATGCCTGTACATACTTTCTGTGCCTGCTGTCGGTAAAACGAAGTTAGTATTTGGAATTGTTCAGAACATCAGAAATTCTTTAGTGATCCTAAACCCCTAAGAAAACATGAGATGAAAACATCTATAAAAATTTATGCCAGTGTTTTAGACTGGCTTTTATATCCGAACTAAAATTTTGCAATGATGAGTTGCACATACACGCAACCAAAGAACCTACCTCTTTTTTGTCCTTTCTTTCAACCCTCTCTTTAACCACAGCACACATCAAAGTACTACCAAAAGACTGAGCGTAGGAATTCATATTTGGAGAGCATTATCCATAGATGACTTCATGTTTGTTCCAGTCTTCCCTATTTTCAGGTTCTGAAATGCTTTTGTAACTTTTTCCATTCCCATCCCTCCTTTGAATCAAAGCCATTTTGAAAAAGAAAATTATTTTTAATTCTTTAATGAAAACTTCCAAGATTTACCTCCAGCTTTAACAAAACTCAACTGCTACGGCGCTTTTTTCCTAAACTGCAGAACACAGCAAATGAAAATAAATAGAAGCTGGCATGTTACTTCTTGTGCAGTTTTATTGGTGTGCGTGTTTGTTCATTTGTCTGTTAACTTGTAGAATTCCATGATCTTACAAAGTGGTTTGCGGTTTGGTTTGAATTGGTGAGACTTTCCTATTTTTCACATTTTAACCGTTACTGACATTTGATGCGGTAGAAACAATGCGGCAGAGTAGCCCCAGTATTTTTTGAAAACAGCCATTAGATGTTGTGGTGCTCTCTGTCACTGCTTGTAGGAGATTTTTAAAGAGCTTCCTGATGAGTTTTTGAGCAGATTTTAATGAAGCATTTCAGAGGCACGTTCATTTCTGTTTATGTGCCCGCTTGTCAAAAGCCTGCTGACAAATGGGGTGACAGACCTGTCCCAAAACGTGTATTTTATTCGCAGCTCTGATTGGCAGGGGTGGCTACAGCACTGGCTGATTTTTCCGTGTGATACCTGGGTTGCTGCTCTCCAGAGTTTACCCCTCACCTCCAGCTGCACGGTTACACGTTGCGTCTCTGCCTTTTCCGTGCTTTGTATTAAAATTGAGGACAGAGTCTGGCCGCTATCTTATGCGTGGGGTCGAGCGGCAAGACGCCGAGCTTGGTTTGCTCAGACCTGTGTGACTGCGGAACATCGATCGGAGCGCGGTGGCGTATCGACAGCTGTATTTTCTTTTGAGAAGCAGCACTGCGTGCCGTACATGCTGTAACAACAATGCTGCTCTGAAGCAAGAGGTCACATTGATCCACACTGGAGTTCAGCGGTACTGAGATTTTTACTGAGGTCAGTAATGAACTGAAACAACCTTTCCAGCGTTTGCTTTTCCTAGTAACGGTGCCAGCGGAGGAGCTGGGAACGGCCTCCTGGAGTTTTCAGGGAAACTCATTGTTCACGTAAACCCCGAGAAGGAATTTCCCTTCCTTCTTGGCTTGCTAGGTATGCAGTGAACCATACAGTTTGCTTTAGCTACTTACCGTCTGCATTTTATTTTTGTTTTGTTTACTGACTTTGCAGCCTAGCTACTCCTTTAGAGTGTCACTGTGGTGTTGTCTGTTCCACCTTTGTCAACGACCTGGGTTTTACTGCTGTGAGCAGTCTCACGTTATGCAAGTCACTGGGGTTTGGAACAGAGCTAGTCATGGAAAAAAAACGAAATTGGTGGAAATTTTACCTGCATTGTGTCTTCAGGAGAATGGGCATTGACCGCTTTGATTGTTTCAGGGCTGCTGCTGGGTGTCTGGCACGCGTGCGGTTGTGTACTTTGTACTCGCGTAGCACTGTGTGCTAGGACCTGCAGTCCTTGGAGTGCGTTGCCCGAGTGAGGAGGAGAGTGGCTGCTTGCTGCACGGTCGGCATTTGCTTTTTTTTTTTTTTTTTTTTAATCCCCTTTAAATGGCCCATTTGTTACTTGCTGGAAGAATTACTTCTTCCTGAGACGATCCTACCCTCGAACACCACTCTTGCCATGGAGATCTAAAGCTGATACGCTGCAAGAATGACCCCAGCCCCCAGGACGCCAACAGGAGTTGGCTGCTGCTGGAGCTAAAGCCATCAGGTCTGTGAGGTCCACAAGCAGACTGTTCGGGTGGTGACTTCGCTGTGGCCAAGTACCAGAACAGCGATACTGACTCTGGACTAAACAACCCTGATGCTGGAGGCTTTGTAAAAGCGCTGTGCAAAGACGCGTAAACTGCTCTGCACAGACCCTCGAGGCCGAAGTGCTGTCTTAGAAGAAGTGACCACGTCGCTCTGGGACCCGCGCTGGATCTGCGCCTTTCTGCCATGCCATGGCCAAGCTAATAAAACCACCCAAAGATGCCGGGAGCTGGCTTTGCAAAGAACAGTATTGTTATTGGTGGTTTTTCATTAACTAGGTTACCCCAGCTTCCTGTTATCGGACATATTTGAGAGTTGACTGTGTTACATTGTACTAGAGTTCCTTACTCCTGCTTCATGCTCCAGGAGTTTGACTGGCTTTTCTTTTGAGATAGTACTAAGCCGTGTATTCAGTATCCCTTGGGATCCAAACGTTGCCACATTGTTCTGAGAGGCAAGCCTTTAGTTTCGGTGTAGCCAAAATCGCAGTCACCCTGTTAGTTTTCCAAAGCTAGGTGAGATTGAACAGTTGGCTAATGTTCACTGAGCAAAATTCCCTTTTTCTGGACAGAATTTGCATCCAGCAGCAATGGGATGATGGGCCCGGATGACCACATTTAGTAAAACAGTCTCCTACCAAGAGTTCTTGCTGTTAGGTAAATCAAAACATGTTATTCAGAGGGTGACTCATGGAAAACTAAGTATAAGTTTTATAATCGGATCCTCTGCAAATGCAAAATAGCACATCACAATAAAAATCATTAATGTCTCCTTATATAAATTGTTTATATGCTGCTAATCCTTTTATACAATGCGAAGAGCGTTCAGTGGGTTCATAATACAGGAAATTTGTGTAATCTTTCAGTTACCTGTGTATTTCTGACTTCCGTGGTTTGGGTGGGTTTGAAGCTACTGCCTGATTTTGAATCTGAAGATCCTGCTTGAACCCAGCTGGAAGATTCTTCTGCAGAATACTTCTCAAATCCTCTGTCACAGCTGCGGAATAATCTGGATTACCCTGAGTCTGCCAGGGCAAGAGATTACACAAGGTGTAATTTGCTGTCGCTCCTTCCGGAGTGACACTCTGCCCTTCCTTGCAGAGTGCAGTACCTTTGTCCGCAGAGTTATGGCGTAATGCTGGTTGATCTTCTCCTCTTCCGTCTACACGCCTTCCAAGTCCTGAGTCTTCGCTGTTAAATGTTTGCGCGTTGAGACCTGGGAGAGACCTTCTGTAACCTGAAGTTTGACTTGCACTGGAGAACAGCTGACACAAACCAGAGGAACGGTGGGGAGCTCTGGACGAGGCAGCCAACCTGCTCATGGAACCGGGCGTGAAACCCCTGGGCTCAGGTAACAGCGTTTGGCTGGAGAGCGTTAAGACCTTTCTCCTTGCACGCAGAGCGAAGGGTGCGACAGAGGACTGATTTTCAGAGGACTGACAGCTTTAGGAGTCACAAAGCAGATTCGTTAACTTGTTAAAGTTAACTTGTACATGTAAGTGTGTGGGCTGGAGGAGGCTGAAGTAGAGGCTAAATTGAAGCTGGGTGAAAACAGAGTTAGGGCTGACCAAGTCTGCCCTGTAACTCTGGGGAATATAGTGACTGCTTAAGAGCAGTGCGGCTGGGAGGAAGTACGTAGTCAAATTTTCCCTCATACTTAAACACTCAAATGTGGATAGTAAATAAAGAATCAGTGCCTTTTTTGGGTGGCCTTTCTTTAGTAGTACTCGTCTGGTTGCTCTCTGTCCTTGCTCTTTTCAAAGAGGAATTCACGGGGAGATAAGTATGGTATCACTGACTGTGCCAGAGTGAATTTGCTTATAGACATGTGAGCATAAATTGTGTTATGAAATGGAACAAGTGGGGCGTAGGGAATTTCCAGATCCTAAGATGAAAATAATTTCAGAGAAGTATAGACAAGTTTGAAACGTTACCAGTATAAATGAAAGTTGCTAGGTCCTTTTTTGCTGCCACCCAATTCTGTGCCTTTTGGCAGCAGAGAAGTAGGCTTTTTTGGATTTTTTTTTTT
>Ga0181612_176769_pt1 | contig 14295 bp, 10 predicted proteins | sample HoacroProtozoa21_FD_119630 | JGI IMG/M metagenome (GOLD analysis project Ga0181612, IMG submission 119630) | Hoatzin crop microbial communities from Cojedes, Venezuel. Combined Assembly of Gp0051906, Gp0051904, Gp0051908 | reverse complement strand
CGTCATCCTCCCCTCTCTCCTTCCCACCCCAAACACCACCCCCATCTTCAGGAGGAAGATACATTTGATGGCATCTTTCAATCCTGGCTAACAGAGCTCTTCACAAAAGTCCTAGACCTAGTGCCAGCATCTTTCAGGGATCACGGTTTCAGTCCTTGAGCACAGCTGCATTTCTGTGAAATTAGCCACATTTAACTGCTGGGCGTGTTGGGCAGCAAGAGGTAAATGCCATCGGAAAGCCAGAGGCTGGGAGTGAGTCAGGATGAGATCTCAGTAGTCGATTCTGCTTGGGCCTGAGCCTAAACTGTCTAATATTTGTCTATGTGCTTTGAGCAGCGGAAGAGAATCTGCAGAGCATCAGCGCGTCACAGCATGGCTCCTTGTCTGACTGCTTCACAAGAGCAGATGACAGTTCTCAGACAAATCTGCTAATTTGGAGAGAGAAAACGGTTTCATCTGTTTTGCGGTGAGACACCTGAGAAGTCGAGAGAGCTGTTTCAGGAGGAAGCACAGAGAAGGTCTGTGTACTTACAGCTGTGCTTTCAACACCGGAAAATAAATCATCTTTCCACCACAGACCCCATTATAATTACCCTAGCATGTAAGAGCAATTAGGATGTTACTGCCTTGCTGTTACGGAGCAGTCTGGATTGCTGTTTCTTGAAGAGGTGTAATGGGAATGGGGTGATTATTTATGGTTGGGGAATAAGGAGATGAATGAGTAAGTTATGAGATTTCACATCAATACTCCTCTGGCTTTTTGCAAAGCAACGTCATCCCACCCTATCACAAGCTGATGGCTCTGCCATTTCCCTCCCCGAAGAAATTTATAAAAGCAAATCTCAGACCCTCCCTGACTCTGCTCTGATTAGGGAGGACAAGAAGGGGGAGATCTGGCTACCTGGCTGCCTAGTCTTGTGCCTCCTTGTCCTGCCAGCTCATAACCCAGCAGTCTGCTCAGCTCTGCTCGAATGGCAACTGTACCTCCTGCCCAGGACAGCTGTCAGTCTGGGAGCCAGCCCTTTTCAGCTGACTCCTGGCAGGGGCAAGCGCATAGCCTACAGAGCCATGCTGGGGCTGAAGCTAAACCAGGCAACACTGGGTTTAGCCAGAGATGCTGTCCCTTTGTTCTGCACTGGATGGACATCCAAAGAAGGGTCTCAAAGAAAAGGGGCAGCTGGGAGACAGAAGCCCAACAAAAAAACATTCAGTTCAGGTTCCACTGGCACTGGAGGCCCCACTCAAAACTTTGAAATACAGATTCAGATTCAGTTTCTGCTTGGGGGAAAGAGAAAATCGTGGTTCAGGCTGGGTTCTGGTTAAGTTCAACTACCAGCAAAACCACCTGTGCAACTCAAGGGCAGGACAAAAGTATGAAAGGGATGTTTTGGGGTACGGATAAGGTGGAGGTGAGCTTGACGATGAAGATGATCAAAGGAAGAAGCTCAGCACAACGTGGTTCTGCCCCATGGGCAACAATGAACCTTGAACTGGACTCAACATACAGCAGTGGAAGAACAGAGGAGTGCCAGCAGCAGCAAAACGGACCCAATCAAGTCTGGTGGGAGAAAAGATACAAGATCAAATTAAAACAGGAAAAGCTGTTGTCAAAGGATGGCTTCAGAAGGTGTCTGCAAGTCCCTGGCTTCTGCATGATAAGAAAATACTCGATTACCAAACAGAAGAAAGGGTAAGAAGCCACCAGGTAAATCTTTCCCTTCTGGAACTGCCCTTTGGAGCAGACTCTGTTCCACTTGCATTACATGAGCCAGCTCTTAAAAATTTCCTTATGTATGGAGATTTTTGCAGTTCACATGAACATCAATTTTTGCCAGAGTCCATGTGTTGCATTTAAACCAAAGTAGTGCACACACTGCATACTGACCACATGGTCAAGACTTCAGCAGGTGTATCCTTATATACAGGGGTATAAACATGACCCCTATAAAAAGGGAGGCCTGGGGTCTTTGCCTGGAGTCTGGGGGAGCTGGTGAGCGTTCCACAGTGCGTCCAAGAGCTCTCATCACTTGCGCAAGCACAGGTGAGTTTTGATCCACTGTTCCATGAGCCTAATCTCAATGAGACTTCCCTTGAGCAATCACCTGCAGGTGGATTCATATCATATACTATTCTTAGCCTGTGTATCGCATTTCTAGGTGCTACAAGAAACTGGATTTGAAACAAGTACTCAGCATAAACAGGCGAGTCACTCGAAATGCCCGAAGACTGCAGTTTCAGCAGACTGCATCCAACAAAAGCATAAACCTGAGTTTCAAGTGGTTTAACAGGTCAAAGCAGAGAAACAGAGTAATATATTCATGGTTGAAAGTGTGCATACATCTGCATATACATCCACACAGCTGCACAATCAACAAAACACCTCCACAATTTAAAAGCATAATTAAGTAAATTGGGCTGATATAAACACCTTTCCTGTAACTTAAAGAACATTTTTTGCATCTTACCTGACATTCACTTTGAAAATGAAACTGAGAGCTCCTAAGACAGCACATCACTTTCAGAATGTAAAAAATAAACCTAAAAAAACCCCCATATCACGTCTACAGCTATGCTGAGTGCGTATGTATAATTCTGTGCCCCAGAACAGCAGAATGTGTTGCTATACAGGTATGAAAATATGTATCGCTTTACGCATAGAACTGTAAACCAGAATGTCTTGCTGCCAGCTGCCCAAATATTAGGTTCTCGTGGGCCTTAGGGCATTGATGCCCCATAAATTTAGGAGTATTTATTAGGTGAATACAGAACTGGAAGTTTTGTAGCAGTGGAAAGTAAGTATGATAATGAGGTAAACACGTGTTGCAAAGAAAATACCAACTAATCTGTGTGCTCTGTGCAGGCAATAGCAGCTTTAAACAATCACTTCTTGAATGCTGGAGCAATGCCTGCGAGCTGGCTACAGGATGGTCTACTTGTTAATGACATCTCTCTGCGTCCCGTAGCTTTTCATATTGCTGTAAACCCAGCTCGACGAGTAGGTAACCAAATAGGTGTTACGCACCTTTGAATGCTTTGAAGGACCTTTTGAATGCTCCTTTCCGTTCCAGAAAGTGGAGTGTTACATGTAGCTTCGGTTTCCCGAGATAAGCAAGAGAGAGTATTCTTCAGGGGACCATACCCACAGCCACCGCCGGGACTCCCTCCCTGCGGTCGGAGGAGACCCAAGGTACGGTGAGGTCTGCGCACCATGAGCTCCATCTGGAGGTTGTTTGCTTTAATCCGTGGTTTTGAAAGAAGCGGAGAGAAGATGCATCAGCACTGGGTCAAAATCATCCAGTCCCAGGGGCATCTGGAAAAAAAAATGACCTTGCAAACCGGATGAGCCGGGTGATGCAGGGACGTCACGCAGAGAATGGCGGGTGGTGGGACGAGCTCCATTTGCCTTTGGTGGTGGGGGACTTCACAGCTACGCCTGAGATGCAGCCTTTGCTGTATGTTTTCTTATCCATTGGTCAATGCAGCAAAGAAGAGGCACAAAACCCAGCACAGTCAAGACTGTCCTGTTATGGCTGGAGCAGCTGCCCTCCCAAGTCCCCAGGGTGTGTATTTGAAAGTCTGTCTCTACCCCCACCGTCAAACATAAGGAGGGTGGTGGAGGGGATGTCAGCCCAACCCGTGGCTTCTGCAGAGCACACACGGCAGTGGGAGCAGCCCATCCAGAGGTTCAGGGCTAGGCAGTACACGCAAACCTACAGGTTTGTTCATTTGGATGAGGTATTGTTGCATGAAGCTCACGACGCGCTTGTTTGGGGCGTAGAGCATGTTTCTGATGGCTTATGCCAGATGTTCAATCCCGGTGATTTCGCTCAGCTCTGTCATGAAGCTGCCTGCATGCACAGATTCAACTAGAGTCTTCCACTGTTAATTTAAGCACTACGAATTCAGAGAAAAATTTCAGGCTGGGTCAGTACACTTGCACAAAATAAGAGCTGAGATGAGATCAGACTTCCCACACAGCTGCTCTTAGTCCCCCTTCGAATGCTGCAGACAAAAACTGGTGCTCTATGACTGAGCCCAAAACCGCCAGCAACGACCTCCATTTTGTTGGAGGTCCCACGGCGCTTACAGCAGTGAGGGGTCTGACTGATGCAGAACTGCTGAGCACAGCAAACGAGCTCCGTGAAAACACAGAGTGGGCTGTGCACAGGAAGGTCAGGCTGAGCAGGATTCCCTTGTTCGGACCTGCTGCTTGTTAACATACTCATTGTCCTCTTATCTGAGCAGAACAATGCTGGGGGACTCTTAAGCCAAGCAACAGTCCTAAATGTCCCAAGATTCCTTTTCTCCTCTGACACAGTGAACATCATTATAGTGTTAGGGAGGTCAGGAAAGGTATTTGGGGTGAGAAACCTTTGTGAGCTTTGCCAGATAGGCTATAATCATACCCATAGCTGTAAATATCATTGCTGGCTCTGCTTGCTGCGTGACTGTGCACCTAACACCGCCACAAGAAGAAGGTGCCCCAGCTGCAGACTGCTGTGCAGCTCAAGGGAACCCAGATTTTCATGTAAAATCAGAGCCAAACAAAGTGCAAAATCTACGTTGAAAAGCATCTCGGACCTAGAGGCTGGAGGCGCAGTCTGTGCCATGAACAGACCTGCAACGTAAGCCAGCAGCAGCACTGTGTGCCCACGATCAAAACCCCAGGCATGGCTCTCTTCTTTATGAGATGGGACGCATGCAGAAACTCGGGCACATGGCCCAAATTACGTTTTTGCCATGGAGTGAGTGCCAGATGCCCCATGGGATGAAGAAGGAGTGGGAAGGAAAACTGAAGGAGAATGGGAGCTTCAAGAGGAAATGCAGACTTTACTCAGCTGCTTAATGTCACAAAGTTTCAGGGCAATGTTGCTCTAACGCCAAAGGCTATGATGGCTGCTCTGTTGTCAGCCAGCTTCTGAAAGAAAAAATGGGTGTGTAATTAATCGCCCAGGGTGCTAAATTGATATGCAACTAGACTTTTCACTTTCATACACTCTTTAAATTTTTTACCCACGAAACTAAGCAGTATTCCCTAAGTGTTGGGTATCGAGATCTGCAAAAGTTATTTCCTCCATTATTTCAACGCTGCTGAAAATCAAAGCTATGTAGGCCCTCTCCTACAACAGGATTACGACAGGGTATACAGCATGGTGCTTAAGGAAAAAAAAGCAATTCTTGACATGTACACACACTGGTTTATGGCTATCGTTGGAGGAAAAAGAGATATTTGACCAATGACGTATATACCTGGCGAAGAAGGAAAATATTCAAACCTGTCATGTGTTAAGTGGTGCGAGTTTCAAGTGGGAACCTACTGCTGGGATGACTAAGTGATTACTGATGGGATGCCAACAGCTTTCAAATATAATGGGTGCTTTTATCCACGGCTGTACTGAATGCTGCTGTGAAAATGACTGGAACCACCCAGCAGGAACCACCTTTGGGTATTCACGTTACACAGTGCAACAGAAGATGGACCACCTAAAGAGAGAAGATTTTAATATCAGCTCTGTACGGGAGCACAACTGAGCTGCTACAAAAAGAAACAGATGGGGAGCTCGTGGTCTGAGCCAGGACCAAACTGCCCCATCCCTGATAGCCAGAGATGTGCTTTTTGGCAGCAGGACACACACCATCTGTCTGTACTACAAAGCTGCCCTCGATAAAAAGATAGGTCGCCATGATTTTGCTAGCCTCTATCCTTTCATCAGCAGAACTAAAAAAAAATAGCTTCTTGGGAACCCAGAATTCCTTTTTTTTGAGGATTTCAACACACTGATCACCTGCTTTGGGATGGTCCAGGTAAAGGTGTACGCACCTTGTGGGCTCTTTTTCCCTATGCTTCTCACGAGTACAAATGGCAAACTATTGCTCCCCTTGTGCTGTGCTTTGCCTGACACCCACCAGGCTCTCCGTGTCTGCAGCGATGAAGAAGTCCCCTGCAGACGCCTGATGCACCCTGGCATGGAACAGGGCTCTGGAGAAGGGCTACCGAGTCCGTGAAGCGTCTGAGGTCTGGCATTTCGAACGCAGCGGCAACAGCCTTTCCTTGGATGATGTAAAGCTACGCCTCTGCCAGAAGCGGGAAGCTTTAGGCTGCCCAGCCTGGTGCGCAGACGCTGACAAAAAACCCCTAAATATGTTGAAAATTACAGGCAGAAAGAAGATGCTGTTTTGCAGCTTGAGAATATTAAGTAAAACCCTACAAAACGCCAAGCTGTCAAACTGCTCCACATTCTCTGTGGGGTAAAATTGGAGTGGGCGCCATCGCTCCAGCACGATCACTGCGAGAACCAGAGGAGCGGTACGGTTATCCCTGCTCCCCAGTGTCTCACGCGCCCTGTGGCGACGTACCCGTCACGGGGGCACAAACCCACCCTCTGCTTTTGTTTAATTATTGCCATTCGCATTTAAACTGCCGTTATTCATTTCAGTACCTCTTCCTAAAGAGTGTTTATCCCATTTATACCCGCACTTTTATGGATGTATGTTCAAATCATAAATTTTTTTAATATATATAGCATATACACACTAATTAGGCACATACATAAATACCTTTAGGAATTGGATCCACGAATAAATAACACAAATATTTACATCCTACTTCAGATACAGATATTAATATGTGAGATGGAAAAGCCAATATCCTTATACTGGAGCACTTCCTGGTTCCAAAGGAAACGGGCAGCCAATCAGAGGGCGCTCTGAGATCACGCGAGTAGGACCATCACAGAAATAAAACAGCAAGCAGCCAACCACAGAGCAGCATGAAAAGAGGTGGGGCCTGGCCTGGTGCCGGGGGGCGGCCGCCATTGCGGCAGCGGGAGGGGGCCTCCTGCGCTGACCTGCCTGATTCCTGCAGCCACACCAGCGAGTGGTGAAAACAGTTTTCCTACAAAATAGAAGGTTTTTTCCACAAGAAAGAAAAAAACCAAAACCCTCAAGTTTTAGGTGGCGTTTACCATGACAGTATTTTCAAATACCAGCCACAGCAGCAAAGCAGCAGTGTTTCTCATTTTAATTGCATAAAACCAACATGAATAAATTTCATCAAGCCCATACGTATACAGAGGTGTATTTTTTTAATAGTTTTTGTATATTTTTATTTACAAAAGGAAAAACGAGCCTATGGTTTTAAGCCAAATAAAAAGACAAGGTTAAAAGTGGAAGAAGAGACAGAAGAATGCGTGGGCTTTTACTTTTGAAAAGGTATCTGGAAGACAAACAGAAGACACACAGGGAGAGCCAACAGCTGGAGTGGCTGCTGATGCCCTTGAATTTGGAACAGCGTCTGAAAAAACAACTCTTAGCCCTCACTTAACGTGTGGTGAAAGAGTTCAAAGTAGAGCAGTCCTTCAAACCTCAGGCGTACTCTGGGGCGCTCGAAGCTTAGTAGCCATATTTTTCATTGAGATGAGTCTTGCCATCACCACTTTGACCTAATGGACAAAGAGGAAGAGCTGCAGTGCTTTTTTTTACCCCCCCATCCAAGATAAATTTGTACCCAAGTATGACAGTCTCTAGGCAGCACCAGTCAGACAAGCACAAAGAGGTTAAGGAAGACTGAATATTACAATTTTGGTTTATAATTCCTCTTAACCTTACTAAAAGTGTCAAGACTACATCATATATTCCTGGTTTTGGTGTGGTTTTTTATTTGTTTTTTTTTCCTAGTGTCTTCATTATGCCAGCTTAGACAGACAGCAAGTCTGATTATCAGCAGGCAGAGACAGAAAAAGGAGCTCCCTCTTATGGACACAGCTTGCTTGGCTATCCCAGACCAGACCTCTGAGTTACTGAATCGGGTATTTTGCTCCAGTGGCTTCATATGCCAGAGAAGTGCAGTCTTCTCATTGAAGGATGATTCACCAGGTTATAGTTTTCTTCAGTGAAATTTATTCTCATTTTTCTTATTCCCTTTGGAGCCTACCTATAATATAAGCCTGCAACAGTCTTATAAAAATTATAGTAATGAATTTACCAAATGAAAGCTAAGCTTTGAACTTACTATGAAAACCTCAGTGCGTGAAAATGAATTTTCCATTTTAGAGAAACTCAAAATTCATTACACTGTTTAAGAATAACCTCACTTAGCTAAAAACACTCTGGAACTAAACTAAAAAATTTGTTCAACTTTAACATATACTGGATGTTTGCATCAATTATATTCAGTGCCTTTACCAAAGCATTACCAAGACTTCTCTCCAAAACACATGACCCAAAGTTTGTATTCCAATGCTTTTTGCAAAAATCTGCAAGGAAGATTTCCAGATTTCACAGACTTCTATGAAAACTGAGAATACTAAGACTACTGGTGCATTTATCCCTAGTGAAGGTCTGAGCTTGTCTTTCAACTACGTGTGAACGGAGTTAGCGCTCTCAGGTGTTACAAAACTGAAAAACAAACTTCATGTGTATCTGTCCATTCAGACGAAGCTACTACAGATATGGTCTGCATTTCACTGCAAGACTTGCATGGAGATACATCTAATGGAGCATAACATGTCAGAAAGCATCAGGTTCTGGGTAAAGTATTCCGGAATTACTTCTATCTCAAGAAGTTACAAGGACACCCTGACTACTCATTAGGTAGATTCTTGAGTTATAAGACTAAAAACAGTAAGGAAATGGTTGATACCTGCAGGAGGAATCCATATGCAGTAGTCTGGGTCATCATCTGGGTACTGCGAGGAAAAAAAATGTTGTTGGACCTGCAAAAGGAGGAAAGATTTTTCAGGTGCTTCACCCCTCCAGCAATGTGTCACAGCCACTAAATCTCGCATAATTCAGTGACAAATACTGAAAGGTGAGGGTTATTTCTACAAGAGTCAGGGCTGAAAACAATAATACAGAGGAAAGAAGAAATACCAAACCCACAAATAGGTCCAGTTTACTCCCAGTAGAGTCACAGAATAATAGAAATGCTGGTTAGATGGGACCTCCAGAAGTCATCCAGTCCAATCTCCCCATCAAAACAGGACACTTTTGGACAGTTTAGTCTTGTCATCCTAATGTTTGGTAGCGTCATTTGACACAGAATTTCTTTATGCAGGGAAAGGCTTTAGAGTAGGATTTTCAAGAACTGCTTTAGTGATTTACACGTGCAATCCCACTGAAAACGTCAGGTGTAAGGTGACTTTCAAACTGGAGGATATAAAAGTTCAGCCGTTGTATAATGGTAACTTAGTTTTTCAAAAGAAAATCCAATGTTTTCACATCTCATTGGCATCACAGAAATGTTTAAAGCAAACTGAAACAGGTCACTTCCAATTCAAATGTTGACACAGCAATGTCTTTTTGTTCCTAGATTTTTAAGTTTTGCCACATCACCATCATTTTCTCCAGAATTTTTGTTTTCAATAACTGCAGGTAGCTATCAAAAAAAATTCATACAACTGTAGAGTGCAAGACTTAAACAGCTGAAAATGTAGCCAAGTTACTCAGCACTGATTTGCATTACTCTGTGGTATCATGACACAGTCTTAAGTTATGCAGCTGAAGCAATTTTTCATTCCCTCAAAAACTCCTTCCCCAAATTAACCTCTAACCCAGTTCTTTTGAAAGACTAATGTTTTCCAAAACATTAGACTGCAGAGTTGAACAGTTTTTAAATATGGCTTGTGAACAGTCACTTTAAATTTGTTTTTCCAGTTTTACATGATTCAAAACTATTTCTCAAAATATTGAGAGGAAAAAAAAAAAAGCTGACTTCTGGTTGATATTTTCCATGCAAGATCTGAGCCCAAAGGCAGAGACAGCATGTGGAAAAAGTGATTTGTGATGGGAGAGAGAATGCAGCTAAGCCATCTGGTATTTGGAGAATGCTCAGCGTTGGAGTGAACTGTGCTGAGGAGAGGTGCTGACTTGACTGCCTCAGCGTGAGAAGCTGCCTTGTTCTCCCATATTCATAGAAATGGTACAACTTGGGCTTTACCAGTGTAAGTTCACTCTTGCTTTCTTTATCAACATGCTTTTTAGGCCAGCAACAAAGGACAACTCTCAAGGCTGTGCCTCTCCAATCCTGGGATCCTTTCCCAGGGCTAACAAGGCAGCAGTTAGCAGACACAGGCTGCAGGGAGTTAAGTTGCTTTAAGCAAGTGGTGCAGGGCTAAAATTAGATGGCCACCACAAAGATGTCAAAATGGTCAGAACTCATGGCCTACCAAGTACAGTAATCTTCTTTGATAGCAGTCAACAGAAGGGTGGGATGCACTCTAAAGAGAAGAACCTCACAATAATCATTAGGCCAAGAGCACACTGTCACATAAGTTCCTTCCCAGCTCCAGGAATGCAACAATTGCTCATGTCCCAGAATGAGCAAGGCTCAAAAATCTTATGCACAAGAGGAACATTGTCTGGTACATCTACTCATATTTAGTAAAAACTGGGTTGCAAAATACAATAATCTCTTAGACTTCTCTCTTTCCACATCTACAGGGAAGGATTATGTTTGGTACTGACAATACAGACTAGCTACAATTTTGATCCAGCATGTTCTGTGCCAGCCAATACATGCTTCCCAAGCTACTCTCCAAGGAAAGTTTTGTAATGCCATTCCTAAAGCCCAGAGAGCACCTGTGTTCTATAACACTTGTGATACAGGAGAAGAAATAGCAATTAGCAGAGACTAACTGCCAAGTGAAAAGGTGAAAAAATAAATTTGTGACTGAATTGAGAGCCTCTATCGTGCTTGAAATGCTGTGCTTTCCTTCTCATGGGAGACTCCAAAATCTGTGTCCAATGGCAGTGTTTGATTCTAAGTTCAGGTCTCAGTCAGTAGAAAAGCACTACTATCGCCAAGTCATACTCAATCAAATTGTTATATTTCACTAATAAAGAGCCTAGTAAATGATTCCTCGAAACTCTTAAGCTGCAGGAGTCATGGTGTCATCACTGACCTTGCTTGAGCTATTGATTTTCTTAACTTTCTCAGATGTCTCTTCAGGTTCCTTACATACTGCCTCAGATGCTGAGAAGAAAGAAGATTTGTTTTATGACACATCATGAATGACCAATTCTATCAGAAATCAGCTTATAGAAAGTTCACCTAAAAACTGATACTTCTAAAAGGAAATCCAAGACGGCTCACTGAAACGAAATTCATACTTAAAACTGCTGCACATCTTTTTGTTTTTCATAGATTAACTTACATTTAATACATTGTCAGTCACCTACCCAAATGCAATTGAGTAAGATCCTACACTTGGGATTCTGTAACATACTTTTACTTAATGCCAGATGTTTATTTTCTAAAAAGATATTCTCTACCTGAAATCACTGCAGTGACTGATTTGGAAGGAAACAGTAGGAAATGTGCACGACCAACATGCTTTTTTTTTTTTTTAATGAAAAAGTAATTTCACAGTAACACAGCAGAGAGAAAGACAGAAAGATAGAAGTATGCCTGGTTTTAGTGCCACTTCATCTGTGAAATATTGAGACTCTTATGGCTTAAGTCTGTGGACAAGATAATGAGGACAGGACAACATATTCATAAGAGCCTGAGTTATGAAAACCTAGAAAATTTATACAGATCTCCAAATATTCAGTACACCAAACAGAGTCTTCATTTAGAGAATCTGGTTTTTTTGGTGTATATGTAGAGGGGTCATCCGGGTCATTAACAGAGTGCTAGATAATGTTACATAGTATTTGTCACTTTATAAATGGAAAGTTCTGTCTTTCTGTAGTGCTAAGAGCTACTGCAAGAAAATAAGGGAGGAAAAAAAAGCATTATGTTTATGCTCCTAAATAAAAATAATTTTTCTTCTCTTCTCATGCTATTATTTTTAAATAGAGGATCTCAAAGTAATTAATGACTATGAAAAGCAAAGAGAAATGAAACGTAGTTGAAGTGACCTGTCTTCACCATACACTTAGCACTTCCCAAAATAAAATCCTTCATTTGAATTTTAGATTCTTACTTTAGGCTCTAGATGAGGCTTGCTTTCCTTCTACTGACAGACAACAACAGCTTCTTTGGACAGTTTCTAAACCCCCATGCTACTGTATCATAGAGTCTAAATTGTACTGCTCACCTTGAGATTTCTCTTGCGAGGGTCCCATCTGAGATTTATTCCTTAGCACCTTTGGCTCAGGCAGAAAATGAACCCCTGTAAAAATAAGAAAGATACATTTGTCTCAGGAAGAACTCTTCTCTCAAAAGTCCTCCAAAGTATTTAATCCACCAAGTCCAGCACAATACTATATTAATGAAAAATTTGTGACTGGTTAAAACATACTGTTCAAGAGCGACCTGTCCAGCATTAAGACAATAACTTAGAACCGGGTTTCTGTCATCAAACACATGATTTACTGAGAAACATCAGTAGTGAGTTTTCAAATACACCAAGCTGATATAGAAAAGGATGGACTGGAGATAAACCACACAGATACAAGGAAGATACCTCTCCATTACCACTTTAATAATTATTTTTCCTCCTCACAAACAGATCTGAAGCTTTACAGAGACATTTGTGTTCTTATGAAGTCACTCTCCCTGCCAACAACACAATGAAGTTGTTACCAGAAGTTGTTACCATATGGACGCTCAATCTAATGAAAACAGGGCTTATCAAAAACAGGACCTTTCTTGTGTCCAGGGGATTTCTTCTGTTTCACCAAAAGCATGAAAAACTGACTGCCAAGCAGAGTTTCAACCTGAACCATGTGAAACTCAGCTGTTGGCACACAGACTCTGGGCTCATGGCAAAAATCTATGTAAGAGAAATCTTCTGGAGAACCTGCGACTCAAACCTGGGGAGACTCACATAGCTCTGAAAAATTCAGCAGTAACAGACTCAGCTTCATTACTGGAAAAATCAAAACCTATGGTTTACCATCCTGAAAGGATTCTAGATTCTTGTTATTGCAGGGAGAACCTTCGGGAGCATTAGTTTCGTTTCCTGTTTCTTCTTCAGTTGTCATTTTAATTTCCAGGTTTGATGTTTTGCTGTTAATTGCATCTACTTCCTCCTCCTCCTCCATTTCTTCCTCTTCTTCCTCTTCCTCTGGTCCATCATCTTTCATTTTTAACAAGCTTTCAGGGATGTCTGGACGCTTAACAGGCAACTTCTGCAGGAGAAAGACTTGTGCATCAGTGCTAAGATAATACGGAGGTAGATGTCACAGATACTCATTACAGGACAAAGCACACGTATTACTGTCATAGAGACAGCAGGTAAGTAAACACTCTCAGGATGAAGAACAGTTAGGTTTTAAGGAAAAGTTAATAGTAGAGATGGAAGATGAAAAAAATGTGTCTAGTCCATAGACAGGAGTGCAGTCTTTTCATAAAAAGGACACTGGAAACTGAATCAATCTTGGATCAGGACAAACAGAATAAAGTAAAGGACCAGCTGTTGAGATATAGCAGTGGTTCAGCCTGGTGCCCCCAGACTGTTTCCACTTGATCCACTGCCTTTTGACCACAGCTGTACCCCAGGAGACTGACTCTACAAGGGCACAGAATGGCAGCTCCTAGCAGCAAACGGTGTCTGACAGCCACTGCTTGCTGCCCTGTGCACCTTCCACTGTCACAGGCTTGTGCCTCCATGCTGTTTGCATGCATGTGAGAAGGCACGGTTGCCACCTACAATCTCCATAGCCTTAGCAGGTGTCTGAGAAATCGCCTCTGACTTGCAGCACTTACGAGTCCAACTTACCCCTAGGCTTCCAGTTTTCAGCTTGAATTTGCTCCCTCCTTTCATTGCACCAAAGAGAGGCATGGTAATCTTTTTAGGCTTGCTCTCTGCTCCCAGACTGTAACTCCCACTCCTAATAAAAATCAGATACAAAGGAAAACAGTATATAAAGTATAAAAAGAAGTCTTACACTTAAAAACGCAAAAAAATCTGCAAGTTAGAAGTGGACGTATAAAAATCCTTTCATTTCTCTCTCACTTGCAGCATCCAAGGAAGAAGCTGTGGGAGATGACTCTTTCATCCTACATACATGTTGTAGGATTCAGACACTTGCCATAACAGGAAGTAAAAAATAAATGGGAAAGAAAAAAAAAATCTGTCACACAGACTCCCTCGAATTCAATTGCGCACACATACTTACATCCCTATATAATACACATCTATATGTAATAACACACTTGGATGCCAAATCTCAATTTAACTAAATTAAGTAATTAAACCTCTAATCAAGCTGCCACTAGCAAATGATGAACCCAGTACACGCCCACGTGAATTGCAGCAGCGTTCCTAGGCAGTAGTTGAACAGCCACTACACCCGACTTCCACATACATTTCATGGTGTGAAAGTGGTTTTCATGTTGTACATCAT
>Ga0181612_148717_pt1 | contig 14295 bp, 8 predicted proteins | sample HoacroProtozoa21_FD_119630 | JGI IMG/M metagenome (GOLD analysis project Ga0181612, IMG submission 119630) | Hoatzin crop microbial communities from Cojedes, Venezuel. Combined Assembly of Gp0051906, Gp0051904, Gp0051908 | reverse complement strand
TTTTGTTTTTATAGTAGTCATGATGATATTGTGAAATATATACAAAGTAATAAAAAAAAATAATGAAAAGAAAGAAAGTCAAAGGGGTGTTGGGGGGGGGGGGGGCAGGTGGGAAGTAGAGCTTCCAGGGTAAATAGTATTTAGAGACATAAAAATCAATAGTCCTGTTGTGTGTGGTGCAGATTTGTCATAATGTCTTCTGTCTTAAGGCCATGACTTACAAAATTCTCTGTAGAAAAGGCTAAGTGATATTATCTGCTTCATAAATAACAGCTGATGCTGTGGCAGGAGCATACTGAACTTTAACAAGAAACTTTCTTTCCTTAAAAAAATGGATAAGGTTATATGGGGATTCTGAAAATGTGCAAAGAGCTTGAAATTTTGCTAGTTCAAATCTGATAGCTTTGTAGTAATTTTTAGTTCTGCATCTTGGTTCCATATTCAGCTGACACTTATCATCTTAGAATTTCAACTTATCTGATTTCTTTTTTTATCCTTATTTGGGCTTCAGGTGACTGAGAGCTTGGTTAAATCAGAGAGATTTCAAGGTGGAGGACTTTTATTAAACAATTTTCAGATGTTTTGGCATGTGAAAGTTCAGTAAGCAAAGAGACATAGTTAAGCTACTATTTATTTTTTCAATGTCTGTGGCCTACTTTCACAGAAAAAAATGGTAACCTGTTAAAATTCTTCAAAGTTTTAGAAAGTAAAAGTAAGTTAACAAGTGCAAAATAGACGTGAGAATTCAAGTTTGTATGTAGTATTATTGAAGTATTTGGTATTTATGTTTTCTTCAGTGTGACAGAAATTGAGCAATCAAGTTCATTAGGTCAATTCTGCTTTTTAGTTCTCTTCATACTAGAATCACCTCTAGTATTTGTATCGTAGTGTTTTCTAGTAACTCAAAAGTATGGATCTGCATACTTTTGTGCATAAGGGAGTTATTTTTGATGCTGAATTGTAGTCCTATTATATATGAAATTTAGGAAGACTTATGTGATAGACTGTTAGATTTGGACTGTTGTAAGATGTGACAAGATACTGTTTTACGAGTCTTGTTCTCCTTTTGTTAACCTCATTGTTCTTAGTTGGTAATATATCTTCACCCCCTTAAAGTCTGAATGTCTTGGTTAGTTGCAACTGAAAGGTAATATTTTGTTTCTAACTGGTCATTGTGTATAAGTTTGGGGCTTAAACCAAATAACTAACAAAGCCTGTCTGTGACTGGTAGTATTTGCTTGTCCTAAGCTTTATTCTTGCAGTTTCTAAATAAATGTCAAATTTCTTCCACCCTCCAGTTTCTTCACAGGTACAGCAATGTGTGTGAGTGCTTCGAATGTGTAGAATTATATTGAGTTTCTGGTTGGCTTGTAGTTTAGGAGGTGTAGGTCTACAATTTCTTATTTCTTCTGGAATAAATTCTATTTTACATTATTTTTTTATATGAATAAATTAGCTTCAGAAGGCAGCTTTTCACTTTTTTTTTAGATGTTCACTTGTATGGGTTCTTTTTCCCCAGTAGGTCAAAACTGAATTGGAAAGTAAACAAAAAAATTGGAAAGTGAATGCAGCCCTCTGTGCTCAACTTGTTTGCTCTATAACAGTAAACTCAGTTTAAATGGCAGAGGTTTCTGATGGCTCAAGTCCAGGGTGGTGCTTGATGTGAAGTTAGTGAGTCAGGTGGCAGTTCTGAGTCACTCCTGAAGTAATACAGCAGACTTTTTGTTAGATTGTGTTTTGTCGTAGACTTAGGTTGGATCTGTGGTATAATGCTTAGGTTACCTATTTCTATGCAAGAGGTGGCCAATCTTCCTGACCTCACGAGCTGCATACCGACATCTGAACATAACAGAGTGCAGAGGCACCCATTGCATACTTTAGATAACTGGTGGGAGTATGAGCTCTAAGAACATGTGGCAGGTGGGGCATGTGCTGGTCACTAGCTAGCCCACTGCTCTGCTGCACGATGGGTTTTGCAGCCTTGTCTCTGGATGACCTGGTGACAGTAGTCCCAGGTGTTCTGCGGCTCCCATAGCAGGGGGTTTATGTTACCCCATGCCTGCTCCAAAACCGCCCTGTAGCTGTGATGAAACTTGAGGGCAAGCGTTGCATTTGAACTGCTTGTGAGCTGCACGAGACTGAGGAACTGCAGGCTGGCCAGTACTGTGTAGAAGCAGTTTATATGAGAAATAGCAGATTTTTATTGGTATAGGTGCATCTGTCCTTTGATAATCAAACGATCAAAGGCCCCAACCAAGTATCTCTGTACTGTGTGATGACAGCTGGCAAAAGGTACTGTAGTCCAGGAGATACAGTTCTGGAGTCCTGGCTACGGAAATCTAGAGTATTACGCAACTTGGTAACTTCCTTTCTTAATCTTACTAGACAAGTATATGTTGTGCTTTGGTTCCCTGTGAAATTTCTAGGGGAGCTGTACAAAGAAAACCCCATGGCTTTTTCAGAAGAAAACAAGGGATGTTAAGAAAACATGTTAAAGCAATTTTTAGCTTGACAGAAGCAGGAAAGCATTAGCTTGGCCTTGTGGCCAAGTTCAAAAGCTAAGCCATCATATCTATCTCTAGTTTTGTTGAATTCCCTTTTCTTGAAGCAGAATCTGCTGATTCTTATTTTCCTGAGATGTTACTGTATGTTGTTATCCTAGCACAAAGTTCTGCTTAAAACAGAACACAGCATTTATGCATATGTACTTAGCAAGGCTAGTTGGATAGCAGTAATTCCTCTCAATATAAGATGTCATTGTAACATAATGTTTTTGTTAACTAGTTTGTCACAGACATGTAAGACCTGTAGTAAGCAGGATGGAAGACCTTTGGACCCACTGAGGTTAGATGGTTGCCTGTGTCGCGATGTGATGAGTCTTTGCAGCCACTTTCTTTAAAATTTGATTACCATTCTTTTGTGATCTTCTACGTGCATGACAAGAATGTGACAACTCACTTTAAGCACCTGCCATGGAGCAAAGTGTAAAAAACAGTCTAATTAAAAATTTGGTGAAGGTGATGGATCAGTATGTAGTAAGGATGGTATAATCCAGATGTTCATTTGAATTAGCCAAGGTGGGTGAGAGAGTTGTCACTGAGTTTTTGAGCTTCTTGGATGTATACTTAAAAGAAGAGGAGACAGCCTGTGAATTTCTTACCGTGTTAGGAGTACGACAGCTGCCATCCTCCTGTTTTTCCCATGTCCTGTCCAGTTCAGTTGTTTGTCCACCTGGCTTGGGTCCTGACTGCTTTGCTGGTACTGCTCTTAGCCACACCTTTTGAGTGACCCAGCAGGAATGTATTTGTACTCCCTCCTGTTGTAGAGTGGGAGTTGAAGTGTTACAGAGCTATGTTTTCATACATTTTGCAAGCTCGATGAATTGCTCAAGTATGTAATATTTTACGATGGTTTTTAAATAGAGAGCAAGTTGTCTTCTTCAGAACTTGTTTAGAACCGATTGTAATGCTTGGACGGGTACTAAATGTTGGAAGCATTTATAACACTTGAGAATTTATTTATAGGCTTAGGCACTAGGGTTGTCCATTATTTGTTCTGATGTTACATCTGTGCAAGGAGGAAGGATTTTTAGTGTTAGTGGGAAAGGAAGGATTAAAGGAGCTGCTGTCATCAGCTCCAGTACAACTAGATAGGGGAGAAGTTCTTTTAGTTAATAAACAGCATGTTTTCTTTAGTACTTCTAATTGTACAAGCTGTAACGAGAAGGGTAAATGATTGGTAAAATAGAGAATTATTGGTAAAATGGAGTGAATTACTGCTTCAATTGTTGTTGCAGTTCCTAGCTGTTGTAGCATAAAGCTTGGCATGTAATTTAGACGTTGCACCTCAGCTGAGAAGTAGAAGTTTCTGGACTACCCCCACTTCACAGATGAGAAAAATTAGAAAGATAATTGTGTCAAGTAAACCAAGTCACAGTGAGCTGATAACAGTTAAAACTCTGGATTTGATGATTTCCAGTCTTATCTTGTTGTCTGTTAGCTCATACTGTGTCTGCATTATACTTATTAATGTGGTAAATGCATGCCGATAATCTACCCTACAATTACATGGCTTGCAGTTAACTTTCAGTTGCTTATTGCCTGTAGTGGGCTCACGTTTGACCAGTGTATAAGCAGGATCTTACGTATACTCAACTGGGGATTTTAAATTCTCTTGCCTAACTGCTTGCTTTTTTTTTTAATGTGCCTGTAATTGTTATTGTTTACGGGGGATTTTCTTACGGTTCATGGATTTGTCGACCCAGACTATTGAGCTCTTCTGTAATGAAGTGCTGTTTGCTGGTTTAGTAATAGCAGGTATTATGGTAAATGATCCATCATATGATATATCTAGCGAAGGGGTAGATAACTGTCTAACACTAGTCCATTGCTATCTGACCTTCCCTTAAACTCCCCTGCTCTCATTCCAGGATCATTTGGTTTTCTTTATATTTAAGATTTATTTTGGTTTGCATAAGCAAGATCTTCAGAGCGGTGAACACTTCCATTGTTTTATGTAAGGGACAGTTAACCCTCATTGCATGAGTTATCCTCCTATTGCTGCTTAAGAGATATCCTGCTGATAACTGCTTTAAGAACAGCATTTTGTATCATTATTACAAGAAAGATGATGATTATTATCTCCAGACCTATAAGGACTTGTCCTCTGCCTGCTTACCAGAGAGTGAGAGAGAGAAGAAATAGTCTTAGGAATGCAAAGGAAAACTGTATTTTAACACTCTGCAGCAGTGTGTGGCTGTGTCTGCCAAGCACTTGTCACAGTGTTTATTTGTTAGGACTTTCATCCCTCCTTTAAAATACTTGCAAAAAGTTGCTGGTTTTAATAAGGAATAAAAATGGTTATAGTCTTTGGGCCATGTAATTTGATATCGGCGATAAGCATCTTTAAGTATTACGCTCATATATTAGCTCATTATGCTATCTCGTGTACGTAGATATGTCGTTCTTCTGTTTGAATATTCAACTGGTGGAGTAATCAAAAGTAGGCAAATATTAGAAGCTGCAGTATGTATTAAGAGTTAGCATGAAGTAGTTGTGACCAGACACACAAGTTTCATCAGCACATTCCTTCAAGTGGTGCTTTTGTTAGTGCTCATTCAAATGTATTATTGCCGTTTTACACCCTATGGAAGGTGCCAATAGTTTCTATTACGTTTTGTAAGGCTAACTAAAGTGTTTGCCTTATGTATTTTCAGAGAATCTAAATGATGTGTGTATGTGTGACGACTTCTACGTTCTTGAAATTTTTTTTAAAACATAGCTTTGCATCGCCTTGCCAGAAATAAGACTAGGCTTCTGCTTGGGAAGTAAATTAAGCTGGTCAAAGATAAGAACCTTACCTACCTCACTGTGTGCCACTGTGGTTGAAAGGATCAAGGTGCTTAACTCAGTTCTATGCTAATTCCTCTTGGTTTTGTTGCCAACTAGTGTATTACAAAATATTAGCTGATTTGCATAATTATTTCATATACAAGGTATAATTACTTCCAAAGCATTGTGCAAATGTGGAACACAGTACTGCTTTCTCTCCTCAGGCTTGCTATTTCAAGGTGCAACTTTAAGCATTGCAGTGGTCATAAAACGCAGTCTTGAAAATCTAATCTGATTCTTGTATCTCATGTTTGCCTCCATTCATTTCAAGTTTTAAATGAATTTCTGTATTTATGTGAAAATGATAAGCTTTTGTAAAAGCAGAAAGATGAGCTGTTGGAGGATGAGTGAAGCATTGTCTCATAGGAAGGTATGTTTAGAACACAAAAACGTGTTGAGCTTGAGAGTTGTATGCTTTGTTTTGAAACTTTTGGAATTTCTCTCTTTGGTTCATTCTGAAGTTTGGGATGCAGCTTGTCCACAAGTCATGATGCAAGAAGTCCCATTTGAAGCTGGGAAGCTCATCTCCAATACGTAGAATGTGACTTATTGCTTCAAGTATGTTCCCAATACTTCGGTTATGTGTGCTTCATGTGAAACTTCAACTTCCACATTACTGCAGTGTGTTCTGATCTAATATTATGACAGCATTTGAAGTGCTGAGTCTTATTGACATAGGTCAAATATGGGCTCAGTTATAGACAAAGATTGACAGCTGCTATCATCTTTCAGTTTGGAGAAAGAGCTTTATTTACCTGTTTGATTTGGAATAAATAGCTGTAGTATAGCTAAAATTTTCTTTTAAAGGATGCTCCGTAGCCTCTTCAGAAAGGACAAATGTATAGGAGAGTGTAACTCTTTCATGACAAAATAGTCCCTCTGTTTTGGTTCTCTAAAATACAAGATCTGATTCCGACTGGGGTGCTTTTTATTTTTTTTATTTTTTTTTTTAAGGTACAATTGTCTGTTAAGACAAGGTCATGTGAAATTGTTACAAGTTGGTAGTTCACTTCTTTCCAGAAAGCTGTGTAGGCTGTGGTTCTCTGAGTATTTTTTCAATAAGTGTTAGAAAAAATATTCATTATTTATTGTTGCATTGTGTACTGTGTAAGTATGGTGGTTTGGGTTGCTGTGCAGTGAACTGGGCAGAGGAACAGATCCAATTGGAAGCTTTCTCTCTTCATTTGTGTCTCTCCCAGAAAGACTTTCTAGGGTATTTAAGTTAGATTAGTTCCCTAGACTTGTTTGCCATACAAGTGCACAAGTGTTTGTGTCCCACATCTGAGGAAGCAGTGTTGAGATCGGAGGAACGGGAAGGGGAGAGGAGAGGGACCATTAAAGCTGATGTAAGTGGAGGACACAGGAACTCATGGCTGAGTCTGCCCTTGTAGTTGCCCTGAAGTTTCAAACGCCATCGTCGCTATCACAGATACGAAAACGTAGCGTAAACCATGAAATCTTAGGTTGTAGTTTCACAGTCAGTATAAGCGTAGGCTGATGGTAAAAGAGGTTTCACAGCCTTCCGTCTGCCACAGACTGCACGCTGCTCCTCTCTCCCTTTTGCTGGCACTAGCATACTTTCTGCTTGAAGAGAGAATCTCTCTCTCAGACTAACCAGTTGTTTTTGCCAATTTAATCCTCCACTGGATCAGTTCCCTGGTAAAGTTAACCATGTTTGTACTGGCATAAAGGAAGAGATCGCATTTGGGTAAGAATAAGTGGCTGGGGGCAAAGGAGTGCAAGGTGCAGGTTTAGTGCTTAAAGTACCCCCTTATCATGTGGTTTCACAAGCAGATTGAGGAGCTCTAAGATTATTCTTCCACTGAAAGAGCATGTCCCACTTTTATACCTGGCCACTCACTGTCTTTGCCTTCCTTATGCTTCTCTTGTGTAGTTCTGTATTTGCTTGTGCTATCTTGGTGATAATAGCTAAAAAAACCCCACAAGCTTGAAGGGTTCATAACTGATTTGGTAGTGTGCTGCATAAGCAGCTGCTTGTAGCACCACGAGCACTTGTGTTGGTAGGGGGAAGGACAGGAAGAGAGACTGGAACACTTTTTTGATTGTACATTTTTACCTAACTTTATTTATTATTAGAAACTGTACTGTTAATGCTTTGTTAGCTGTAAAACTGCTCTAAAAGATCACAAATTTAAGTTCTGAGTTCAAATTTCGTAAGGTTGCTCTTCAGCTTTGTGTATTACTACTTCAGGCTCCTGAGCTAGCCTTTCTATGTTTGTATCACTGTTGTCGTGGGGGATATGCGTCGATATTTCTGGTTCCACTCTCAGGTCTAAAATTTGAGAGAAAGGATACAGATTGAATTGTAGTTGTGGGTCTTGTATGGTGCTACTTTGAATGATTTGGGCTGGAAGTGATCGCACCATCCAACAGATCATCATATGAGATGTTTTCAATTCAATTTAAAAGTGCAGCTAATTATATTAGAAATACTGGGGGTATATATTTCACTTATTAGAGTGGTGAGAGTGGTATTCTATGTAGACTGTCATTTTAAATAAATCTTTTTGGATGTGTTTGGTTTGCCACTAAAAATGAAACTAGTGTGGCAACACCAGTATTTACTGTTTATTTGTGTGTTTGAAGGAAACTACCTCAAAGTACTCTTCCCTCCCCTCATCCAGATAGTGTGTCCTATTCTAACCAGTTAAATATTGACTGCATGCTTAATAGATATTAACTGGTTCATTTAGGATACAATTAGAAATATTAGTGTATATTCAACTTGTTTAATGAGACTGAACTGCATTTTTTTAATCTGTTATAATAATAATGAGACCTATTGGGAGTTAGGGAGTATGATTTTTTTTTTCCTCTCGGCTTCATTCTGAGTCATAATAGGAAATGTTTTTCTTGTTGGTTGCTTTCCCTGTCCTGTCAAGCTGCTTGGAAGCATCCTAATGTTACATTACAAACTGTTCAGTGTTACCTCTGAAGATACAACTTTATATTTAGTAAACATGTGATTCTTGGGAGGTGTGTGTTTTGTATTCCGAGACTACTCAGTGAAGGTTTCTCAAAGTCCGTTTTGAATGTAAAGAGGAAAAACTTTTGATAACCTTAGGTAATTTTATTGAAGTTGCAGTGGATGCATCTTCTGAAAAATAAACTACATTCTTGGTAACTTACATCTGCAAATAGAGCTGAAACCTTAATGACTGATGTTGCTTTTAATTATTCCTTGTTTTGACGATTATGTAATTATTTTAACTCCTCCATATGATTGTGGAAAGAGAGGTGGGGAAAAAAAGCCTGGCTTCAAAGGTGTTTATTGTCTAAATGAATTAATTTCTGTCAGGGTGGTTTATCTCTCCTTGCTGCCAAACAAATGATTGCATTTCTTGAGACAGCTTGAAAACTTTGTGCTAATAGACTCTAATTGGAAAGTGGAGTCTCAGCCTTTAAACTGCCAGTGTCAGGTTTTTGTTAATTACATAGTAACTGTAACTTCTGTAGCTGCAGACATTAGATCATAAAAATGGAGTAATCTTACCATGAGTGGGTAAACAAATAAATACTTCCTGTATTGAACCATAGTGAAATTGGTTTGTTGTTAATACAGGGCATAATTTGAAATTATCATCTGTATGTGGGCAGGAACTAGAAACTGGGGCTCCGAGGCAAATGAAACAGCTCTTGTTACCTTTTTAGGACGTAAGAGTTACTTGATCTCCTGGAGGAACCAGTTTAACAAATGATACCTATGAAAGGAGAGGAAACATCATTATCCTCTACAAAGAAACATGGCTTGGCATTTTGAAAGTTAATTTGTATCTCATTTGACAGACTCACTCCACAAAAGAACACTTGCTTTGAGTAAAAATGCATATTTGTGAACTTAAGGGTTTTTAGTTTGCCAAGGTACTGTTTTTATTTAATGTGAGATATCAATCTGAAAATTTTAATGAAATAATGAATGTTAATATAATGTTGATACTGTGTTACTTATTCCAAGTGGTGTTTTCTTACTCATTGTGCCCATTTTTGGATACTCTGCTATGAATAGCTGTAGAAGGACACTGACATTAACTGTTAGCCAAAGTTACTTTGTTCAGCTGCTTAATATGATAGTAGAAGGATTTTTAGATTGTGACCTGCCTTCATAGAAAATTGAATGACAGAAAAACATAGGCATTGAGCTAATTTAGTCTATTTAGGATTATGGTGACTGCTTTTTGTTCTTAGATACACTTGTAGCAGGGAAGAAACGTCGTAGTTCAGGTTTATTAAAGGATGAACAATATGAAGTAGGAAAAGATTAGATTTTTTAAAAAAGCAATTTTTTTGTTATTTTAATGGCTGCAGTACAATAAGCTGATGAGTAAGTAATTGTGCCATTCTTAGGAACTGCTTTTGAACCGATTTATGTGCAAGTATTTTTTCCTAATGTGTTCTTGTAACAGTGATGTTTGTTTTCCTTGCGTATCTTTTTCCTTGTCCTTGTAATTATTGTGGCACTAAACCTAGTGAGAAACTTTCATTTTGTCTTTCTAAAGAAGCACCTGAAATCAAAGACTTGTTTATGGCAAACAACACTAAAACATCCTATCACAGATATGATCCTATCCCAGTAGCAGTCCTAGAAGACACAGTAAATAGTAATAAAACTTAGCAGAACAAGAGGCAGTGGGCACAAATTAAAACAATTGCATCTGGACAGAAGAAAACACATTTTTCTTATAGTGGGGGTGGTCAAGCACTGGGGCTGCTTGTCCAGAAATGTTGGGGGGGGCTCCATCCCTTGTGATACTCAGAACCTGTCTAGACACGGTCCTGGGCGACCTGTTCCTGCTGAGCCTGCTTGAGCAGGGTGGGCTAGGGGATCCCAAGAGCTCCCTCTCAGCCTCAGCCGTTCACTGGTTCCGACTCGGCTCTCTGGAACCATAAGAGCTCTTTACAGAATACGAAAATGAGGATCAGCTAGAATATATTAAATGAAAGTGGACTGAGATGATACAACAGCCCTGTGTTGCCTAACACTCAGTCTTGGGGGAGAAAACCACTTTACTGTTTCTGCCAGCAGAAATACCATGAGTGACACAGTGCATTGTGCAGCCCTTCTATAGTATTTCAGTACGGTTTCATGTGCCATGAGCCTCATCTATAGTTCTTGTATCAGTTGAACTATTTTGATGTGCTTTTGATTATATATGGTGTGCTTATCCCCTGTAATAGGATGTTACAGAAGAAATAGTGGGGAAATGGCTGATTGTCAGAACTGGTTGCCAGCATAACCTCATTATGATTATGCTAAATTAACTTGATCAGGAGATGCCAGCTAATTTAAAGGGAGGAAGGCCTCCAGTTGAAGGGAAAAATAGTCCTTACAGGCCTGTTGTATGAGATGTATGCCTGTGACAAAGCATATCTGTCTGGGTTTAAGACAGATTTTAGAAGACTGAAGAATAAAGTGGACCCTGGGATATTTTTCTTTCAGAAAGTTTTGGATAAATCTGTTCTGTCAGTGTCCCATTTTAAACCAGTGTGGTTAGAAGGACTCCGTTACAGGCCAAGCACAAAATAACACTGGCACAGCTGAACGGATGAGCAACAGCTGAAGAAAGCTTCTTCAGACCAAATTGAGAAGCAAACTATGTCAACCAGTCAGTCCCAATGAACTGAAAATTCAGGCCTAAAGTTGTGAGGGCAGAGCAAGAACAGGAAGAGGACTGTATTGCTTGATGTCCTCCCATGCCACGTGGACAGCAGAGAGGCAATGTGGGCAGGAAACGTGATAGCGGTGGGTGACTTCATGCATCCTACGTAGGTTAGATACACATTGCATCAGCATCTTACACTGAGAGCAGTACACATTGAGATGCTCAGTGACCGGTTCACTGACGAGCTAGTCAAAAAGACAGAAGTGGTGAGTCTTAACTTGGTCCCGAGCTGTGCGTTGATTCTGGTTTGGGATATTTCTTTCATACAGCCACTCTGTAATAGTGAACATAAAGTACTTGAATTAAAAGTATTTCTTTGACCAACAGAAGCATAAAGAAAAAATATTTTGGGTGCATTTGTCAAGAAGGTTGCTTACATTAAAATGTGGAATTTATAAAAAAAACTTTCAAGGGCATGCTGAAGAATGGAATCCTTGCAAGTGCTGTGGAGATGACAAAAATGCTATATTGGTGGCTCGTAATGAAACTGTTATCACTTCCCAAAGACAGGCATGAAAAAGAAACATCACTGGTGAAGTAGAAGGTTTAAGGAAATAATTCAAAGCAAAACCACGTATTTTGGAAAGCTGAAATTTCGATTTGAAGAAAATGCAAAGTTTAGAGTTGCTGGTCATTCTCATGTTAAAAACAAACAAGACAGGTGAGCAAGTTTGAAGAACAGCTTGTGAAAGGCATACAACCGAATTCAAAACAAATTGGAAGCAAGAAATGAGAGAGCACCTTTAGGGACCACTCGATGCTGAAGGAGCACCAGGAAAAGGTGGAGGCATAGCAGGAAAGCCCCCTGAATTCTTTGCCTGAAGCTGCAAACTGTTTGATTCTCACAGCTTATTCTGCAGAATTATCACGGCATACTTGCCTTTACTTTTTTTATATGATGTAATAAGCATTTTTTGACACTGTAGAAGGTTGCAATACTGAACAAGTTTCCCCTTGCACAGCCCTGCTTATGCTAAAGAAATATTAAGTACTCACTGGGAGACTCTGAAGTCATAATTGCACTTTAATTTATAAGATGGTGAATTTCTTGTTCTTACTTGTTAGCGAGGTGAGGTGCAGGGAAGGGCTTGGTTTATGAATAGCTTCCTTCTTAGGAAAGGGGAGATATTCTTGGTGACACCGAAATACAAGTTTAAGGGGCCTGGATTGTGTTCCTCATATGGCTGTGTATAGTGGAGTCAAGAAATAAGGTTCTTGCATTCAGACATACTCTGTGTAGTCTTACTTAAAGACACTGTCATCCTGAAGTTGTCTGACAGATGTAATGGTCTTTTCTGGATTGGATTTCGGTATTGGATGTGAAAGGAAACACTGCAGGTGCATTAGAGCTGTTGACTGTAGCAGGTATTGTAGCACTGCGTAGAGGAGTGCAATGGTTCTTGCTTTTGACTTTGAACAGTAAGAAAGCAGGCTCTCAGGAGCCAGTTTTGGGAAGAGAAGCCAATCAGCTTCAGTGTAGTGACATCAGTTATTTGTCTTCTGATTTTATTTTAGTTATTTTCAGGAAATAAAAGGCCTGAAATCCAATGCTGAGGTTGTGAGGTTTTTGCAAACAGCAGCAGCTACAGAATTTATTGCAATGTGTTTAGAAAGAAGATCAGGAAATGACGACGTGGGTCACTTTAGAAAAAGAGATGAAGATGGTAGTCTCAAGTGTCTCTCTTTCCTGCTGAATGCCTCCTGCATACCAATGCCACTGAAAGGCGCTTGAATAAATGAAGGAAAACAACTGGTTATGATGCTGCAATTTGATAACTTTGTGTAAATTGTTGCCTCCTCCTCTTTTCTCCTACTCTGAAAAGTTCAGTGCAGCTTCTGCCTCAGGCTTAAGACGTTTTCTACAACATGGGACTGTATTAAAACAACGGTTGAAGGTTTTCTTGTTTAGTTGCTTCACCTGCTACTTGGACCATACTTCTGGATTCTGTTGTTGAGATACATGTCTCGGGCTTTTCTAGGTAATGGTGTTAATGCTTTGCTACATCACAGATGAAATGTGAAGCTGTACAGAGTCATAGCTCTTGAAGGAAGAAGGAAACTGCAAGCCCTTCAAAGCTAGTCTGGGTGTTACTGATAGAGTGCAACTTGCGCTGTGAAAGTTGGGTGTGTTTGACGTGCCTGGTTGACGTGCAGTTGGGATGCTGCTCTCTGCCTGCCTTGAGCTTGAGGGGGGCAGGGAGGGGAGTTGGCAGGAACTGGAGCCCTTGGACCGGCTGGAGGGAAGAAGGGTAGCACTTTGAGAGTGGGACTCCAGGCAGATCTGGTAACCTTACCTGTACCTTGCCGGAGAAGAGCTTGTAATAGGTAGCTTAGAGGAGTTATCTGTACTCGGATTTATTCCTCTCAAAATGATTGCAGAGAAAGATTGATACTGTGAAGCACAGGGGTGCACATGATGTTGTGGTGCCAGAGTGATTATACAGTGGCAAAGAATGATCGGTTTGTGTGTTAAAAGCTTCAGCGCCTGCATTGTTTAAACTTTAATCAGCCCTCCCGAGTGGAACAGCTAGCATGCGTTTAGAGTAATACTTAATTTGTAATAAATTTGGAATTAGGGCAATGTTTTGATGGTACTCAGCTTGCAGTGAAGGGATAGCTGAAACTACAAAGATCATTAAGCACAGTCGCATTAATGTCAGAGATGTGTGGGTTTGGGCCATATTAAACTCCATATTATTGCATGTGCGTTCTTCTGTCAACACCAAATAGTTGGCACATACTTGAAACAATTCTTTCAGTAAGGAAAGTTTGGATTACTTAGAATTCAGTGTCATTAGTAACACTCAATAGGTCTGTGCCATTCATAGGTGTAGTAACTACCAGGCAGTGTTCCCGCTTTTCAGCACAAAATCTCTCATCTGTAACTATTCAGCTAATATACCTAAAGCATATATAGCATCAGGAGGTTTCCTTGTCTGGCTGTTGTGTTACTGTGAACTTACAACTGTTACATGCACTTCATGGTGTCAGAAAACCTTACTGTGAAGTTTTTAGGCGAGCACATTTTGAATGAATAGTGAGTGAACAGTTACAAATAGTGCAGAATTGCAGAAGCTTTAGTGATGAGGGGCTTATGAAAGGAGTGGTATCTTCTGGGGGTTGTGTTAAAACACCAACAGCACAGCTCTTCTGGCACTCTGAAAACGAAAGGTTTGTTTTGAGAGTAGGAGAAACATCATCCTAAGTACGGAGGTCATTACACA
>Ga0181612_115712_pt1 | contig 14295 bp, 4 predicted proteins | sample HoacroProtozoa21_FD_119630 | JGI IMG/M metagenome (GOLD analysis project Ga0181612, IMG submission 119630) | Hoatzin crop microbial communities from Cojedes, Venezuel. Combined Assembly of Gp0051906, Gp0051904, Gp0051908 | reverse complement strand
GTGCAGCTTGCTGTAGGTGACCCTGCTTTGGCAGGAGGGTTGGACTAGATGACCCACAGAGGTCCCTTCCAACCCCTACTATTCTGTGATTCTGTGATTTAACAGAACAGTCTGAAAGCTGAAGTCAGGGAGACTGAAATCACCCTGATGGTTGGGGAATACTGTAAAGTATAGCTGAGGCAACGTCTGCATTCTTGAGGAGTATCCGTGCCGCCTTCTGCATTAGCACTCGTGCTTTCTCTTGGGTTCTCCACACTTTGGTGATCCAGGGTATTCTAGGCTAGTTACCTGCATCTCCCTTACCAAACTTGGAGCAACCAGTAACTGCTTTGTTGTCTCCAGGCTACTGTTGTGGTGGGATTCTGTTTTGAGGCTGAATCTGCTGAGTGCCGTAAGTACACGGTACAGTTGCATGGGTCAGTAGGGAATTTCTGTAAAAATGTTGGAAGTACATATCATGTCTGTTGAGGTACCTGGATTGGCTACCACACCTCATGTTCCAGAGAGTAATGGCGGTCTGAAAGACTTGTATCTGAATTAGCTACAATGTAGTTTCTGAACTCTGCCTTCCTAATGTTTTCTTGTTATACTTAGATGGACCTAACAGTGGGCCACAGCTGAAGTGGACAACCCCACTTCCTCTCTTACGCCAGATGTAGAGATTTTGTGGCAGTGGCGTGAGTGAATTGCTTACTTGTATTTTTTGAAGATTGGCCCATCAAAAGTGATTTGTTTCCATTTAGAACAAACTGATCCAGTTCGTCCCTGTAACCACACAGTGGATGGGTTAAGTACAAGGACAGAAGTCTGAGGACACCGGGAAGGGGTGATGGGAGGAACAGTAGAATATCCTGTCTTGGTGGTAGCATGCAGCTGCAGTGCAGTTTTTGCTACACTAACTATCCTTTGAGTCAGCCACACAGGTTTCTCTGTCAAGGTGCTGCTGCTGGTGTCATTCTCTTGAAAGTTAGTTACTGCTGGTATAAAAACCATCACTTCTGGTTTCTACAAACTGGTACTTGTGCTGGCAATAGTAGCAATTACTTCAGATTTTGTCATAGACAGCATTGTTTTAAGTTCATTTTAATATGAGAAATACTTAAATGCCTTGTCATTAGATGCTGATTTGTATTTTGAAACTTACAGAAATTATCAGATTTTTAAGTGATATGTGTACATTTTTCTTTTTTCAGATAGGATTTTAAAAAAATGTAGTCTCGTTTAAACAAAGGAGTAAAATTTAGTTTTAAGCAAGCTTGAAATTTAGTTCAAAATTCAGTCTGGACAGTAACAAACTGGAAACAAATTTTCTCATGGCAGTTTATGTTCATTGTTTTTTAAGAATAGAATGGAATTATTAGGACTGTATTGGTAGCTGGTTAACCTTGTTTGGACAAATTGTTACTAAAATAATGTTGACATTGATAATGGCAGCTGGGCATTCAAAATTAGTGAAGCAGTATTTCTCTCAGATAAACTGAGAGGGATCTATAGACTGTTAAATCTGATCAATGTTTGAAGGTGCTTTTAACAGTTCCAAGCCCTGCTTAAAATTAATACTGAAATTTTTTGAGGCAGAAAGCTTTGGGTTTGAGGGGTGCAGGTTACAGGTGTGCTGTACTTACACTGACGTGGTCCAACTGCACAACAAACTGTGGTAGCAGAAATTATTTTATTTGTGAGGTTTTATTTTGTCAGAAATGCTCTGGACTCCCCTGTGCTTATTGAAATGGAAGCAGTGGCTATGTGCTGCATAGTGAAGTGCTTGCTTTAGATTTTATTTTTTTTGTGCCTCTTTAATATTGAGTCTTGACCTCCTGAAGCAGTTTCCCAAGTGATGCAATGAAATAGCAATACTTCGGTCTTGAAGGTAAAATTTGCTGCCTAAATTATCAAGACAGCTATTGAACCATGATCTACAAAACTTACCAACTGTTAGGGCTTATTGCTTAAAATTTTAAGTCATATTACATGTAGTGAACAACTGCTTCCCTAGGTCTCCACTATGTACAGATGCTTCTTTACAAGTCTGCTATATGTAATGGGAACCTTTTTAAAAGAGTCTGCTTATGAATCCACTTTCAGACCTTCTTACAAATCTGTGAAGTGATGAAGTTTTGGTATGTGGTGGACATAGTACACTGTGACTTTTCTCCACAGTGTTTGTAGGTTTTGCTGCTAGGTCATGCTTTTGTATCTTTCCATCTTGCTTTTTTTTTTTTTTTTTCTTTCTCCTTTTTCCCTAACATACGTTTTCCAGCTTGTATTACATGTTTGTTTTGAGGAAGTGGAGAATATTCAGATTACTGAGAATTTAGGATCTTGGATATGCAGCTTAACCCCTGGTGCAGATGCCTCACCTGCCAGTTCTGCAGCCCATTAACAGTTGTTTCCCATAGCTCAGTTTTTGCTCTCTGACAGGATGGGTATTCTGACATCTCGTACCAAAGTTCATATATGTTGTTAATGTGCAGCCCTGTGAGTGGATCAGCTAATTGAACTCCTCCAGCTACTTTTTTTTGAAGTATTGTTCTTGTATTATGGTGAACATGAATGTTTTATAAGAACAGCTGTACTGGTTCAGACAAAGGCTTTGTCAAATCCAGTACTTGTCTGCAACAGCATCTGTGAGCACGTTGTTAGGGACGAAAAAGAACAGAGAAAGTATATGTGATACCTCTTCTGAATACTCCCTCCGCCTCAAACTCATTTCAGTCTAGGGGATTTCCTGAGCCTGGTGTGGTTTGTCTAGTTGGATACTCTCAAGGGACCTCTCTTGTTCAGTTTCCTTTGTAGCCCTTCTGATTGGTTTTTTGAGTCCTCAGTATCATCTGGCAAGGAATTCCTAATACCTGTTGTGTGAAGTTTTGTACATAGCTCTTATTAACTTGTTGGTACTTTCTATTAAACAAATACATTGAACAGTCACTCTCTGTGCATGGAGAGAGGCACATCTTCTTTGATATTACAGGACCAAGGTTGCATGTTATGCATGATATGTGTGCAAAACATTAATTCAGTGACACAAAGATGAGTTTAGTTTTGTTCTGTGATTTGCTCTTTTGACTACTGTTGGGTTTGAGCTTACAGTTTCATGAAATGTCTGAACATACTACTTACGAAACAGATGCTGGGATTAATAGCTCACAAATCATGTTTGATTTATTAATAGGATGAGGTTATTATTCCTCTTCTGTCTCATTTCATCTAAGCTGAATATTGTTTGCCTTTTGTCCAGTTTCATAAGGTACTTCTGCATTTTTTCAGTTATTTTGTTTTCCCTATCCCTGATAGCTTGCTGTTGTTTGGTAGCTTCTTAACTGTGTTGCCCATCCCATCTTCTAGGTCACTTATGAGTTTGTCAAGCAATGCAGGTCCCAGTGCAGAATCCTGCAGAACTGTGCTGGTGACTCCCGTGGTGTCATCTTGGTTATATCTCTGGTTGTTTTCTTTGCTAACCTAAGTAAATGAGGCTTACATGGTAGCACTTGAATCCTTTGAGTAATTCCATTAAGCTTTTATACAGGATTAGCAGCTTCAGATTTTCATTTGGTTAAGTGTTATGATATAAGCTTGCCGATTAGAAGAAAAAAAAAAATCTTGCAGTAATGCCCACAGACTGGTTTCTGTCCACTCTGTGGGTTCTCTGACTTAACTGAGTTACGCTAGAACCATAGCATAAGCCCATCCTTGTTAGGCATCATCCAACCATAAAACATGTATCCATTACAACTGAGATTGTGTCACTCTTGCACTTCCTGAGAATGGTACTTAAAAAAGGAAATTATATATGTATTTAAAAGTTAATTCACAGAGCTGCTTGTATGCTTCTGACCACTTCTAGTGCTCCTTGCTTTGATTCCAGCCAGGTGTTTTAATCTGCATTTCTCATGGCATGGCAATGCTTCTGAAGCTTTGTGGCAGAAATTGTCTGAACTGGGATGGAGGGAGAGGTTTGCTTATAGCATAGGCATGATAAATTTTTTTTGGTTTACGGTAGTGTTTCAGTGCCTTGGTCATGAATCAAGTCCTTGCTCTGCTGTTAATTGTGCAATAACATCAAACATCGCCACCAACACATGAAAAAGTTGTCCTTGCTCTGAAGACTATACAGCCAAATTTCTTAGATTATCGAGGAATGATATTAAAAAAACACAAACTTCTCTTACTTCTGAATTCTCACGTCTTTTACATGCCATGTGAAATTTATTAAGGACACAGATTCCATTGTTTGCTAGTTTTTAAATAGGCTTTGTTTCTAGGCTTTAACAGTGCCCTCCCCAGTGTGTGGCTGTTTGGTTTGTGTGTTAGGGATTTGTGTGTATTTTTCACTGAAAGAAACAAAGTAAATGGTCGTAAAATTGCTAATTCCTCCATAAAATAGAAGAACAATTTTGGATTTCTGTTACAATCATATGATGTGACCGTGCTTTTGATTATCAGTCTTCTACAGGGGACTGAAATGAAGATGTGATTTTAGTATGTTTTTAACCAAACTTGGTAAAATTCTCCCTTTAGTTTATAGTAATTAGGATTTGCATATTTTTGCTGCAGGTAGTTGTAGAGGAGAGGAAGGATTGTTTGCTTTTAACACAACCATTCTGGGAAAAAAAATGCTACTTCTAAAAAACTTGGTCCTGGTTAAAAAATGTGGACGCTCATATCCATATTAAAAAAACCCAAAAGAATTCTATAAAAGTTTTTTTTCCTCTGTGTATTGAAAAATTGTCATACATTGTCAAAGACTATAGTGGGCAAAAAAAACTTGAAAATGAGAGCTGTAATGTACTGGCATATTTCACACAATAAAGGAGGAAATTGTATAAAATAGCAGTTATGACTTAACTATTATATGAGAATGTGTTTGGTCTAGTTGTTAACATATAGCAGTAGGCAGAATGGAGCACTGGAAACACAGGTGTAATCCCTTTTGGGAATGGAAAGAAGGAAAAAGGTAGCATCTGTAGCTTTAAGAGATCGACTTCTGTAGTAGATTTATCAAAATGTATAAGAGTAACTTTGAGGCTTGAGAGACTTTATTTGCAGGTTATACAAATAAATAACATATTAGTTTTCAATTTCCTTCAATATGTAGATCCTGTAATTTTTTTTCCACTGAGTAAGTGTAGTGAATTTAATCTGTAGACAATTTGCTTCCTTTTTATGTTACCTATTTGTGATGTTCAAGAAATAGTCTGCGGACCTTTAGTTTGTCTGAAAGGAGAATAGTAAGGGGTGTGTTTTTTACTCTCCTATTCCAATATTTTCTGGTACTTTAAGAGTTGGTAGTAGGTATGTCTTTAAGAAAGCTTGAAAGCTTGTTAAAGCATTAAATTTACTTATTTTTTTCATTGACAAAAAATATTTGTTAAGAACCTAGCTGTGTGAATATGTAATTTTCAGAGGCCTCTTGGTGCTGATAAAATACAGATGAGGTTACCTTAGATTAATTCAGTGGGTTTTGTGGTTTGGTTTTGGTCACTGTTTTCCAAGATTAGAAATGATTGGGGAAGAAAGGCCTTATTTTTAAGGTCCTTAAAAGAACTTCTTTTTTTGTATGAAAGGGAGTTACGGAGAACAAAGCTGTTGAAGACATGGAAATATCTTGCCTGGCATGAGCTTTTAGTCAATCTACTCTTTCTGTTGATAGTCTGATAGGAAGAGTTACCTATGCTAGCAGTTTCTTGGTGGGCTTGTATCAAGCTTCATTGAAGAGTGATTTAATTACACTTTCTTTTACTGCACTCTTTTGTAATGTTAGTGTAATTTTACACTGTCATTGCTTTAGACACAGCTGTCACAAGAAGGTGTTTGTGTGAGTCTCATTATTGTAGTACCGAGATGCTTTAAATTTTTTTAAAAAATGATTTAATGTATTTCTTATGACAATACCCATATTCCATTTCACTTACAGGGAAGCCTAGGACTATTTGGCCTTCAGAAAAGGTGATTTACCATGCAAGAACAAACGTGTTGTAGGGAACAGACCTGGAGTGTTCCAGCTTCAGTTTCTGTACAATTGGTCCTCCTTCGTGTTTCTTGCTATAGATTATTTGAAGTTGTTGCTTTTCCATCACTAGATTTCAGAAGACTAAAACTTGGTTAATGTCTTCTGCAGTCTATTTTAGGTCAAAAGAATGTTTAGTGACTGTCACACTGAGTTGAATTTTGAGAAAGAGTATCTATTCTAAGATAATCTGAGTGTTCACACAATATTGTATTCTCATTCCTTTACAGGTATTCTCGTACCTTTCATAAATTGGCTCTTGTGCTTATAGTTGTGAAGCTGTTGACAGCTTATCTAACAGTGACGTTGTTAAGGTCATTGATTAGTATTACAAAGATTGAAGGTTACTTAAAAGGAAAAATCAGACTAGGAAGTGGAGTAAGTAGAAATTATTTTGAAAGAATTTCATTGTTTTTTACTTTAGGATTTGCAAGTAATCAGTAGTGTTCACAAATAATTGGTAGAGACGTGTAGATTTTTATTTGGTAATTTTCATTACAAGACATATCCCTCCGTCATATTTTATAGTTGGAAATGGAGAATTCTTTTCAACTTGGTAGTTAAAGTAGCAACTAGCCTTGCACTAGTTGCTTAGGCTGTATTGTAGCCTCCCTGTTCAGATTAGCCATGGTCGTTGTGAGGATGGAGAAAGTTATTTTTAACAAGACAGTGTGAAAAAGATTGAAAAGGGATGATAAGTTATTTGTCAGAAAATGTTATCTCTAAAATTGAGCTTCACATCTATTAGCAGAAATGTTCGCTCTTTGAGTGACTTCTGTTAATTTGACATGGAAAGCCTCTTTGTAGTACTGGGATGGGAAAATACTCAGTTTGCATGAAATTTTATTAATTCGAAAAGATAATGGAAATATGGTGAAGATTTTCAGTAAAACAAAGTACTTGAGAGTTGTAAAATGAGAACTCTCAAATATTATTTCAGAATTTTGTTCAGATTGCCAGTTTTTATATCATGTACATATTTGAAACTTAAAATAATGTTAAAATGTGGTAATATAGGAACATCATAGAAATTTTTGTTGTCTCATTTCTTAATTCCTGTGGTAACCTGTCTCTCTCGCACTGTCCCCCCTCTCCTCCTCATCTAAAAAAAGCCAGACATGCTTTAACTGGTCAGCCAAAGTAAATCAGATTTTGTCAGCCTAGTTCTCAAGAATGGAGTTTCGCAAATGCCTCATGAAAAGAAGTGTTAAGATAGAAAAGAGAGGCCACATTATCACCTCATTCAGGGAAAAGCTGAAGCGTAAGTTCAGTCCTTACTAGGTTCTAAGGATCTAAACCATGTGTCTAAGTAAGTTTTGATTGCAGTCACTCAGTATCCAGAAACCCTTTGCTTTGCGTTTTGGTTTGAGTTGGAATTTTGCTATCCCTCTCCATTCTCTGTACACTTTGTAAAATAAAAGATTATGGATAGATGGGAGACCTGCTGAATTAGAATAAATGAATTTCTTGTTCAGTTGTTTTCTCACATTTTCCCTCCCGATTTTCCTTCCTGTCTACCCTTTCATAATTGCCTTTTCCAGTGGAACTTTCTGTCAACTCTGTCAAAAAGTTGTTGATTTCCTGAATGTTCAGGTAGTTCTGCTCCATGTCTCAAAAAAGATTAATGAAGAGTGTCGGTTTTCCCACATCTTTGAAACATGGGGTTTGAGGAGCTGGCTGGGATTGTGGCATTCACTTAGGGAGAGTGTTCATCACATGCTGTGATGTGGAGTGCCAACAGGAGAAAGAAGAAATAGATGTTTGAGTGGAATGTTGTTCTTCAACAATTGAGAGAATATGAACTGCATAAGAGTTTGGACTTGTGGCTCTTGATTTGGGGTATCGTGGTCACAATATTAGACTTTTCTCATACTTTTGTGTTCTCTAAAGGTGTGATGAAGGAGTAGCCTCCAGGCCCTGTGCAGGATGTTTCTATCTACTGTTATTTGTGCTTACTTATGAGATTCAGACTAATACAAACATGTTACATGCAAAGATTGAATATTCTTGTGTGACCTACTTTCTCAAAATGAACGTTACCGTCAGGTAGGGCTTTGTCAACTCTGTAGTAACTGATTGTAATAGGTTTCTTTCTGGTGATGTCTCAATTGACTCAGTAAAGATCGGGGATATAGAGTTGTACCTGGGTGGTGATGCAAAGAAAGCTCCTAAAAACTGCGGTGTTTTGTTGTGTGGACATAGGTATTGACTGCAAGGTCACCTTTCAGTTTTGTTTGGCCACAAAACACGTGCTGCCCACGTGAGATGCTGCACACAGTACATAGTTTAGATAGTTACAGTAGGTGATGTCTGTTCTGAGTCTGTTGGTCATCTTGCCGTGGGACTGAAACTCAACAGTAGATTTTGCTTGGATCCTTCAGTCTTTGTTTCCTTTCAGTGGAGGGGTATTTCCTGCTGGGATTTGAGCTTTGTTTTCTCTTGCTGAGATGCTGGAGAGGAGAGAGAAGGCCTACACAAATGCCAGACTGGCATGTGGTTGATTGGCAGACCAGTCCAAAAATGCCTTTTTTGGACTGGCTTCTTCTGGATTAGAGGTCAGAATGCCTATGTGTGTGGTGCTTGCACCTTCTGCCCCTTATTTATCGAGGTTAATTTGGGATTGTGGGTGGTGTGAGTCTTAGGATGGTTGATCTATTTTAGGGTATGTTTTAGAGTGTAAGCTCTCAGGTAAGACTGGTGTATGCTTTCTGTAAAGAGGGTTAAATGTTAATTCTGGCACTGATAAATTATTTTCTGCTCAAGGTTTTTAAGTTATTCCAGAGATTTATATTTTTATGAGGACAGATTTTGGATGATAAAATGCTTTGCAGTCCTGAGGCAAGGCAAGTACTGAAACTGGAAAAAAAAAGCCTCAAACCCAAGCCTGAAGAGAGCAGCTATTTAGTGGTAGGATTTATGAAACTTGTGGCCGGATGGATTTAATATATTCAGTGCTTTATAAACAAGACACTTTTTTCTATTCCAAAAACAGAAATGACTGCAAAATGGTGGGATTATATTGTCTTCTGGTGATGCAAAATACATAGCTTGTCTTTATGCAAACTAACAGATTGGTTTGGGATTTTTTTTAATCAAAGTGGTTTCTTTCCAGCTGATAGTGAGAGTAATAAAATCTCAGCTTTCCCGTAAAGCTAGGTCAAACAGACATTTCAATCAACTGATTAGTTGTGAAGTCTTTGATGAAAGAGTCTCTCTTCCTGCATTAAAAAGTAGCTTTTCTAAATGTCACCTTTAAACTTGTAATAATTCCTGTATGACACTGAATAGATGTACTAGATAGATGGATTAAGCAGTATGTAAATGACAGCTTTCTACATTGGGTATTTTTTTTTTCACTGTTTAATATTATTCATGTATGGTTACATATTATCACAACTTATCATTTTTTCCTCTTTATAGGTCCTGCTGGGGACTTGCATCTGGCCTCAATGTGACATTAAGGTAGAAAAACACATCTACATATGTGTTTGCTATTAGGATTTAGTTTATTCACTGGTCATGCCTGAAGAGTGATGTTCGTCTCTAGACGGCTAACTGCCAGGAAATATAAATGATTGTCCTAGAAGTCAAGCCTCTCTCCTATTTACTGGAGTGAAAATCACCTCCAGATATCGACGGAATATCAACTACAGAAAATGCTTCACGTTATAAGGATGCCAACCACCTAGATTCATGCGCCCTATCTGTACAGTTGTTGTGGATGGTTTGCCATCTGAAAGCTCCTCAAGCTCTTATCCAGGCCCTGTATCTGTTTCTGAAATGTCTCTGCTACATGCTTTGGGTCCAGTGCAGACCTGGCTGGGACAAGAGCTAGAGAAGTGTGGCATTGATGCCATGATTTATACTCGGTATGTCCTCAGTCTTCTGCTGCATGATAGCTATGACTACGACCTGCAGGAACAGGTATTTACATATTTTAGATGTTGTCCAGTGAAAGTGAGTTTTTGTATCAGTTATGTTTTGTGTATTATACATGGGTATGGCTTGAATGGGGGGGTGGTTGTCTTTCATTGTGTGGGTGGGAGGGGGGTATAAACCACACGGGAATCGGATTTGGTGGGTGAAGCAAGATTAATGTAGCTAATTTGCTGTATGAGCAGTTACATTAAACAAAATTTTCACATTGCTAAAATTGATATAAGAATTATTAACACTGGAGTGTTCTGTATCATAAATGCAGACCTTCAGTACTCGTGATTGTAAGGTTAACTTAATATTGGGACATTAGTCAACTAATGTAATTCTTGTAAACTGTGTGTCAAATTGGCCTGCTTCACAGTAGTTTGTAGACTCCCCATCACTTCTCCTCATGGGTTTCATCTTGTGCTATTTTCAGTAAGGAACAGAAAAAAACCCACTTTCTTTTAGTATTAAAGTATTTAAAATACGTTATTTCACATACATTATTCATTTCTTCTAAAAGAATGTTAGTGCTGAATCCTGATAAAAGGCATGCAAAAGAGTGGTGGAACAGTGAGTCGCTATACGTGGCTGTGATTCAGAAGGGGCAGGGGAAGAAAAGTGAAGCTGCGTATCAGATAGGCACAACTCTGTTACTGCTTCCGTGTGCCTTTATTACTACGGATTTTGTATGTGCCTAGGACATACTTTTCAGTCCTGATTTCACCTCTTTTTTCTTTTTAATCTTTTTTTATTTCAATTTCTCTGCATCAACACCCTGTACCAAAATACTTTTAATAGTGTAGTTTTCTGGATATAGGACTAGGGAAAGTTCTGGTGTTTTCAAGAAGGGGTGAGGATGCTGTTGGTTATAGACTTCATCTTACAAGGTGACTGTGATTACAGTGGGAAGGAAGGAAAGCAAATACCTCTGGCTCAATTATTAGTTCTTCTTTGTTGCTGTGGTTTGGGTTATACTGCACACATTGGTACCTAACTGCTTCACAACTTTCATTGTTTTCTAGTTTACCTTTTTAAAAATCCATCACGAGCAGGACACGGTATTGTGGAATAGATGTAAATGTAGCTGAAGCAGAAAAAAAATAATGTCAGATGCTGCCAGTTTCTGAACTCTTAGCAACCTTTACTATGCATAAAAGGCTTCATACTTCCATTGTGCAAAACTTTATGTGCAAAAGTAATTTTTGTTCAGAAGTTTATCTGGCAGCAGTGGAAGTCACCAGGAAAAACCTCATGATTAATAATAATAATAATAAAAAATGCAGCGTAAGCACTCTTTAGAATGTATCTTAACAGTGAACTTATTTAGGTCTTGGTCAGACATGAGTAACTGTATTTTAGAAGGGGACAGAATAAAGTTCCAAAACCTGTTTGAAAGGTGGGTGTGGGACGAGGACAGGAAAAAGAAATCAAGCGAAATCACACCAGAATTTTAGGAGCTTTATAGATAGCCCTGTGACCTTGGGGAAAAATGAAGACTGATTTCTTTTCAGTCCATTTTAGAGCATAGTGATTAACTGTGAAGTCACTACTGTGATAATTTGAAATGACTGAAGTGCCAAAATTAGTTTTCTGTTTATCGGGCTTTGCAAGAAGCAGGGTAACTATATTATGAAAACCTCATTCAGTTGATTTGTTGTTTCGATACCTTAACTGGGTACTTTGTGGTTTATAGCGGATCTTTAAGGAATGTGTCTGTTCTTTTTCCAAGTTGATTAGCTGAGCCTAATGAGCCAGAGAGGGAGGAATACCACATGCTGACAGGGTAGCCAAGACCTGTGTTGCCGGCTGGGTGCCGTAGTACAAATGTACAGGATGTCGGCTGAACAACATGGGCATTTGAAGAAGCTGGAAGTTTGTTTTCTACCCTCTCCAATTTGATCATGCTGATAACATACTTTATTGAATTTGTTCCCTCTACTTCTAATGACTGTTTTCTAGGTTTTGAGACCTAATATCAATTTAGTTTTGGGATGATATTCTATAATAATGATTGGATGCGTATGTTGTGAAACCTACCTAATTCCTTTCTCAGCTTAATCTTTAAAGACTGCAAATACAGATTTCTTATATGGAGAATCTTAAAGGAGGAAATCTTAAAACACATGTGCTTATTATTTTATTTATTTTATTTTGAATTTATTTTTATTTTACTTATTGCCTACTAGTTATTTGTATGACCTGGCATTTTAAAATTAATTTTGGTTTAGTTAAGTCATTCAGTAACAATAACATCTGTACTCTAAAGCACATGTTTGCATATGAGCAGTTTCAATCCAATTTTGGTGATGGGTACAACATTTAGACAAAGGGGTAAACAAACACTAGTGTTGTTTACAATTAGAAATCAGGGAAGAGTTCAGCAATTAAACATCTAAATGAGAAATAATTTAGGAGTAAAAAACTGAGAGTTGGCTGAGGTCCTTTAATTCAAATTAATTCCCGTGGAAGAGTTGGTTCTTAGCATCTCAGGAATTTTTTCGCCCGTGCTATTCCTTTGATTCTTGAGAAAGATGACAGAATTTCCAGGGAAACAACTGTTCTCAATAGTGGGTTTATTGCAATGGCTTCTCCCCAACTTAGAGGACAGTTACAAAGAGGATGGAGGCTCTCTCTTCAGAAGGAGCCACGTAGAGAAGACAGGGACAATGGGTACAAGTTGCACTGGGTGAAGTTTCATTTCGGTATGAGAAAGAAATTTTGTGGGTTTTTTTTTGTATTGAGAACAATCAGTGGAACAACCTCCTCAGGAAGGTGACAGAGTCCCTATCGCTGGAGGTTTTTGTGGTGCAGTAGGACAGGGGGCTATATAATCTTACCTAGGCTCCCTTCCCCTTGAAAGGGTGGACCAGATGATCTTTTGAGGTCCCTTGCAACCTGTGCTGTTCTGTGTTTCCATGATTCTTTGCTTCTAGAATTCTCTTTCTGTGGGGAGTGATTAGCCATCACTTCTTCCCAAAAATACAGCAGTGACTTCTGTTTTGAACGGGTTAAAAGGAAAGTGTGGTCTTTAGACACCCAGAATGGGATTACACATATGAACAATCCATTGCAATGTGATTTTTTTTTTTTTTGAGGTGGGGGTGGTGAAGAGGACAAATTAAGGAAGTCTTAATCTTATGGATGCTGTATAAATCAACTTCATTAGAAATGTTGCAAACTGAAGTTGGTCATTCAGATCTTTCCACCTCAGAGTGTTCATGGCATCATCAGCACTGTTGTAGTCGCTTCAGGGAGCCTCCTTCTGTGCTTTCTTTATGGCATTCTGGTGTCATCAGCTGTAGCAGGGAAACGGAACTCTGATGCCCTGTACTGAGATTCTGTCAGTAAGTACAGAAACATTCAAAATAAAAAATGGATGAAAAAACATCCCTAACTTTACTGGGCATACCTAGCTATTTAAAATACTGGGATATTCTCTTCTGGTGTATTAGATAATATGTGGTTTCTGGTCTTGATTCTGCTGCAGACTTCTGTGGCTTTGGTCACTTGACCTCTCTTCCTCCAGTATTATCTGTATCTGTATGGTGAGGTAGTTTGCTATGTGGATAGAAGATAAAATGTGTTTAAGAGTGTGGTGTGTGGTGTTGTTTTTATTTTTCTTTTTTGTTTTTTTTCTGCTTGATTCTGTATTTTGGGGAGTCTTTTTTGTTTGCCTTTTTTTGTTTGCATTTTTTTGTTTTGTTTTTATTATTACTGTTAATTCCATGCCTTGCCCAATTAGAGTGGGTCTCTGTTGGGTGTCATTGTATGGACACAGGCTCAATATTGTGAAGTGATAGATCAGTGAGTCACAAGTTTTCAGAGAGCTGGTAGGAGCTTTTTGCAAGTACTTGTGTGTGGGGCCGTGGAAGGAGGCACAGTACAGAAAAAAAAAAGTGAAAGTAAAACCCTAATACACTGCAACCAAATTTTACTGGAATGTGCGCCATTTTTATTCTGACTCATTAGCTTGAGCTGAAATATCTATTAAAATACTGGGAAAACTGATAAGCAGGTATGTTTTGTTCAGCTGTGTTTCAAAGTATTAGACAGCTTTCAAGAAAGAGATCTTTTGTGTGGTGAATTGCAGTGTGCTACCAAGATCTTCCAGATGGTTATACGTTATACATACCTGTCAGGAATTACTGTAACACCTCCTAAATTTACACATTTAAAATGTTTTTTAAAAAATACTGAAGTGCTGAAGCTAACTTAATTATCGTTGGCATTTACAGCACAATTCTTATTCAAGCCATACTTTCTTCTTTTGGAAATTAGTCTAAAAGCTTAAGATGTAAAAGTTCTTAAGCAGTAAGCAGTCCTTCATTCTTAGTGTGCACACTGTTTTCTTTTTTTTTTTTTTT
>Ga0181612_181379_pt1 | contig 14296 bp, 16 predicted proteins | sample HoacroProtozoa21_FD_119630 | JGI IMG/M metagenome (GOLD analysis project Ga0181612, IMG submission 119630) | Hoatzin crop microbial communities from Cojedes, Venezuel. Combined Assembly of Gp0051906, Gp0051904, Gp0051908 | reverse complement strand
TGGCTTCCGTTGTGTGGCTCTCAGCACTGTTTTTCAGATTTCCCGTAAATGGTATTGGGATGAGCCTTTGGAAGGGCATCTCTCTGCATGTGTGGCTTAGCCTGTCCAGCCCTTACATTGAACACAGTGTCCCGTAGTCTGCATGATTCTGTCTCAGACTGCATGCACAAAGGAGCCATGTATTTTTGGTGCAGGTTCTCCGTACAGCTTTTGGGACCATTTATAGGTACCTCTTTTTTCCAGAAGAAGCCACCAGACAGCGAAGAACCCGGTGGTGGCTTTGTGGACTTCAGTGGTGGCTGCTTCTTGCTCATGTGCTTTTCCCTTCTACTCTCTGTTAGGTGCTCCTACGCTTTCCCGGCTTTTAGAAGCTGGTCCTGCACAGTTCACCTCACCTCTTGCTTCCTTCTCCGCTGTTGCCAGCGAACCTCCAGCTAAGCTCCTGCCGCCCCCCGTAGAGCCTGTGCCACAGGCAACCATTGTCATGATGCCCACGCTGTCAGCACCATCCGTTGTGCCACCAGCTGCAGCTCCAGAAAGCGTAGCCACAGGTGCGTTCCTGAACTACGCACTCATGGGTCATGCACTGCTGGAAAGCAGAACTTCCATGGGGATCAGCACCCAGCGAGCTCTCAGCTGGCCTGTATCACCTCAGAGTCGCCATCCTTGCTGACAGGATGGTTACGGCTGGGTTACGGAGTAAACCGATGGTTTTAAACAGGGTTTGCTGGGTGGGGGTGTTGATGGTATGTTGCTGGATTGAGGTTCAAGGGCTGGAACCTCACTTTGTCTCTACTGTGGGAAAGCAAACCCATATTTGTCTTGGATTGTTCTAAGCCATGCTGTTGTGGGTGGACCTGGGATACTTGCGGTTGGTGCTTGGTCTTATCCACTGCAGTGTTTGTTTGTGTGGGCTTGACTTCTGCAGATTGGTCTCTGATTGTCACTCTCGTCTTTGTGCAGTGAGCCAGCCAGAAGCCTGTGTTTCCATGGAGGCAGTGTCTGATTCCCATACTGTGACAGTGTCCATGGACAGCAGTGAAATATCCATGATCATTGATTCCATCAAGAAAGAGTGCCTGGGTTCTGGGGCTGGCAGCACTGCAGGGGCTTCCAAAGATCACTGCATGGATGGGAAAGAAGACCTGGATTTGGCTGAGAAAATGGATATTGCAGTGTCCTACACAGGGGAAGAGCTGGACTTCGATACTGTTGGAAATATTATAGCCATCATTGAGGACAAGGTAAAGAGGCAAAGCAGAGTGCCAGTGCCTTTGGCTCCACATCCAGTTAGGTTAATTTCAAGTGATTACTGTTCACCAGTTTAGTTAGTTTAAACAAGTAAAGTACAACTATTCCAAAACACATATTCTCACCATCGTTGTCCAGATCAGTGAGAGATAACCCTATGACACCACTGCTGCTAGTCTGCCACATTTAGCCTGGTGCTCCTCTTCAGAGTGCAGAAGGAAATCTCTTTCTTTCTCATGTTGGGTAGGGTTTGGGTCATGTCTCTGGCAGACAGATGAATGCTGCTTGCAGCGTACTTTCTGGGAGTGCTATATTTCTGAAACTGAAGCTTCACGGGAGACTCCCCAGGGAGTGATAGGAGTCTGGCTGCGAAAGGGAACTTTGTAAACCCAGTACACCGTGTTTTCCACAATTGTCTCATTGCCCAATAACATGAACTGTTTTTTAATTCCTCTTTCTGACCGTGGCCTGCACTGGTCTGTGTTTGTTTTGGCAATAAAGGTAGACGACCATCCTGAAGTCCTGGATGCAGCGGTTGTTGAAGCTGCTCTGTCTTCTTTCTGCGAAGACACTGATGACCCTCAGACCCTGCCTGGTCCATGGGAACACTCAATTCGTCAGGAGCACGAGAAGCAGGCCCAAATACCCCAAGTGTCTGTGACTGTGAAGCAGGAGAGACTGGAGTGTGAGGAGCCAGAGGCAAAGGGAATTCGAGATCTAATGGGCATTGGAGAGCTGGGATCAGAAATAAAGACAGAACCTGCAGAGCAGGAGCAGAATCAGCTGGGCCTTGAGGAAACCGTACCAGCAAGTGCAAGAGTGACTGAAACACCAGAGCTTATAAGTCAAGAGATAGTAGAGGATCAAAGAGAAGCTGTAGCAACAGGAGAGACTGCTGAAATTGAGATAGAGTCGGCCAAGGGAGAAGACATGGTGCACAACACGGTGAAGACAGAGGTATGTGAGCAGAGAGGCTGTCTGGAACTGGTGTGGGGAAAGAAAGGAGCAGCTGTGGCAGGTAGGAGAGACGTTTAGAGGAAGGATGACTGCTGGGTTGAAGTTGACCCTTCAATGAATGTGACTGACTGTTCTCTTGGGAGTCATGCTGCTGGTCTGTTCGATCTGCAGAGAAGCTCTCTGCCGTAGGCAGTACCTTTGGGTATCTACCCCCGCCCATGCGCAGAATTGCTGTTGGGAAGGTGCTCAGTGAACTTCATTGCCTTGAGTTAGGTTAGGGTGAGTGAGATGTGCCCACACTTTCACTGAAGTAAGCTGACACAAACTTCTAGATTTGTGCATTTCTCTTCCCTCCAGACCCCACCTGATGATGATTCATCCCCTCCACAAGTCCCAAATGTGAGTGAAGACTCCTCACAGGCTGATGTTCAGCACAAATTTGAGCTGTCAGGTAACTTAATTCAGCTAGGAAATCTTTTACATGCAACATTATTAGCTGGATAGTTGTCAGTGATCTGATTCAGGTTTTTTGGGGTGGAGGGAGAAAAGATACGTGTAGGAACAGTGGTAATTACTGCAGGACAGTAGGCATTGGTGAGGAGCTTTTGTAGGAAAGACTGTTTTGGAGAATCAACCTTTCTGCTTCTTTTTCTTTCACAGAGTCAATGAAGGAGGAGGCCCAAGCCCTCTTTAGGAGTCAGATGAAGGTAATTCTGGATTGGCTGTAGTCACCTTGGGTTTATTAGTAACATCTCACTGCTGCTGCTTCTTGGCTCCCATCTGCTGAAAAGCAAAGCTTGCATTCAGCTTTCTGCACTGAGAAGTCGACAGTCTGCAGGTGGAGCTAAACAGGAGGTTGCTTCAGGCGCAGTAAGGCTGTGTGTGCATGTGTGCTTCTGTGTCCGCAGGGGGAGGCAGGGCAGGATAGAGTGACTAGGATTTTGTTGAAGTGCCTATATGGTTGCCAGCAGCATAGCAAAAAATCACTTTGCTTGCTGAACCGTAGCTGCTTTCGAGGCTCTTGAGTTGCTGGTGTAGCTGGCTGTGCAGACTCATGAACTCTCTGTTTCAGGATGGGCAGGGCGAAGAGGATGATGAGGATGGTGCCAGTGAGGCTGCCAGTTTGGAAGAACCCAAAGAAGAAGATCAGGGTGAGGGATATCTGTCAGAGATGGATAACGAACCCCCTGTGAGTGAGAGCGATGATGGCTTCAGTGTCCATAACGCACCTTTACAGTCTCACACGCTAGCTGACTCCATCCCCAGCAGCCCAGCCTCCTCGCAGTTGTGAGTATCAGTGAAGCTCTCAGGCACGCAGGTGCAAATCCCAGGCTGTTTTGTGGAGGGAGGGTAGGATTCTCATTTCTGTTTTGCTGACTGAGTGGGTCCAAAGGGATAATTAGCTGATGATTTGTCTGGTTCTCCTTGCTTACAACTGTAAGCGTGCAGACAGTGCCATAGTACCAGCTCCCATTTTTTTATTTCTGTCTTTAGCATGGATTAGCATAGGCATGTCAAAGGCCAAGTAAACCATAAGGTTTCTGCTCCGAGGCAGTTTGCAGACTCCTGAAGGAAGTGCTGTTCTTTCCTTCCCAGCTCAGTATGCAGTGAGGACCAGGAAGCGATACAAGCCCAGAAGATCTGGAAGAAAGCCATCATGCTAGTTTGGAGAGCGGCAGCTAATCACAGGTGAGTTTGATGTCTTGAGAACTGGCAGAAAGAAATGACTAATCCTAGACAAGTCTCCACTCTCCCATCTCGGAAGCTTATCTGCGGGGAGACAACGAATCATATTGTTACTGGTAGCAGCCAAATACACATGACAGTGTGAAACAAATATTTACCAGCAAGGACGGGGCACTAAGTGGACTCCATCTCTCCACAGGTACGCCAATGTCTTCCTGCAGCCTGTAACTGATGACATAGCACCAGGCTACCACAGTATTGTGCAAAGGTGAGTCTCAGCAGTCGTCTGTCATTGGAACTCTGGCATGTTTATGTAGGGATTTCTGGCAGGAAAGATACAGTTTTTAGCTGCCATGCAGACTGCAAGACTTGGAAAATATTTTTTTTCTGGCATGATTTGGTCAGAAACAGGTTTGCCCAAGAAAAGGGTCATCTTCAGTAACAGATACATGTCTTGATGCAGCCCTATCTTTGAATGAAATACACTGACTTACACAGGACTTTTTTTTTTTTTTAATTAGGTGGTATGTGACTGATGTGCTTCTCCCAGTTTCTGTCTAGTGGTGGGATTTGATCTTTGAAATACCAAAGACCCATCTTCTTCAGTCAGCATTTTTTACTGTCCCAGATAGTGGATTGTTCTGGAAGAGTTACCCGAATCCCCTGCTAGCCCCCCAAATCTCTCCTAAACAGTTGAATGGCTGCAGCTCTATCTCATTAATGTCTCCTTCAGTGATGTGTGAAGAAAGCACATGCCTCTCCTGAGACATCTGTCACACTGTTGTTACCATTCATGGTAACTGCTGGAGAGCTTGCATCTCCTGCACCGAGGCCTTGGTACTTGGGAACACAGCCTGTGTGGTGGAGAACCTATTTGGCTAAACTAAATAGATGGCCTAACTAGACATGTCACAGCCCCAGGGCTGTTTGCAAAAGAGAAGGGAAAGAGTTAAGTATTTCTGTTGCTATTTTGACTGCGTTTCTTTCATAGGCCAATGGATTTATCTACCATCAAAAAGAACATTGAGAATGGGCTGATACGAACTACAGCTGAGTTCCAGCGTGATATTATGCTGATGTTTCAAAATGCCGTTATGTACAACAGCTCTGACCATGATGTGTACCACATGGCTGTGGAGATGCAGCGAGATGTCCTGGAGCAGATCCAGGTAAAGTACTGAGCTGAGGCCAGCGCAGGACAGAGCATCTGCCTTGGTCCATAGTTAGCAGAAAGACTTCTGGGTGTAAGATCACTGTTTCACTCACAGTGTCTTTGAATGAAGTAGTCCCATCTTTCCCTGCATCTTTTGCGCTAGCTCGGGTGTTTGTGGTGAACTGGTTTGTGGAGAAGTTAAAACTAACACAGCAAAATGTTTTTTAGGTTCAGCCCAGACCAATTTCAAATCTAATTTCCTTCGGGGAAGTGCTTAGGCCAGCAAGAACCAGGGTGTGGTTCAGGAACAGAAACAAGCAACAATAATGGTGAATGACAGGGGACGCGATTGCTTCTTTCGGTGGCTGTTCTGGTTTATGCCGCTGTAAAGTGTACATGAAACTGTCCTGTGAATATATGCCATTTAAAATTTCTTGTGAAGCAGAATGTCCCAATTGGCTGGGCTAACAGAGTTTGAACTGGGGTTTTGTAGTTCCTTGGGACTTGTGGCTTCTGAGGTAAATGGAGGAACTTATTCTGAGCAGCAGACAAGGAACTGAAACTGCCTCTGACCCAGTCATTCCCAGCCTGTGGTTTCTGATCGTTGACTGACACACACTGAGCTTGTTTTGCCTGAGAACCTTAACAGAGAGTGGTTTTCTTGCAGCAATTTCTGGCCACACAACTGATCATGCAAACATCGGAGTCAGGGATCAGTGCAAAGAGCCTGCGTGGGCGAGACTCCACTCGCAAGCAAGATGCATCGGAGAAGGTGAGAATGCTGCGCCCTGTGGAAGGGCACTTGGTATCTTTTGAAGAATCCCAAGATACTGCATGAAGTTCCCATACCAAAGACAGGCAGAATGGTTTTGGAGACTGCAGTGACTCCAGCAGCTTCATGTGAACAAGTTTTTCTTTAAATATGTCCGTTGATTAGATTTCAGCTCTGGAGCTGTATGTCATCCCAGAGGCAGGCCTCATGATTTTTTTCTGTAATCCCAATAGTTCTGTTCCCTGTTTTTAAAAAGAGGTGATGAAAACTGTAGGGAAGTGAACAGAGTGTTGGAAGAGGTGTGACATGGCAGGAAGGTGGAGATGTAGAGCACTGGAAGACTAGCCTCTGCCGTGTTCTCCACTTCTAGTCAGGCTTTTAGAACCAGGGAGTCACTCCAGTCTGGTTTGCTGTGTAAAACACATCAGAGAACCTTTGACTTCCGCACTGACCTGAACTGATAGCAATGTAGGTTTGTTTGGTTCTTTTCTTCTGTAAAAATACATCCTAACTTGATTGAGTCATCTCAGGTGCTCTCCGCTGGTGCACACAACGCTGTGACTGCAAGGACTGCCTGCTTAGTTCTAGTGGCAACTGCACAGTGCAGAAATTGTTTGGTAGACCAGGCCTTGCCGTGGCTGAGGAGGGAATATCCCTTTCCTAGCACTCTGACTCTCGCAGCATCGCTCTTTTGTCCGTTTTTATGTTCCTGCTGCGTAAGACTGATGCCATGCGGGAAGGGGAGTGGGGCACATGTTTCTCTATGCTCGTGTGTGGGCTCAGTGCTTCTGTGTGGTGTGTGCATTTCTGTACCTGGTATCTGATAAGTCCTTCTGTTTGGCCTTTTAACAGGACAGTGTCCCAATGGGCTCTCCTGCCTTCCTTCTCTCTCTCTTTGTAAGTATTGAAAGGCTCCAGCAGGTACTGCTGGCAGCGTGCTCTGCTCCTTGTCTGGGTGGTCGCTGCGCTCTCACAGCATCCTTAGCATTGCAGTGGTGTGTGTTTAACTTAAGGGCTGTACAACCATGATCATCAGAGAAGAAACATCTCAATCCCTTATTCTCAGCATGGGTGAGTGGGAGGGGCTTCAGTCTTTTCTTCTGGTTCCAAGTGTTCTCATTTTGTCATCTGCCTTTGCTTTTTTCTACAACTTCTCTCCTGCTTTCTTTCCATGGAAGTGGGAAGACAGACGAAGTGGTGCAGTAGTATAGTTCTTATATCTCTCATGCTTACACAGCTGCCCTTTCCGCACATTCGAGACAGTACAAAGGGCCGTGGGTGGGTGAGGAGTCAGCTGTGTACTCCTTTATCATTCGTGGTCCAGAAAGGAAATAAGATGCTCTGCAGAAATACCTTGCTCTGTGCCTGTGGTGATCTGGAAGTGTCTGGAAAAATACTGCCTCTGGGAAACCCCAAGTCTCTGCGTTGCAGGAAGGAGAGAGGGGAGCAAGATGGAGAGTTGTTTTCTCTCATGTATATCTAAAGACAGAGGAGTACTCCAGGAGAGTCAGCATGTCAGCCAGAGGGAGAGGGCAGCGGATCAAAGGAAGCTCTCAGCTCGCCTTCTACTCCTGGAAAGGAGCTGTGCGGAGAAACTAGGGAGCTAGTGCCAGGGTCACTCAACTGGAGGAGCACTTCCCGTAGGGATCAGCAGCTCATAAGGTAGGTTAGTCAGCAGTTTCCTCTTCCCACCTTAAGAGCCAAGCTAGAATCTGTCGCTTAGGACAAAGCCTGCACTGTACAGGCTCCAAAAGCAATCTGTCTGGGCAAGAGCCTTGTTGCCTCTCTCTGCCCCAGCTGCCAGCAGTGCACAGAGATGCTGCAAATCCCAGCACCTCTGTGCTGTGTCCAGAGTGAATTTTAGGTAGGTCTGAGGCAGGCCTTCTTAGGACAGCTTCCCTTTCTCCCGTTTGGAAGGCATGAGAATTCATTACCAGATGCACAATGCCTTGCCTCCCCGAGTGCTGGAGGGAGTGTATTGTGTTCAGGGATGCATAACTCTCTCTTTTTCTTTGCCTTGCGACCAGGACGGTGGCACTAGAGGGCGTCGCTGTGCCATCGAGGCAGACATGAAGATGAAGAAATGACGCTGCAGGCAGACAGAAGATCCCGGCACCTTGCGTCAAGAGCTGGAGTGCAAGCAAGATGCTGCTAACAGCTGTCGGAGGAGGAAGAAAAGCTCCAGGTCCATTTCTGGGACCTGGTCCACCTTCTTTGCTTGCCCTTCTGGAAAGCAGTGTCTCGTCGGAACGTGTAACCCAAAGAAACTTCCCCAGAGGGGAAGACTAGCCCCCTGCCTGTTTTAGGGCAGTTGTCTTGGGCTTCATCAGTGTTCTGGTGTTAGCTAGCAGCTGGTGGCTCGTATGTACTGTAATGTGAAGTGTACAGATTTTTACTAGTGATGTGTAAATGTGTATGTATATTAAAGTCTGGGAACAAATCCAGTGTACAGTGTAATGAGCATCGCAGCTTTCTGCAGTGAGGAATCCTGTTTTCGTACAAGGGTGCATACCTGTCTTGAATATCTGCAAGTCTAACTCTCTTCCAGTTACCCCTATAGCACAAAAGCACGGCAGGGCTTTGACATTAGAGACAATCTTCGGTTCCCATGGGAATGTTGCATAGAGCTTGGACAGAGGGGAGGATTCCCTGCTTGAGTGTATGTGAGGATATGGCGCTGCTGTGATGAAACAGGAAATCTAACCATGAGAAGTGAAATATTGCAGTTCTGTTGGAGCTTTCCTTGAGGGACCAGTGTACTGAAATGTACCTTACGCTCATTCCCCAGAGGTTCGGAAAGGATACGCTAGTCAGTGAAAATCTCTCATTCCAGCAGCTGTAGGTGTGCTGGTGCCTGGTTTCACACTGGAGCTTGTGAACTGTTTCTCTCCACTGGAAATTACAGTTCTTCCCCTCAGCAACGTGGATGCTTGACTGAGTTTTAAGTTCCTCCTGACAATTTTCAAGTCACTCTGTTATTTTCTGCTCGTATGACCTATGAGATGAAACTTGAATATTTTCCGCCCCCGTGACCTTTCAGGGGAAAAAAGCAAAACAACATTATCCTTCCTGATGCTTGCAGCTGCTGGGAGTGGTCTGCACTCCTTTGTGCAGCATGTACAGGGCGCAGCTTTCTGACACAGAAGTTGCAGGAAACTGAGTCATTGCCATTAAGACCAGAGATTATTACCTTATCTTGATTTTCACAAGTTTTGTGCTGAAATGGTTTGTGCCTGCTGTGTTGAGTCGTGTGTTTGGCTGAGGTGCACTTCCACCAACAATTGCTCTACATTTGATGCTAGAAATGTAGAATCCTGTGGTTTGCTTACTGGTTAATTTTCCTTCAGTACTGAAATTGGGAACAAATTTCTGATTTGAATTTTTATGGCGTCAGTTTCCAGAGATAACAGGTTGTTAAGTTTACAGCACAAAAAGTTACAAGTTTCTTTTGGTTTCTGGTATTTTATGGAATAATTGAAGTTGGAAGGGACCTCTGAACATTTACCTAGTCCAACCTGCTGCTCAAAGCAGGGCCAGCTTCAGAGGTAGATCGCGTTGCTCTGAGCCTTGACTAGTTTTGAACTAGTTTTGAACACCTGCAAGGATGGAGATTCCCTAACCCCTCTGGACGTCTTGTTTAAGTGCTTACCCACCCCCACGAAGCAAACATTTACGTTATATCCAGTCTGAATTTCCTTCAGTGCAGCTTGTGGTCACTGCCTCCTCTCGTTTCACTGTTGGCCGCTGAGAAGAGCTTGGCTCCATCTCCTCTGTAACATCTACCCTGTCTTTGTCTGTGTTCAACAACTGGAGTTGCAGCACGTGGGAGGACCTTTATCATGCCCACTAGTAACTTGCTTTCATTATGGAAAGCATTGCTCTTCGTTCCTACCCTTGGTTTCTTCTCTTAACCAGGTATTTTTCCTTCAAAGAGCCTTTTCTCTTGTCCCATAACATTTTAATAGCCTTTAATGATGTTTAAGATCTTTAAAAATCTAAAATATGATTTTCCTTTACAGAGCCCCGTTGCCTCTTTCCCAGTTCATCAACTCATGCTCTGGCTACTAATTCTGTTCTTCCTAACACTTTGTTCTGATCTGTCTAGCGCAGAGCTCAGGCTTCGTGTGCTGCGTCTCCCAGCACCCACCCTTTTACAGACAGATGTAACAATCGCATCTGGTTTTTTCTCATCCTGCGGCTAATTTAAATGACAGCTTACACAGCATAGGTTTGGTCATTTTGCATTTAAGCTTCTTTAGGACACACAAGTGAATCCCATCTGGTTCTAAGGTTCACTCTGTCCCTCAAATTGTTCTAAAACCTCCCCACTGACATTTTAATTGGAAGCAGCCTCTCAGACCCATCCCAAGAGAAAGTCTTGTGTGATCTTGTCTGTGGCAACTGCTGATAATGATGATTAATTTGGTTTTTCCAACTGGCCCAATTTTCCACCGAGGTGTTTGGCACTGATCATGCGTCATCCCCACTGATCATCTGTCAGCTCTCTGCTTCTGATCTTTTTGATGAGGTTTGTTGTTGTTATTTGCTTTTATGTCTTTAGCAAATTGTTCTTCAATTTTTTTCTTTTTTTTTTTGCCTACTTTTTTGTGGATTCTACATTTCATTAACTAGAGTTCAGACTTTTATCATTTTTCTTGTTTTGACATGTAAGTTCCTTTTAAAGGCTGTCTTTTTTATTCCTAACAGCTTTTTCTCACATCAGTGAGGGTTGCGCAGTGTCTGATCTCTGCAAAGCAAACTAAAACTTTCAATTTTATAATGATTCCTTGCTGGTGACTTATATAGCCAACATAATTAAGAACTGTCAGGCAGTTCTTAATTAAAAGTTCAAGTCTGTATCATTTTGTCCTCTATTTTTTGTACAGAATTGGTGTGGAACTAAGCAGTCTGTAATTATTTCACTCATCCCACTTGTCTTCCACTAATGCTGCTGTTCTGCTCTCTGGCGTCTTGAGTCTTCCAGGATTTAGTTTAGACTGAACATAAGGCCAGAGATCTTTCTAATCCATGCTTATGCCCAAGTTCCCTGGGCTTCCTGATTTTAAAACGCTTATCCCTCTCAACCAGAGGACAGAAGGATGATCACAGGTGATTAGATTACCCTAGGCTAAGGCTTTTCTGCTCCTCAGCTGAGCTGCGGTGGCTGGCTCTGCGTGTGCAGCCAGCTCTGCTGATGGTGCAGGAAAGTGCTTTAGGTGTGGGGTTATTCTTCAGATGAAATCACGGTTTGCCCAACTCCTGCAGCTGGAAGCTGAGAGCAGGTAACGTTATCTCTTACCTCATCAAATTCTATCTGCTTCTGCTGAAGCTGACTTTGAAAGAGGTTTCAGAAGGACGGCCTTTGGGATCCTAGCTCTTCTACTTATAGAAGTTCATAAATTAAGCAAACAAGTTTTCTCTTCCCAAACCCAACAGATTCCTTACTTCTCCCAGTTATGCACCGTAAGGTGTATTTGTAACTGTGCTAGCAGTCCTGAGAATGCAAAAGGAAACCAGGGAGAAATGTGCTTGTTCAAAACTCTGTAAAAATTAGGTTGTGCATAATTAACTGAAAACTCTAAAGACACTACTAATTAATGCATAGAATTCTCCATAGGTACAGCGTCTAGGCAGCTGAGTTCAGTGGCAAGGTACAGGTTTTTCTAACCACCTTTATTGTTACTTTATTGTTACTGTGACTCTGGAAGCAGTTCCCCAGACTTAGAGAAATCATAGTGGACTCATGCAATAGAAGACACTTAGGCATGGACTAATGAACAGAGATTAAATGAATTGTTTCTTCCTTCTTAAGAGAACGATAAATTTTATTTTCTGAAATGTGTAGAACTGTCCCCTGTCAGTGTGTAACTGTGCATGGTTATAATTCTTCTGGCTCAGGTACACAAGGTACCACCATCCAGTTAAATCACATCTGTCACTTTCAAAACAAAGTGTCTGTAGGGTTTGTAATAAGTTATTTCCAGTATAAAAAGTTCTCAGGGGGCAGCAAAGGGAATTTCAGTGAGTTGTCCTTGGAGTCACTACTTGTTCCCAGCTATGAGCGGCTGAGGAGCTCCGGTATGACTTGGTTTGAGCTTGCTGCTGGCTGCCTTCAGCACCTTTAACGTGTAGCATCCAGCAAAGCCACATGCTTCTAACCAGCTCAGCATCCCCCGTGCATGGTAACCCACGGACCCCTGAGCAGGGGGAGTGCACAGCAAAAGCACCAGAAAACCTGAAATTCAGTTGCTCTGAAATGGTAGTTTGTGTTGCAGAGCGACAGCCCTGCCACATGCTGTGAAATGTGGGCTCAGGTGTAGGCTGCTCGCCTCAGAGCCCTCCCTGTGCTTTGGCGCTCTGAGTATGTCAGAAAATGGGCTGGGCTTTGCAGTTCTGGATCAGGGTCCAAAGAAATTGCTGTCTCTCTCTGTTTGTTTGCAGATGGGCCATGCCTGGGTGTGGTGGGAGTCTGAAACGGAGTCTCCCAGCGAGTCAGAGAAGTACAGCAACTTCCAGTCTCTTCTCAGCTGGGATTCAAGCCTGGATCTGGATGTGGGGAGCTGGAGGAATACTGAAGAGATGGCCATGGGGAAACTAGAGGAGAGCAGCCGAGAGGCAGACTGCGAGCTCGAGCTCAGTGAGCCTCTCTGGGAGGATGATAGTGAAGACTATGAAAAGGCAGAGACGCCATGTGAAGACAACAGTCTTCTCCAGTTCTTCTCAGAGGTAGGGCTCTTTGGATGACAGGAGAGTGGGTGGTGTAGTTCAGGCCCTCCTGAAACATTACGGTTTTCAGGGCCTCCACCATCCCAAGACACGGTCTGGGGGAGGAGCAGATGCCCTGAGTTCACTTGCTCCTGTACCAAACCTAGCCCTTCCACCCACTTAAAGCTGGCACTGCAACCAGGCAGCTGCTTTGTCAAAACACAGCTCACCCTGAAGCACAGAGATGTCAGTGAACTGACACTGTAATAATAACGCAGGGCTTCATCAGAAGATTTTGCAAGGATTCCTAAAAATGGAAAGGCGTTCATAAGTGAAAGCAAAAATAGCATCTGTGCTGCTTATTTCTTCTTCCTTTTGCCTTCACAATTTGAAGCAATAAATCTCTGTTTTGCAGGTAACCCAGATGATGGAACCTCTCCGCATTAGCAGCACAGAGTCGTCGCAGACTCAGTGGGATTATTGTGGCTCTGGGAAGCAGGCTGATGGGGAAGATGGGAGGTGCCAGGAAAAGACCACAGGAACAGCAGTCTCGGGAGCAGAGGAAAGTCAACTACACATCTTGCCAGAAGATGAGAAAGAACACTTCCTGGGAAGAGAGGTAGGGGAGAAGTCCTAAGAGAGCCTCTGGTCCTGGATGAGAGACGACAGACGGTGAAGGAACTTAGCTCTAGAAGAGATGGGGAAGTCCCAGGTTCCAAGTGGGGAGACAGGGACACACCAGAGGAGACAGCAGGGGAATGCAAAATAATGTATGAGGGGAAGGATGTTTTTTATGTATGGATATGTATGTTTATGAACAGGAAGCTTCTTGTAGATCAAACCCTCAGATGTGAGTTGGAGGAATTTTTCCTTGGCAGTGTAAAGGTGACTCATGAGAGCTGGCAGTCTGCTCTCAGGTTTAAGGCAAGACTGGAATACTTGCTTTGTTCTAATTGCTGTGTTATGCAGCACACAGCTTGGCTGGTTTCAGGCCCACATGGCTGTGATGGCAATAACCATCTGCCCCTGGAGACCGTCATGTCTTGGAAGCAGGCACTGTCTAGCCTGGGTTTGCATCATTCCTGTGTCTAGGGGGACTCTGGGCTCCCACCAGCCTCGGAGGTATTGCTGGGACAGGTGACGTAGCAGTGGAAAAACAGTGCCATTTTTCCACACTCGCATTTCGTCCTTTGCAAATGGAGACACTGGAGACAGAAATAACTTTCAGGGTTCTTGCTTTTCACCTGTTCAGCTAGGATGGTGTTATTCCCAGCAGTTCCCTTGCGGTTGTCCCATTGGTCAAAGCCAAACACAGTACAGTGTCCACATTCTTCCTGAGGAGTCACTGAGTTTATTCTCTGTCATATTCATGCGGGAGTTTGTCAGGAAACAATCTTGTTGCGCTCTAGGGGATCCTGTTATCTGTGTCTTGAGCTTTAACAAGCCTGAGGAAGTCTTACCTCAGCTCCTGATTGCCCTCTTTATGTCCATGACTCTTCCCAGAAAAGCAGACAGACACTGGGCACCAGGCAGCTCCATGGTGTTTGTGTTAGCCAGAGGCGGTTATGATCCAAGAGATCAGACCCAGCTGTTACTGGAGTGCTGGGTAGCACAGTGAAGGTCTGAAGGGCTACAAAGATGATGAGGGGACTGGAGCATCTCTCCTACGAGGAGAGGCTGAGGGAGCTGGGCTTGTTTAGCCTGAAGAAGAGAAGGCTGAGAGGGGACCTTACAAATGCTTATAAATATTTCAAGGGTGGGTGTCAAGAGGA
>Ga0181612_179153_pt1 | contig 14296 bp, 6 predicted proteins | sample HoacroProtozoa21_FD_119630 | JGI IMG/M metagenome (GOLD analysis project Ga0181612, IMG submission 119630) | Hoatzin crop microbial communities from Cojedes, Venezuel. Combined Assembly of Gp0051906, Gp0051904, Gp0051908 | reverse complement strand
ATAAAACATTGGAACAGGCCGCCCAGGGCAGTGGTTGAGTCACCTTCCCTGGAGGTGTTCAAAAGACATCTACATGCGGAGCTTAGGGAGGTGCCTTAGTGGTAGGCTTGGTAGTGTTAGGTTAACAGTTGGACTCAATGATCTTAAAGGTCTTTTCCATTCTAAATGATTCTATGGTTCTAAATACTTTATAAACCAATCCATATATCTGCTATTATCAATGATTTTTAAAGACAGAAAAAAATGCTTTGTTTTGTTTTTATATTTTGTTTAATACTCATTTAAAATAAAAAGCCAAAATCAGTTCATTTTTGTCTGAATTTGATTTAAAGTAATTGTATTTTACAGTCATATTCTTGGTGTTGCATCATTTGGGATTCAAAGACTGCAAAAGAACCAACATGGGACAGTTCAAGTCTTTTTAATTACAAAAGCTTCCCTGCAATTGTAAGATTTAATTAAATCTTCCTTTTTGTTAAAATTAAATCTAGGGCCAAATTCAAGCTGACAATCTCTCTTTGATTCTTGGTCTCAAATGGGGAACATTTCGTTTGTTGTGAAGCCAAAATCAGGAATGGACTACTGTTTAAATAGTGTAAACTAAAATGAAGGAAAAGAATTATCTAGGCAGTCTTGTATTTATCTCCACATTTCCTGACTTTTCTAATTTTTATTACATCTCAACTGAATAAATAGCACAATATTATAAAGGCACATATGCAAAGGAAAGAGCATAAACAATAATTTGTTGCACTTCCAATTTCAAAAGTTAACTCACTACAACAAGAAGAAAGGTCTGTTTGTATTTGATGTTATAACCTACTTTAGCTGATCAGTTTTTGTAAAACTCTGTCTGTGTTCTTGAAGGAAACCATTACATAAGCACACTTTTTCTTTACAAGAGAAGTACCTCTGTCTTAATGTATCCTCAACAAATGTAAGGAAAAATGAGACATTAAACCATTATCTGAGTGAAGGCCAGAATTATATTCTAGCATTCTTGCATTAGATCTATTTCTTTCTCCATTTCTAACTCTGTTTCTTTTATTCATGTGGCCTTTACATCTTCATTAGTAACTGCTATTCACCGTTGCCATTTCCACTGAGTTTTCAAACCTCTACACCTCCTGCTGAGAAACTGCTCTAAAAACTTCAGGACAGTCGGAAAGAGTACCCTATAAAACTCCTTAGTGTGCAAAAATTATGGAGGATGACTATCTATTTTTTTCTTAAACCTTTATATACTACTGTAAATATCTATTTATATATAAAATGAACAAAGCCTTATTGATTCTGTCAGGTTAATAGGTGGTGGAAAGGACAGGATACAGACAGAAAAGAAAACTTTTTCACCATTTCCATTTAAAACATACTGAAGTAAGGTATATTCCTTGCTTGATATCCTTAGTACTTTCTAGAAATAAAAAGTACCGAGGAGTCAAACACCCATTTGCCAGAAGGTGGTAAGGTACAATTTCAGTCTACGTCAACCAGAGTTCAGCAGTATCTCAGAACACCACCTGATACCTCCTCTACATGGTAAACATCAAAGCTCCAACTGGGTAAACAAAAACTATATCATTGTATTTAACTTTCTAACGTAAACAGATCTGAGTGAAAGATTATCTAAGATTTCTATAAGTGGAGATCAGAACAGCATGATCTTCTACAAAGAACCGAACTCCAGAAATATTCACCTGCTATTTGGACATTGGTTTCTTTCATGACTGACCTCTTCACATCTTTTTGCAGAATTGCAGAATTTTTCTAATCCTACTGAATTCAGTCAAATATAGCTGGTAGAGTTGAAAATACAGGTTTTTATTTAGGAATCAAAGCAGAAAGGGAAATAGCCAAGAAATTACAATGCACATCGTTTACTTTTTCCTCCACATATTCTATTCTGTCTCATTAAAAATGATCTGAAAGTAAACATCTCAAAAAATCAACATATATCTAAGAATAATCATACTAATGTTATCAAAATCACTTCAATAAATTTCTCAGTTGAAACAGATGTATATACCTGACTGAAATCCTCTTTTATCCTCCACTTTCAATATTTGCATCAAATGCCAATCAGATGTAAAGCGAACTCCGTATTTGCTGCCTATTTTCTGCTACATTGTGGAAATTGCAAATTTCTTTATTATCTACGAATTCTTCTTATTCTTTGTATTATAGTCATAGTCTTTGCATTAGCCTCAGCCAATAGAAACTTTGCAGACGAAATACTGTAATATGCTGAGTACTACAGTGTAACAAGTGTCCAGGATTCTCTGCTTAATTCTGATTAAGCTAAACCGTTTCACAGCTGTTCTTTCAGTTAAAATGAAAATTTCTTTTTCATTGTTTTTTTTTAGTAAAAGATGTAGGTTTCACTTAAATGAGGCATTTTGTAGATTTCTGAGATTGTTTCAGTCAAAAGGAAGTAAAACTGTATAACAGAAATATTTTTTTTGCAAAGTACATGAAGCAGGAAGAAAGCTAGCCATACGGGCCAAGCAGGATGGTAATGTGAGCAGAGTATTCTCTCCTGTATATATCATTATTTATTTATTTGGTATAAGATATTTATTCATGGATAACATCAGAAACATTTCTGCTACCCCATTTCCTCCTGCTGACCCCTAATCTTACTTCCTTCTAAGCTCAGGACTACCATGCTGAAAATGAGCGACTCCATGATGTGATTATTAGGTTTGAGAAATGTTTAGAAAAGCCAGCATGCCACATTTCAAAATCCCGAGCCCAGCTACCTAAAGGTAAATCAAGGGTTTCCTGCAGAAGGTACATTTCTTTTAGTTGATTAATGAATGGTATTTGATCATGAACAGGACATGATCACAATGTACCAACAGCATAAGCTAAACTATTGACCCTTTGTATTATAACTCTGTTTCAGGAATTGCTGAACTAGGACTACTGAGTTTAAAATGGCATAGCAAAATCTTAAAGAGAAAGTTTAAGCTCTTTTAAAATTCTAACATGATTTTAAAAGCGTTCTGAAATATTCAGAACCATATCTTTGCAGGTTGAGGTTGATATGAGGAGTAACAGAGACCATGAGATGCATGACACAGAACAAGCAGAAGGCACTATTATGACAAGGTTGACAAGAATCAATACAGAAGTGGGTATTTTAATTTCCCGGATTCTCTAAGAATTTAGAAAAGGCACATGCCCTGTAGAAGAGCTATATACACATACACTGTTTTTGAAATTTACTGTATTTTAGAAACAAATAGGACATTGAATAATCTCAATGACTTTTTATTTTTTTCTCCCTACAGTGTGCCTAAGGGAAGAACTTGTGATAATGTGGAAAGAAACTTGTGTCATCACCACAGGAGCATTTGTTTAATGGCGTTCATTTACATAGAAATATGCACACTAGTAGGAACAATTCAGAAATTCAGAGAACAGCTTGTCATTTCAAGAAACTGTTGACAATGTTAACAATTTGCAGTGGTAAAATACCTTCTGAGTAGTTTACATTATTATTTGTTTGCATAATTGACACACTGAATCATTCCCTACCCACAGTTCTATTTTCTGCAGTGGTCATTTCCTCGTTTTTATTTACTCACGGGCAACCTCTCATTTCATAAGTCACTGCTGAGTTTTTTAAAAAGGTTATTATTAGTTGCTGTAAGAATTTAGAACAAACGATGTTAACTCTGCAAGTTTATGCAAAAGTAGAAGATAATTAGGCTTGTGTGGGAATGTCTTGGAACTTCTGCTCATTGTATGCACAGAGACACACCAGTGCTGTGATGACCAACATTACAGCGTGCAAAGGGACTCAGCTGCAGAAGTGCTGCAGCTGTTCCTTCTCTGATGATAAAGTCAGCAGGAAATGCCTAAATGATCCAACAAGAAGCCCTGGCTTGCTCCTGGACCTGGCCACTTGTCTTGAAGCTAGAGTGAATCACCTCCTTGAAAGCTGTGTTCAGGACAAGAAACCATTTTCCATACACGGGTTCTTAAACAGAGTGTTTTGGTAATGAAAATTGCACACCTTCTTTTCTTCTTGCAGATGACAGCAATGGTGATTTCATCACGATGATGATATGACCTATAATACCTTCTAGGACGTCAGATACCTGGGGTTCCTTAGCTTTCCCACTCTGAAAACATTCAAAAGCACTTTTGTTTCTCAAAAAACCCAGTTCCCAAGCCATTGGATTTGGGAGCCCGGTACATCGTATTGGCAGCAGGAACTTACGTTTGGTCCTGGGGAGCAAAGTTCTCTCCTTTCTTTACCTACTCCATAGCTGGAGTAGAAAGGAGGAGGACATGGTTAGTCACCTTTTATAGTTCTTGTGGGTACTAGAAAAGCAGTGAGCACAAAGGCCAACATGACTTTGTAGGGAAGGGGAACTCATGACATCTTGCTTGCTGATGCATCTGTTCTTCTTTGTGCTAGAAATAAAACCAGAAGAAAAGACTGCATCCCAGCTAAAGTGTTAAAACTTTAAAAATCAACTAGTATATTCTAAAATACCAGCTAGATTCACTGCAAAAAAGGATGGGGTTCGTTTTGCATCATGGTAATGAACTACAGTTATCATTACCTATAATACAGCTACAGCAGACAGTAACATTGAAAAGGGCTTGTTTGACCTTCTTTAAAGACAAGAACTGCTGGACAAAATGAATAGCAAGGAAATATTGAGCAGATTAACAAGACAGTTTGCAATAGAAATGAAAATGTAATTTTCCTTATAATTGCCTTGGTGTCTAGACACAGTGCGCTTATAATCATGAGTTCAGTACATTTGTTTCTACAAAATGAAACGTATCTTCAACTTGTCAAATCAACTTTATGATGTGCTATTGATCAAAATGCCCACAAAAATATGAGTGGGGGGTATTTACGATTTCTTGAACTCTCTGTGTATTTCAAGGCTGTAAAATATACATTGTGACAGCATCATTATGGCTTGGTGTTCTACACCAGATCAGTGTTAATTATCTCCTTTACTACAGTTTCTATGACAATAATCATACAGCTTGATTTTTGTGGGTTTTGAGCCCAAGGCTCTGTGTTTTAGTGAGATGGGACTTCTCAGTTCTAAAAGTAATTTTGTCACTACTTCCTTATATGAGCTCACACAATTCACTTCTCTGGTTAAGTCTACCATCCTGTAAAATAAAGTTATTAATCCTTACCTACCTCATTGAGGTGTCATGAAGACCGACTAATATTTACAGAGTGCTTAGAAAACCTACAGAACTGTGAGCTGCTTTCTGTTTTGGCCTGTATAGCAAAGCTAAGAATCCTCCTCCCATCGTTGCACGAGCTACACTGAAAACATGGCCTGGGACAGAGATTGAACTCAGCACAGATACTTCCTCCCAAATTATGGCTAAAATTGTGTTATTATTTACTGCTTAAATTGCTGAACAGCTTATTTTCAGGTGCGAGAGAAAATCTGAGTAGTAGCTGCATAATATAAATTCTCCTGTCTCTGTAATACACATTTCAGAAAGGTGTGGTAAAAGCAGAAGCAGGACTGAAAAAAACAGTCTTTTTTCAGAAACCAAACACCACAGAATAATGTGAGTTTAAGTCTTCTTTGAGTTTTTCTAGTGTTGTACAATATGCACATTAAAACCTTTTTTTTAAATTTTGCTCTTGTTAAGAAAAACACATGACCATATGCCCAGAGAGTTTTATTTGTGTTTTATTATTACTCAGAATTATAGAAGCTTCATCCTGATGCTACCCAAAAGATTTTATGAGATTTTCTCTCACATAATTCATCTGTTTCTCTCTCTACTGGCCTGATCCTGCTACTGTTACGCATGTTGGGTAGCTTTAAATAGATCCTTTTTAAACCGGTACGCAAAACTCTTAGAGGAAATGCCTTGCAATATTTCATATTCCTGTTCCATTAAAAACACTGTAGGGAGGAAAAAACATCTTTTTAAACTTTAGCTTTGGAAAGAAGGAAAGGGAAGAAAGCCTTTTTCTCTTTTCCTACAATTTTCAGATCCACACATAACCTTATTAGATTAAAATGTCCCTGAAATATAAGTACATTTTCTTTAATGAAAACTCACAAGAAGTGAGATCCAAAAATTGTGCCACATGGAAGTAGTTCAAGGAAGGACTCTAAAATTGAACAGTGCTTTCCTCTGGTTACAATGTCACTTCTAAACAATGGCCATCATATAACAGTGATACCTAACAACACATGTACCGTTGTAGCAGGGCTCATCAGGTAACAACAGCCTCAAGAATAAAGCTGCTCTCCTTCTTTCGCATAGAGTCAGTGAATACTGCATGAATACTGTGGAAGTCAGACAAACATTTCCATAAATTCTAAGATGGTCTAGTCTATTCTAATGAGCCAGACGTTTCTGTATAATCAATCACTGTATGGAAATACAGAGTTATTTTATCTGTTTTCTGAAGCTCTGTTGGCACGTGGCCTCCAATATAAAGACACAGCAGAGTCAAATAGAACACGAATTTCCCTCTCAGTACAAATCACTGACTGATGCTGAAATAATAGTTTATTACAATCTTTCCTAAATCTAATACAATTATAACGTATACGTAACAAGTGCAGAAATTATACAAAGTGTGTTTTATAAAATTTCAGAAATCCTGGTGACACTGCATGCTATTTCTTGGTGGTTATGTAAGAGCGAAATGTAAAATGTAAGAGCAAAATGTAAAATGTAGTATTTCCCAGATACATATTTTAAAGAATATTACTTTATCTGTGTGAATAAATGTACAGAGAAGACTAACATATGAAAAACCCCACTGTATTAGGAAAGCAGAGATGTATAGCTGATACTAAATGGCTGTTTGGCTAACTGAGAATGGAATGACCCAGATGACCACTACTTAGCTCAAAAGATAAGCTGCATCCTAGTGCTGTTTATTTATGTGTATGCATATTTACAGAACTTCCACTATTTAATTCAAACTTTTCAGGAAAATAAAATAAGAACTTCTATGTGTATTTGCAGGTTCAGTGAGTAAACCGAGTTTGTTCTCCAAATTGGGCTATAATGTCTTAGTATAATTTAAGTGCATTGGACAAAAGTTGAGATATCAGTGTGTCTTCTCTGAACAGCTAGGTATGATAAATCCTCTGGCTATGAACACAAAAGTGTCTTGAGATAATAAAGTCCCTTTGTCTCAGAAGCCTACCATACCCTGGCATTGCAACAAAGAGCAGCTGGTCCAATCAGTATTGGGAGTCTGTTTCCCCATGATGTCCATGGATTCAGTAGACATGGCAATATAGTCTGTGCTTTAAATGCAAACACAGAAGGCCTTGCATAGAAGAGTGGCAGCAATAAGCTGTAAGAATGTATTCATCCCTTCTTAACATTACTCAACTTCTTCATTTGTGTGACAGAGATACCAATGCTACATGTTAACAGATATTAGAGCATTCGACAGGTTCTCTTGTCCTACAAGGACAAGGTATCTCCTTAACGACACTGAAAATAAACCAAATATAGACCAAACCAAAATGCTTTCTTAATTCCTGGGCCCTGGAAGCAGTTTTGCAAATAATAAACACTGAAGATGCTCACTGCAATTTGTACTCTCTCCACTTTCCATTTTGCCCAGACGAATTTCCCTATATCCATCAAAAATGATCCTTCTTCTAGGACCAGAAGAGCCGCTGCTCTATATGAATATCAGACATCAAATCAGTCGGCTTCCAGAGATGTTGTGCTGGTTTAGAATTATTGCATTGCATCGGAGAAAAAGGTTTAGGTCCAACTTACTGGATATCTCTCTCATCAGCTCTGACAAACTAGCCACTTGAATAAGCCACGTATCTTGATTGTTATTGCTTAAAAGGGCTCACAGGCATTAGTATTACACATTTTTCAAGCTTCCTATTCGCAAAGGTTTTAACTGGACACTGTTACCAGCCTTTAAATGCTGTAGGTAGTAGCTTGTGAGGCTTATATTATAGGCAAAAAAATGCCTATAAACTATTCTAATTAAGAACAATGAAGGACTTACTTTTTTGCTCTTTTAGACATTTAGCAATCATTGTCTTTTGGAAAAGATATTTTTTCCTGTTTGCTTGAGTTTTGTGTGATGTTTGAGAACAAAGCCTTCCCTTCCCATGCACCTGGAGCTCCCTCTAGTGATTCCGCAAGCAGAGTGAAACGTTGTCGTGACACTTCCTTAGTAACCAAGCTTTAATGAACATATGCGTTTCTGAGCAGCTCACCTCTTCAGAAAACTGAAGGCATTTAAAATGTGAAGCCCAGACTGCTATCAAGGAATGTGTGTTGATTTCAGTTGGGAATAGATTTAGTCGGGGAAATGTAGTCAGTCTCAACAGAAGAAAAAATGTAAGGAAAAAGGCTATATAACTAAAAATTAGTATATGATCAAGAAGTCAGCAGATTCATGACAGTTAGGAGAGTGCAACAACTTATTTAATAATTTTTTTGTTGTTGTTTGTTTTTATACTTAGCTGACTAATGGTTAAGTTATACTTAGCTGACTAATGGTTAAGTTCTCACAGACTAGAAGCACCCAGCAAAGTCCCCAAATGTTTTCTGTAACATGGAATAACTTTCTGATTTACTATACCAGTCCTCCCAGCTCTTTTCCTCCTAAATCTGTTGACTTCTTATACTATCAACATCAGTGCTCCCGCATAACAAGAAAAGCTGAAATAGCTCCCAGGAGATCAATCGCACTAGATGTGAAACTCTCGCACAGCCTGCCAGTTCTAATTCACAAACTGGAATTCATGATTAATCCTCAACCTACCTCAGAGCCGCATCAGCGTTGTTTATTTATTACTATATTTTGTAATATTGAAAATTGCAGCATGTTTTTACAAGCAATGAATTAATCACATTCCAGAATTGGGACCTGACCCAGAAAACTTTTATTCTGTTGATTAATACTTAATCATGCCAGAAGTCCCTTTAGAGCAGTAAGAGGAACAGTCTTATGGCTGACAGTTGCACAACCAGGGTCTCAGTTCCATCTGGAAATGCGGCCCTCTGATTCTTGCAGCTGAATCCAAGCCAAAAAAGCTTTTGACAAGCAGAGCCATGGGACTTCCCCACGGATATAGAAATCTGACCACACATAACCACAAGGTCTTGTAGTACAAGATTTCTAGGGAAGAACTACATAGTCATCTCAATCTGAGTACTGATCATCACAATGATTTCTGTGTTAGAATCTCAGACTTTCAGAGAAAAATGCTTTTTCAACATATAAAACACTTCTTCAATGCAACATACTCAGACAAACTGTTTTGCTAATGGTACCCAAGTGATAGGCAACTTAACATTAACTTACTCTAATTTTGCACTTTACATTTAGAAATAAATGACATCCACTGCAGTTCCCATTGAGTCTCATAACAATTCAGTATAGCCATATAATAGAGCTCATTGCTTAACATTGTATAAATAATGTCTTAAAGGATATATAGCATGCGTTAAACTGCACTAGAGGATAACGTCAGGGGAATAACACTAGTTATTCAGTATAGTAAGCTGTCTAGCTAACTGAGCAACAGCCTTGAAATGGCCTTTCTTATGTATCTTCTATGTTCAGTCACTACTTTTCAACACAGCAGTGGCTGAATTATTTAAAATCTTACATAGTCCAGGCATATTTCAAAAAGTAAAACTTATTTAAAATAAAACACTTTATAAATCAAAATAGTTCTCTAGCTTACCTACCCATCCTTCAAAAACTCAGGAAACTGAGCCAGGTATACAATGGCTCTTAAGTAGATTTGTCCTTTGATAGCTTAGCCGATGGTGCATAACTTTTAAGTGGTCATCAGTAATAACACAGGAAGTAAGAAAAGTTCCGGATTGTGGATAAATCCTAGCATAAAACATGCTGAGTTTTTAAAAGTGTATGCTTTGGACATATTGAAGAAGGAGAGCCATTCAGCATCAGAATGAGAAAACTGTTGTATTTCAACTAGCAGAATACTCTTAGATGCAAAGTAAGGTGGTAACCTTGGTTGTTCTCATAGGGAATCCTACTTACCGTCACAATGCATCTGGAATTACAATCACAACAGCATCCCAAACATTTAAACAAGGTCTGAGGATCACAGGGCCACTCCAGAAACACTGCAGCGGTCATGAATTGCCTGCAGTTTCTTTCGAGCGAAAATGATAACTTCTCTTTAAGAATGATCTTTAGAGTGTGCTGCAGAGACATTTCTTGGTGCTCACGGGCTTTGAGCCTTTCTCAGGAAAGTTAGAGGGAGCTGGTTCATGCCACATAGACAGTGGCAGAAGCACTCTGTTTAAACACTACCTGGTTTAATGAGTCCTTGTGGCAAAGCAGTCTTGGACTTTGCCCTCAGGTGATCTGAAAGAGCCCCACGGTGGCTGATCTGAAGGGTAGAATAACACTCAGACATATATTCTCTCGTTTCTTGCAGAGGTTATGAGTCAAAAGACAGTTGTGTAGTATCTTGACTTCTACAGCAGTGCAGAACTGACTGGCCACAGTTTGGAGCAGATTTCAGGTTTTGTCTTGCTATTGTATTATTTGTCCTTTCTTTTGCATTATTTGTAAAAGCTACCATGACAATATGGATATTTTATTTTAAGTAACAAAAACAAATGTCTTCATATAGCCCACAACAGTATATTGCCTCATAATTGCATTGTACTGTAAAATAGAGCAGAGATGAATGCTAAAGCGTGACATAAAACCATTGCTGATACACTTTGCAAATGACACAAAAATTGGTGGAGCTGTAAAAAATGAGGAAGCCAATCTACTGCTTCAGAGTAATGTAACCACTAGTTAAATGCTTATAACCCACTGCAAGTTTTAATACAGTTGGTGTCAAGACTAGAATTATCTAGGTAAGAGGCTGCTACGGTTATAGAAAGTTGTGACAGTAAGCTTAGATACATCACATCACTACTTCAATGTGGCATCTGAATGTAATCAAAAAGACCTAGGAAGGCCCTTCAGATTAAGTAAAAGAAGCATATCCAGGACTATGCTGGAGGTAGTGTGGTCCAGTCCACCCAACTGGATGTTGAAATAGCAGCTTTCTAATGTTTGTGTTGATCTGGCAGAGCAGCCCCAGGGTTCTGGGTTTCTGGCATGCACACCTCCCATCTCCATCCTTGCAGCCATAGACCTGTCACTGTTCCTTCCTTCCTCTCACTGCAGCTAACTGAGCTATATCCTCCTGTTCGGCTTGTCAGAAAAACTTTCCTCTGCCATACCTCAATATTCTTCACAAGGAAAGCACAAACATTTGCTCAGATTCCTGCCTGAAAACGTCCACTTCTATACAGACGAGATAGAGGGGAGAAAAAATACCCATGTTATCAGCATTCTGCCCAGGCCCTGTCCCAAATCAGATGATCCTGAAACACCAGCACACTCCCAAGCAACACTGCAGAAAACCAAAAAGAGATCTGGTGCTGTACACAGCCTAGGAACCAGCTGGTCTGCACAATGAATGAATAAAGGGCATAGAAACACAAACGAGTTTGAAAGAAAGATAGAAAAATGGCCCAAGCAGGAAATCAACCTTATAAATGTGAGGATTAAAGAACCCAACCAGTTTAACAAGAAGACCGTGAAGGCATGGCTAGGTGACCACACTTGCATACAGAAAGGCTTGCAGGGATGAGATCTTTTTCCACCTAAAAAAGCTGTATGCAGTCCAGCAGAATACAGCTGAAAGTCAGACGGTTTCAGTGTTGGAGAAAAAAAAAATTGAGACATGTGAGCCAATTTAACACTGTAACAGCTTTACCAAGAGAGATAGTGGGCTCGGCGTGCTTGTACCCTTTAATATTTTTTCGGTCTCTGTGTCTGGGATTCATTTGACTCGTTACAGTGTTCCCCATGGGCTGTATGTGTACATACATGTTTCTGTTTCTTTCCTGGCCCACAGGAAGAGCCAGATTCCCTGCACCATCTCAGAAAGCTGATAATATTGGCAGCTGTACATTAAGAGTATTCAAAGCAAGCCCCAGGTCTTGGCTCGTGACCTGAATTGGTCAGAAAGAATTTTTCTACTTATACTGTTTCTCAAGCGTATTCTCAGTGTGAGTTTTGCCTGCATCTGAAGTGTCAACAGTTGTCCAGCACAGGGACGTTGACAGGAGCAGAAAGGACACTTTCCCTAGACATGGTCTTATTTCCCTCCCCCCCCCCGCCCCGAGACAAAATAATGCATTTTCCTATGCTGAGAATTATTCCTTGATGCCCCCCACCAACTCTTTTTTTCCCCATGTGCTTTGGTCCCAAGATCCAGACCTAACAGGACTGGAGAACAGGAGGAAAAAGTATGGTCACAAAGTTGATGCAATGCCCCTTCTGTTTTGGACCAGACTGATGCTCATCTGTATTTCTGACATCACCATCTCTGTGGATTGGTGCTACCCTCAGCATCACAGCTACTATTTCCTTTCGGTGTCTGGCCTAGAGCTGCTCATATGTGCCAGTTCAAAAACTCCAGTATCCCATGGAAATTCAGGAGTGCTCTTGGGGTGCTCATGAGACATTGTCTTTTGGATCATGAACTCAGAACCTGAGTTCGACCTGTGGACCTCTACTAGTTGCTAGGGCTGTTCTGTTGGATCTGCATACACATTAGAAAGGTCTTTGTGATGTTCTTGTAGCATTCATTATTTGTCAGAAGACACCTGGAGTTAGTACTGTCCCTGTGGAATACTATAGTGTTTCTTCTCCAGTAAAATGGTTCCCAAGAAAAGGCATGGCAGCAGATATTCCTGGTTCCCTCCATCCTCCAACTCGTGGCCCCCAAGGGAGTTTGGGGATTGTGACTGTGTGTTCCTTTCCAGGACATCAAGTCTCTCTAATGTCAACAAAGGTGCATTTACATGTGACTAATTGCAGACTATTTCCTGCCATGGTGAGCATTAAATCCAAGACTTCCACTAAAGCTGAGCAGAATTCAAAATGGAGCAGGGCAAGTGTTTCATTTTTCATATTTCACTTGGTTCCTTGTTCCTCAGCATCTATTTCTATCTAGGCCTGTTTCTCTGAGGGATGTAGGAATTCTTCCTTGATTGCTATCCTAACACAGCAAAGACATTTTCTGTGAAAATACACTAGAACAAATTCCAAAAAAGATATTTCTCCTCAGAATCTGGTTTTCAAATACACCTGTTAATAAAGTAAAACACTGTTCCATGCTTCCCATCTTCTAGTAAAAATTATTTTTATGTAATCAAGGAGGTCTCAGCAAGCTAGCATGTTACCTTCAGCTTAAGCTTAAGTGTATCCTTAAGAGCTTTCCTAAATAGAGACAGATGCAAATACATACTTATTAGCATTAATGAAGTACTGTGAAAAGAGGATTCTATCCCTCTGTATGCCACCACTGATCATATATGTCTTGTCTCTTATATGTCGTGATTTTTTTATTATAATTTATATCCTCTTCGCAACTAGAGTGCTCAATGGGGGTCCTCTTTTTAAAAACTAGAATTTGCCAGCTGTTCCAATGAAGTTGATTGTATCAGAGGCACTGCAGATATTTTTTATAATAAGTGTGCAGCAAAACCACATTATCAGAACACTTGGTATTGGACAAGGGTTCTGAGGACAGCTGGAGCCTCCTTCTAGTTTTAATAAAAAAAAAAAAAAAAAGAACGTACTTCAGAAATCACAAACCTGTTCTTAAATAGAAGGAAATTAGTTCTCATTTTTCATCTCCCAGCACCTTGCTCTGGATGAAACTGCTCCTGCAGTTTCTGAACATAAAAGTACTCACTTTCCTTACTTTTGTTGCTCGTTTTAATGAATAATTATAATGAAAAAGTAGTTGGATAACCTTCAGATGGGTATCCAAATGTCACCAAGCTTATCTGAATCAAAGTTTTGAACCTCCAGAGGTTCACCTGAAACAAGCCATGTATTTTTTGTTGCTGTTGTTGCATAGCAGGAATATCAACAAATTGATCCCTCACTTAATACAGGCTATGGTGAGTCATAGTCATTGGCATTTGATATATCACACTTTGTTTTGGTATGGATGATGATAGGTCCAAATACAACCACTTGCATAATGGGAATCCAGCATAAATTCTACTGTTGCTTAGAATTATGTGGTTTAAAAAAAACTCACATAAATCAGATCAGGAAAGACATGGACCTATTGGAGTGGGTCCAGAGGAGGGTCATGAAAATGGGCAGAGGGCTGGAACACCTGTCCTATGAGGAAAGGCTGAGGGACTTCTTCTCAAGAGAAGACTACAGGCAGACCTTACCACAGCCTTTCAGTACTTAAAGGGGGCCTATAAGAAAGCT
>Ga0181612_143238_pt1 | contig 14296 bp, 14 predicted proteins | sample HoacroProtozoa21_FD_119630 | JGI IMG/M metagenome (GOLD analysis project Ga0181612, IMG submission 119630) | Hoatzin crop microbial communities from Cojedes, Venezuel. Combined Assembly of Gp0051906, Gp0051904, Gp0051908 | reverse complement strand
TTTAGACACTCTGCAAGTTGACTTATTACGTGAAATCTGAGGTTTCAGTGTTATTACCATATGTGATATATGTGATTGTGCTTTTTATTATCAAACTAATAGAAATCGCATTTGATTCTTTTTTAAAGCAATCTTTTGAGTTTACTGAAGTTATAAAGGTGATAGGGACATCGATTTATGGCGGCGTAAAGTTAAATAAAATTTATGCGGGTCCATTATGGTTTTTAACATGTTATTATTTGACAAATGTATTGGCAAATTTTGTGCTGAAAGATGGTAACCATTATAAAATAATTGCAATTTGGTTGTTGCTCTGGACCATTTCTCATTTACAATCGATATATTTGCAACATCTTGTTCTTCCATTGGAAATTGATCTTGTGCCAATTGCGACATGCTATTTTATTATTGGTTATTATTTGAGAAAGATTATTCAAAAAAAATATTGTTTAATTGGCGCAGCTGTGGCGATGGTATTTTTTGTTGCTTTAAGGGCTTTGAGGATCGATGCGGTTACTTCCTATGGGCTTGAATTAGTTGGTCACAGGTATACGAATTTTATTCTGGACGCAATGATTCCGACCGCAATCTTTGTTTTGCTTTTTTATTTGTGCAGACTGATATTAAATATAAAACCGGTCAGTCAAGCGCTTATTTACATCCAGAAGTATTCTGTTCCGATATTGGCTTTGCATATTGTGTGTACTACATTTTTGTATAACAGGATACTTGGAATTACAACCAAGGATTATCATTGGGAAAATCAGCTTTGCTTTTGTTTGATTGGTTTGCTTGTACCCGTGGCGATTATGAATGTTATAGAACGAATTTCTCCGAGAATTGCAAGTAATATGAAATAACCAGATTTGTGAGTAGTGGGCAAACAGGAGGAATGATGGGGAATTATATCGCAAATGATTATGTGAGGATTCTTTATACAAACATTCAGCGCTTTTCTCTTCACGATGGCCCGGGGATCAGGACGACGGTGTTTTTAAAAGGGTGCTCGTTGCGCTGTCCATGGTGCTCAAATCCTGAGAATCTATCTTCAGTGCCCCAACCGTATTGCAAGGACGGTGTAAATGGAGAATATGGGATTTTTGCAACTCCGGATCAGGTTTACTCTGAGGTCATTAAGGACGCTCCTTTTTATACCGGAGAGTTGAATGAACCCGCGAGTTGGAAGATTTCGGATACGAAGGATCTTGAAAAACTGCCGGGTGGAGTGACTTTTTCCGGAGGAGAATGTTTGCTTCAAATGGCTCAACTTGAGCCGTTGCTTCAGAGATTGAATGAAGAGAAAATTCATACAGCGGTAGAGACATCTTTGTATGTTCCCGAAAACTTGCTTCAAATTGCGTTGAGACATATTGATTTGTTTTATGTGGATGTGAAGCTGTTGGATGAAGTGAAAGCAAAGGAAATTCAAAAAGGAAATTTAAGATTATATTTAAGTAATCTTGAATTGCTGATGAAAAGTGACTGGCCGGTTGTAATCAGAATTCCGGTGATTGGTGGCATGACAGATTCTGAGGAGAATCAAGGCCTTGTTTTGAAACTTCTAGAGAAATATAAGAATCGGATTCTTAAAGTGGAAATCATCAAGGAGCATAATTTGGGGCTGAGCAAATACAGATCGCTGAATATGGAAGAACCGGTTTATCAGGGCGTGGACGATGACTTTTTGGTTGGCTATAAAGAGAAGATAGAAGAAAAAGGGCTTTTTGCGGAAGTTTGTAAGGTATAAAATATTCGGGAGGGTCAGGTAGTGAAATTGGGGAAATTTGGGGGAAGCACCATCAAAAGAGACAGCAATTTTGAATTGCTTCGAATAATCTCAATGCTTATGATTATTAGTTATCATATTGTATTACATTGTATCAGTATACAGTTGACGGATAAGACATCTATAACGGAATGGGAAAATGGTTGGTTTAATCAGCCGTTTTTTTATAAAAAATTATGCATTTTGAATTTGATTTTGCCAATGGGAAATACTGCTAATAACATTTTTATTCTTATCACAGGATATTTTTTTTGCGGGGGGGGGGTGGACAAGTTTCTCGCCGAGGGATAGATTTGATTAAAATAATAAAAAAATTGTTGAAAAATCTAGCAGGGGCGATGGTGATGGTTGTGCTGGGTTCTACATTGCTTTATTTGTCGGGATGGAGCAGAAGAGGGGATTTGAAACTGGGAGGGATTAATTGGTTTAATAGTTCATCTTGGTTTGTTGGATATTATCTTATATTGATGATTATTGCGGCATTATTTTTAAATAAATGGCTTGCGTCTGATGGAATGAATCATAGAAGATATATTGAATTTTTGCTTGTATTATTTGCATTTACACAATTTGTATTTTCCAGAGATGCATTAGATAGTGTTTGTGGGAGATTATCCACTATTGTTTTAGGGGTGTTTCTTTTTTCCTTTGGCGGTTATATTCGCATATATAATCCGTTTGCAAAAGTTCGAACTTATGCATTGATTTTGGGGATCGTTTTTGCCAATTTGCTTGTTTGTTTAACATTCTATAATTTAACTATCACTAAGATCAATGACTATTCAGATGGATTATTTATTCAGCCGGTGACGTCTTGGCCGATATATAGCATTATCTGCATTGTTTTGGCCGTGCTGTTGTTTGAGATTTTCAGAAGAATCACTCTTCCTCATAGTTTTTTTATCAACTTTTTGGCTAGCGGAACATTTTTTGTGTATTTATTACATGACAATGATTTTTTCTATAGTATTTGGAAAACGAGAGATTGGATTACACCTTTATATAATCGGCCAATGATTTTTTGCTTAAAATTGATGAAATGGACATTGGCAACATTCATGGTCTGTTTTATTGCTTATTGCATGTTTTTGCTCTTATGTAAGGTTTGCAAGAGGTTGAAAATTTTGTTTATAAAGTCATAAGGTATGGAATGGCGATAAGTTGAGAAAATAAGACGGTTTGGTGAGTTTGCCATAATTTGGTCTGTAATGTACATTTAAGTTGTTTGTATTGTAAATTGCAAATATATTGTGGTGGCATAACATGAGGAGGTTTTCAAAGGGATGGTCTTCTGTGACAATTGTTTTCGGGATGAAGTCGTAAAGAAGGCAGTGCGGGAAGCAGGCGGGGCTTGGGGAACTTGCCCTGTTTGTGGGAAAGAAGGATATCTTTACGATTCTGAAACGATGCACAGTTTAACTTCGATGTTTGAGTCACTTTTGAGCATATATGTTCCTGAATTGGATTTGTCTGAAGATTATCCGGAAGAGGAAGAGGACTCGTTGGCTGGAGAATGCATTCGTCGATGGAATATTTTTGCAGATATTGAAAGTGAAAAAGTAAATGAGATTCTTAAGTCAATTTGCGAAGAATTATATCAAAATAAGCCACAGCTTTTCGATGAATTGGTAGGGATTCCTCAATTAGATGATGATGAATATCGAAAAGATCATTCGATTTTAAGATGCAGGAAATGGGAGACATTTATCAGAGAAATTGTTGAAAACAACAGGCATCGATCCAATTTGTTTAATGAAGAGGTTTTTCAAAGGTATTGCAGGTATTCCAAAAGATGTATAAAAAAATCTTCCAATTCAATTTCGCAATTTTATCGGGCTAGAATATGTGAAGAAGGTAAACTTATTCCAATGGAAGAAATGTCAGCGCCTCCTTCGGAAATAAATTCGGCGGGTAGAGTGAACGCAAAAGGGGAAGTATGCTTGTATCTGGCGGATAAAGTAGAAACTGCATTACATGAGATTAGAGTGGGCACTTTTGATTATGTGACGATCGGAAACTTCGCTCCCGTTCGTGATGTATATGTTGCGGATTTTCGAAGGTTGACATCTATCAGCCCCTTTCAAGGTGGCATTGAAATTCTTGAATATGCAATTAATAAACCATTATTGGTTTTAATTGATCGCGAGATGAGCAAACCTGTCAGGAGGGGTGATAATCCTAATAAATATATATCCACACAATATATAACGGATGTTGTTAGGAGCATTGTGGAAGATGGCAAGCCGGTATATGATGGAATGGCATATAGTAGCACAATCTATGAAGGTGGATTAAATTTTGCAATTTTCGACCCTTCGTTATTTTGCTGTAGATCTGTGTGGATGGAGAGAATTGGCAAGGTGTCATATGAAAGGGAGAGACAAACTGGGAATCACGGTATTTTACGCTTGTCACAGCAATTTAGAGTACTTGTTACAGGAGCAAATACATCCATGGGTCGCTGCATATTAAGAGAATTGGCAAATAGAAATTACGAGAATGTTTTGGCAACAGATATGGATTGCACTTTTGATATAGGTGAAGATCGTGACTTGTTGAGGGTTAATTTTGAACAGGTTGATTATACGAATTACGGTCAGGTTGAAAATTGCGTGAAGCAATTTTGGCCTCATTGTATTATATGTTGTTCTTCTTGCTGGAATTCATCGATCATAGGTTTGCATAAACAGGATGGACGTTTTTGGGATGGGTGTTTTGCCGGTGTTAAAAATATTGCAAAGGCTTCCCAAATGATTGGATCAGCAATGATGTATCTTTCCACTGGGTCAGCGTTAGAAAGAGAAGAAAGAATTATTTGCAGTTATTTTAAAGAGGATGGGAGAAAGCGGCGTAAATTTGGTTGTGGAGAAGCAATTGCAAAGGATGAATTAAACATATGTCGAACTTTGGATAAATATATTATTTTGTCTGCACCATGGGTGTATGGACCTGATCGAAGAAATTTTGTAAAAAGCCTTATAAATAAGGCGAAAATTTCAGAGGATGTATGCATATCGGATATTAAGCTGGGAATACCAACCTATATGCGGGATTTGGCTAGGCTGACAGTAGATATGAGTAATTATGATGGTTATGGATATTATGAAGTCTCAAATTCATCCGTTGAAGACAGCGATACGATCAGCACGTATGATTTTTGCGTGGAATTATTTAAACAATGTGGTATTGATGCGAAAATAACTCCTAATATTGTTGAAGAGATTGATCATCAAAAGGATAAGTTGCTAGTAAGGCACAATAAAGATATGAAAACCTTAGATTTGAGCAGATTTACGCCCCTACCTGATTGGAAAGATGCCTTGGCGCGTTATTTACAGGAAGAACATTTGATTCGCAATATATAAAATCGGAAAAGGAGATGCAACATGAAAAAACAGGGATCCATTTGGGAGCAGGTGAAGAACCTTTTCTGGCGGTGGCTGATTGTGGCTGTCGTTGCGGGGCTGGCGGTGGTGGCGGTTCATTTTGTGACTTTGCCGGAGCGGAACTATGCGTATGCCACGGTGAACTATTCCTTTGATAGCATCGAGCAGGGGTTGGATCCCGACGGGAACCGCTTCAGCGCGGATGAGATCAAGGACGAAGATGTGGTCCGGGCGGCGGCAGCGGCGGTCGGGATCGAGATGGATGACGCGATGGTGGAAAGCGTGCAAAGCGCTATCGTGATTACCGGGAGCGTGCCGAAGGGGACGATCAGCGAGATTACGGAGCTGAGCTCCGTGTATACCGATGATGATATCTCCACGACGACGAATGAGCGGATTACGGCGTATTATCCGACGAAGTATACCGTGCAGTTTGATTACAAGGCCGTGGGGATGGACTCCGGGACGGGGAATAAGTTCCTGACTGCGATGCTGGAGGAATACAAGAATTATTTTGCGGAGGAATACGGGTATTATACCGCGATCGATACTGCGCTGAGCGCGGAAGATTATACCGGGTACGACTACGACTATGCGCTGGACATCATGGAATATCGACTCGGGGTGCTGGACCGGTATGCGGAGGATCTGGCGGAAAAGGATCAGGGGATGTTCCGGTCCGCGACGACGGGATACAGTTTTGCGGATTTGCGGACGGAAATTTCCACCCTGAAGACGCAGGATGTGACGACGCTTCGGAGCTATGTGTCCAGCAATAAGGTGACGAAGAATTGGAAGGAACTTGCCGGAAGATATACCTATCTGGCGGAGGAAGGCACGCGGACCAAGACGGCCCTGCAGGAAGAAATTGAAGCCCTGCAGACGACGATCAACAACTATGTGAAGACTGAGGCCGTTGTGATGGGTAGCGGATCTTCCCAGAGCGGAAGCAGCACGACCGTGGATGAGGAAGGCAACACCGTGACGACGGGGAGCGGTTCCTATACCGTGACGGAAACTTCTGAGACATATAACAAAATGGTGGCGGAGTTGATTGATCTGCAGACGCAGCTCAGCGAACAGGAAGCGATGATCACCCTGTACACCAAATATGCCGAACAGGTCCAGGAGAACGCCGGCAGCGGCGATACGGAATATGTGGAAGGTCAGTTGAGAGCGCTGGATGAGAAGATCCAAAAGGCGACGGCAACGTTGAAGATCGTTGCGAATGAATATTACGCGGATGAAGGGTTGGAGCAAGCGTTCCAGATTGTAAAGAATAAAGAAGGAAAATTCAACATTGTGACGCTGGCGAAGGCGGCAGCGGTGGACGGCGTGGCCGTGGAAGCGATTGTATTTGGCGTATTCCTGCTGGCCGCGGTGATCCTTGCGTCAAAGAAAAATAAGAAGAATGAGAAGACGGAAACCCGGCCGGCATCGGCTGAGACCTGAGAAAGGAGGCGGGACACATGAGTATGGATAAAGAACAGAAGATTCAGTTGACGGTTATTCAGCCTTCTGACGGAAATGATGAGCTGGAAATTGATTTGAGAAAAATATTTGAAGGGCTGCGCCGCTTCCTGGCGGTGTGGCTGGCGGTCGCGATTGCCATAGGGACGATCGGCGCGGGTGTCGGTATTGCGCTGAGAAGCATGAATGACGGTGCGGCCACGGCCCTGATTCGTTACACTTTGGAGGAGGACGAGGACGGGAATGTGCCGACGGTGGACATCAGCAAACTGAAGGCACCGGCCATGGTGGAACCCGTGATGACGGAGCTCGGGCTGGACAATAAAGATCTGGACGAGGTTCGGAGCAATATCACGATCACCGGGGTCATGGATGATGAGACCTATGAGCAGGTGACGCTGTATAATAATTTGCTGAACAAGAATAGCGTGAACGCGGAAACCGTGAGAAATGTGATTGACATGGATGTGAGCGCGACGCGGTTTATCGTATCCTTTGATTACAAAGAGCTGGAATATGACCGGGAGACCGGAGTGCGGCTGCTCAACGGCGTGATTGAGAATTACCGGGAATATTTTGACGGGCTGTATAACGGAAATAATCTCCTGGGCAGCGCGATTGAGACCGAGCAGGCGTATGACTATGTGGAAGAACTGGAAATCCTGGAGGCAGCGCTGGATGATGTGAAAGCATATTGCGAGGAAGCGATCGGCCTGAATGAAGAAGAGAAAGAGGATGAGGAGGAAAAAGGACCCAGCGCGAAATCGCTTTTCCGCAGCCGGGAAACCGGATATACTTTTGAGGATCTGCTGGAAGAGGAAGAGCTGATCCGGACGATTGATTACGAGCGGGTCAAGAGCTTTGTGGATGTGAACAGCGTGACGAGCAAGGACGCGGAAACAGAGATCTCGCACTACCAGTACCTGATCGAAGAATTGGAGCGGCAGAGAGATGTGGCGAAGGCCAAGGTGGACAGCCTGAGCTCGGCGATCAAGAACTATGAAAAGGATCCGGTGCTGTACGCGACGGATGCGAGCGGTTCGCTGACCAAGCAGGGCACGACCACCAAGACGGAAAATGAAGAGGAATCCCTCGACGCGTACGACACCATGGTGCAAAATGAGATTGAAGCGCAAAAGCAGGTGGTTGAGTACAACAGCCAGATCCGCTACTATGAGAGCGTGATTGAGAAGTTGCAGAAGAGCGACCGCGTGATTGAAGCGAATCAGGAAACCGCCAGTGAATACATGGCGGAATTGCTGGCCAAGGTGAGCGCCCTGGTGAGCAGCGTGAACGCGACCGTGAAGGAATTCAACGAAAGGGCCGTGAAGGAGAACAACCTGTGGGTGCTTGTGCCGGCAAGCGCAAAGAAGGCCGGGATTACGGACGGCGGATGGATCAAAAAACTGCTGGTGGCTGAGGTGCTGGTGTTCCTCGGGTACTGCTGCGCGGCGCTGGTGTACGGGATCAAGGCATCCGGAAAGAGGAAGGAAGAAACGGTTGTGGTGGCGCAGGAAGAAACGGCTGCGGCGGTGAAAGAAGAACCGGCGAATATGCCGGAATAAAGGACAGAGGAAACAGATATGGGACAGATTATCGTTGAGAAGAATGTCGGGGGCATTGAGGGACTGTGTGTCATCACCCCGGCGGTGCACGGGGACCGGCGCGGGTACTTCATGGAAACCTACAGCCAGAGGGACATGGAAGAGAACGGTCTCTTCTACAATTTCGTGCAGGACAACCAGAGCGCGAGCGTGAAGGGCGTGCTGCGCGGGTTACACTTCCAGAAACAGTATCCGCAGACGAAATTGGTGCGGGTGATCCGCGGGAGCGTGTTTGATGTGGCGGTGGACCTGAGAGGCGGAAGCGAGACCTACGGGCAGTGGTACGGGATTGAGCTGACGGATGAAAACAAGAAACAGTTCCTGATTCCCAAGGGCTTCGCGCACGGGTTTCCTCGTGCTGAGCGATGAGGCGGAATTCTGCTATAAGTGCGACGATTTTTATCACCCGAACGACGAGGGCGGCATGGCGTGGAATGACCCGGAGATCGGGATCACCTGGCCGAAGATTGAAGGCGAGTACCGCGGAAACGCGGATGCCGAGGGATACACGGTGGACGGAACACCCCTGAACCTGAGCGAAAAGGACCAGAAGTGGCTGGGGATCCGCGAGACATTCCAATTCTGAAACGGAGGACGGGAAGATGACAAAATTTTTAGTGACCGGGTGCGCCGGGTTTATCGGGAGCAATTTCATTTATTACATGCTGAGGAAGTATGACGATATTCAGATTGTGAATCTGGATAAGCTGACTTACGCCGGCAATTTGGAAAACCTGAAGGGCGTCGAGGGTGACGCGCGGCATATCTTTGTGCAGGGAGATATCGGGGACAAGGAGCTGGTGGCGGGCCTGATCGCGAAATACGATCCGGATTATATCATCAACTTTGCGGCGGAGAGCCATGTGGACCGGTCCATCGCGAATCCGGAGATCTTCGTGGAGACGAATGTGCTGGGCACGGTGAATTTGCTTCAGCGGGCAAAGGAAGCCTGGTATGACGCGGCGACGAAGGAGTGGAAGCCGGGGAAGAAATACCTGCAGGTGTCCACGGATGAGGTGTACGGCGCCCTGGGCGCGGAAGGCTTCTTCATGGAGACCACGCCCCTGTGCCCGCACAGCCCCTACAGCGCGAGCAAGGCGTCTGCGGACATGTTTGTGATGGCGTTCCATGACACCTACGGTATGCCGGTGAACATTACCCGGTGCAGCAATAACTACGGTCCGTACCAGTTCCCGGAAAAGCTGATTCCCCTGATGATCAACAATGTGAAGCATCACAAGCAGCTGCCGGTATACGGTGACGGGATGCAGATTCGGGATTGGCTGTATGTGGAAGATCACTGCAAGGCGATTGACATGGTCGTCCGCGGCGGGAAGGACGGCGAGGTGTACAACATCGGTGGACACAACGAGCGGCCGAATATCTTTATCGTGAAGACAATCATCGAGCAGCTGCGGGAGCGGCTGGGTGATGAGGAAATCAACGAAGGTCTGATCAAGCATGTGGAAGACCGGCTGGGGCATGACCGGAGATACGGCATTGACCCGAGCAAGATCAAGGCGGATCTGGGCTGGTATCCGGAAACGCCGTTCGAGGTCGGCATTGTGAAGACGATTGACTGGTACCTGGCGAACGAAGACTGGATGAACAATGTGACCAGCGGGAATTACCAGAAGTACTATGAAGAAATGTATAAAAACAAATAAGGTATATGAGAAAAGTAAGCGCGCGATGGATTCTGTTCCATCGCGCGCTTTGTTTTTGTCTCACAGCGCCTTTCCCAATGCACGGAGCAGAGAGCGCTCCGTGGTGTCGTAGAGGTTCCGGCCGACGGCCTCCGGCTGGGAGGCGGTTGCCGTAACGGAAATAGTAACAGGGGCAGAGACGGAGTTGACCGTCTGGGACGGGGCGGCGGAAGCCGCCGGGAGGATTTGCGAGCGGGCGGAGGTGGAGAGTTCCGACAGGAGGGAACGGAGAAGCGGAACTGCCCGCGAGTCATTGTCCGTGGGAATGACGTATTCCGGGGCTCCGCCTTCGCCGATCATGGCGAAGGTTGGTTCAGAGACCCTGCCGCCGGTCGCAAACTTGCTGACCGAGGTGGTTGCCACCGTCTTCCGGAGGGAAGAGGAGGAAGACGAAGAGGACGAAAGGGAAGAAACAGAAGACTTCAAGGAAGATGTGTCGAGGGTCGCCTTGACCGGCAGGGAAAGGGAGATAGAGGAGAGCAGAGACCGGGCAGAGGAAACCGCGGAGGAGACTGCTGTCCGGACGCCGGTCGCGTCCACCTGTACTTTGGGTTTCATTCCCTCCGCCTGTTCCCGGAAAGAAGAGAGCGCTTCGCCCGCCGCGGAGGTGTCCAGGTCCACTTTCAGCGCCGGCAGGGAGAGTCCGTCCATGACGCCGGAGAGGGACGGGAACTTGAACTGGTCCGTCCAGTGAGACCCCAGAAAGTTGTAGTCCGACATGGGCGCGGACATTTCCTTTTTCAGGCTTGCCAGGGCGCCCCTGGCCGCCGTGAAGGAGGACGCCAGGGATTCCGCCGTATCCCGGTTTTCTTCCAGCACCGACTGCAGGCGCCGGACCCCGTCTTCATCTACCTTGACTTTGTAGGTCGCCACAAACTCCTGCATCGGGGATCACCTTCTTTCTTTATGCCGGCAGCGTTCCGGAGGCGCAGCCGGAGGAACAAAAATAATAAATAAAAGAGAAACGAAGCGAAACCGGTCCGGAAGCGACCGGAGGGAAGAAAGCATCTTTTTCATGCCGCTTCCTCCTTAGTGGGACTCTCTCGCCCTCGCGTCATTCTCCCGCGCCACTGCCATCACCTCCAGGATGTCCAGCAGGTCGTCCAGAGTGTAGGTTCCGTCCCAGAGTTCATGCTGGCGCCAGTAGAAGGCAGAGACCGGCGCGAAGAGCATTTCATCAATGTTCGGCGCCTCCGCCGGAAGAAAGGATGCCGGGCGGGTCAGGAAGTCTGCCCGGCGTCTGGAAAAAAACCTTCCAGCGTCCACGAGAGAGTTTCAAGCGTGAGCCGGAGACAAGAGAAAGCATCATGCTCCAGTGCCGGAAGCCCCCAGCTTTTGGAAACCGGATCAAAGAGCTCCATCGGTCCTGCCGGAAGCATGGCGGAGACATGGGAGAGGCATGTCTCCATGAGGGCGCGGGAGTCCGCGTCCGAAAGGGAGAAGAAGAAAGCGGAAAGGTCAATTTCGCCTCCTTCCGGCGTATAGCCGGAGAGCAGGCGCAGAACCCTGGCGCCGGAGAAAGCATCCAGCTTCGTGATCCGGAAGGTCTGATCTGTTCCGTCCAGCGGGAGAGTAATGGTCTTGTGAATTTCGCGCATATTTATTCATCACTCCTGTATATTTTCGTTTCCACACTTTCCGCCCTGTATCGTTCTTCATCCATGAGCGGGGAGCGTACTCCAACCCGGACGGGAATACTCAGGTCCGCCCGGAATCTGTGCTGCACTTCCATTTCCTCCAGCCCCATGACCGGCGGCGCCGGGTTCGGGACCGGGTAAATGTACGCCTGGCGAAGAATCTGACGGGGCGAGCCGGAACCGTCCCGGTAGAGCCGGTCCCGAACCAGAAAAGCGTTTTCCTCCGCCCCCGGACCGTAGAAGACGAGGACGATGTTGTACGGCGTGAACCGGTACAGAACCGGAATCCGGTCTTCTTCCTTCCATTCTTCCAGCACCTGCGAAGCAGAGTCCGGCAGGAGGGAAAAATATGTCACGTCCGTGTTCACCGGGTCCGCCGGCGGGGTCGGGGTGGGGTTCACCCTTGCCAGCCGGACTTTCCCGCCGGCAGAAGAAGGAGAAAGCGAAAGGCAAACACAGATTGCCTTGTAGATTGCCAGCTGAGTGTCGGTCATGTTTCATTCTTCCTTCCTTTTCTCCGTGCTTTTAACCCTCAATGAGCCGGACTCCCGCCGGCCTCGGAAACAGGTCTTCCAGAGGCCATACAGCCCCTTCCAGCGTCGCCGTGACTGTTCCGTCCATATTGTCACAGTAGGTGTATGTACGCCCCGGAAAAGCCGCTTCCAGGACGTCCGGGACGGTTCCATTCGTTCCGTCCCATCCCATGAGCGCCGCCCTTGCCAGCAGTAATTCCCGGTAATCGTCATCCGAGGTCGTCCCGGAGGGACGATCCAGATTCAGAAGCGCGCCGAAACACGCCAACCAGGCACCGGAGGCGCTTGAAGGCAGGAACGGCGACGGGTCCGCGTCCGGCAGGAACGCCAAAAGGTCCGTCACCTGCGTAAGCACCGCGGAAGCCAAAGCCATGAATTTCTCCCGCCCCTGTTGGGACGGAGAGAATTCATTCAGGTAGTCTTCTAATGAAAGCATTTAAACCCTCCACATCAAACCATAGCTAACTGTAGCAAGTGCCGGCAAATTCTACCAAACCATAGCTGCCGTGCCCAATCAAACCTAGCCTTTCCGGACCGAACCATGCCTAGACTGCCAAGCCCCTCCGTGCCTTCCAAGCCTGTCCTAACCTTGACTGCCATAACTGCCATGCCCGTCCACGCCATTCCGCCCTAACCTGACCTTGCCATAACTGCCACGTCTTGCCTATCCAAACAATGCCATACCTGACCTCGACTGCCACGTCTTGCCCATCCAAACAATGCCATACCTAACCCTGACTGCCATGTCAATTCTTGTAGTTGATCCCCGACCGTTTGAGCATCGATTTCAGGACCGATCCCGCCCGGGAGGAAACATTCTTCGTGGCGGATTTCGCCGAGGACTTTGCCTTGGATGAATTGCTTTTCGCTCTTGCCGTGGTCGTAGTGGCGGCCGGGGAGGTGGAAGCCGCCTTGGTCGCCACAATCTGAGTAAAGGTGAGCGTGCCCGTCCAGGCGTCCGTGGCGGTGTCGTCCTGCAGGGCGGTGAGGGATGTGAGCAGCATATTGTTGTACACCCGGACCGGGGTCACCACCTGGCAAATGAGCCGCTTCTCCTTGATCTGCGCCATAGACCGTAAAGTCTGCGTCGCCCAGCCCGTAATCGGCACCGCCGTGTCTGACGCAATGATGGAAAGCGTCACCACATCCGGTTCATTCTTCGCGTTATTCACCCAGTCGGACTCGTCTGACGTGGAGCCGTCCGTGGATACCCGGAGAGACAGCGCATGAGAGATGGAGGTCACTCCGTCAAAGGTGTAAGTATACCCCAGAGACGGAACCACGACAGAAGCCGTAGATGTAGCCAAAGCCGTTCACCTTCTTTTCAGCATCTTCAAACCGGATCAATTTGTTTGTTCCGGCGGTCAGTTGGTCTTCTTCGATACAGCTTGTTTGTCATTCAACGACCGTAATATTGATGTAGCTCGCATTGAAATTAAATCTCTGCTTCCAGGTCGCCTCCAGCGTCCCCGTGGTGGCGGAGCCACCCGTGGGGGTCGCGGTCAGCGACACGACTGAGAAGGACGTGTCCGCTGAGAAGATGACCGGATACAGGGAATTGACTTCCACGCTTTCCCCGATGCCGAGACCGGAAGCCCAATCCACAATAGCTTCCTTGATCTTCGTCGGGGTCTCCGTCTCGTCGAACCCCTCTCCGGCGCGGATCTGAATATCCAATACCACCGCTGTCAAGGTACAAAGCTGGTATTTAATCGTATGAGTCGACCCGAAGGAGTCCGTCACAGAGACCGATTTTCCGCCGTATGTCCCGATTCCGGGAGCCTTGTTGTCAAAGATCGCCTTGGCAATGAGGGAGGCTTTGCCGGAGTAGGTCACCACACAGATGGAGTGCGCCGGGATGCCGTTCTCGTCCGTCTCGTCCGTGTCATTTTCGTACACCCGGCAGGCTTTACAGGTCGGGCTGTTCGTGAGGACTGCCCCGGCGATGCCCTCACAGCTGCACGCAACCTTCGCGGAGGCCGCCTGCCGGAGCCGCGCCCGGCAGGAGGCGTCCGTTTCCCCGTTCTGGCGGGAGAGACCAAAGATGGCCATGAGGATATCCAACTGGGATGCCACGGCATAGTCCGGATTTCTCGCCACATAGTCCAGGACGATGAAGTGAGACATATCATCCAGCGCCCGGGCGAACAGGGACAGGAGCTGGTAGTCCGGGG
>Ga0181612_165698_pt1 | contig 14297 bp, 6 predicted proteins | sample HoacroProtozoa21_FD_119630 | JGI IMG/M metagenome (GOLD analysis project Ga0181612, IMG submission 119630) | Hoatzin crop microbial communities from Cojedes, Venezuel. Combined Assembly of Gp0051906, Gp0051904, Gp0051908 | reverse complement strand
GTGAACATCTCAGTAGAAAGCTGGGGGTGATAGATCGGGTAAGAATAATGCAATGTTTCATCATAGCTGAAAAATTAACATTTCCAGCTTCATAGTGGAGGGTGGCGGCAGTTCACCACCTTCCGTTGTTGGGGCTCACGCCAGACCAGGCTGGGCGATTCAGTTCTCCAGTTCTTCCTTCTGTGGATGTCTGTGTATTTCTGTCCGGCCACACTCGCTTCTCTGTGTTTTAACGGCTGAAGTGTCTGTTCCCGCAAGCCCAAATCGTAAGAAATTTTTTTAGATGTTTATAAAATGTTTCAGTAATATATCCCCGTGCGGGGAAAGAGGAAAGGAATACATCTTTGGAAGTTTGATGTTTTAAAGTGATAACTGAAGCTAATGAGCAGATTTCAGTATTAAAAAGTTGAAGAATCTGTTTATCTGTTTTATTGCAAAGTTCAAGAATCTACGTATCTCCTAAAGAATGGGAAATGCTAGGATATGAAACCAGGTGTATGTTCTGTGTTTACTTAATTATTTGTGTGGTAGTTCATCTAATGATTCCGTAATTGCTCACATTTGTATCTGTCTCCTTATATGTTTTGTTTATGTACAAATAAACTTAATGTGAAAACTGAAAATAATTCTGCCTGTGCAATCTTTCACTGTAACTGTGGTTATTTGAACTGAAGTATTTTGTTACATGGATTTTCTTAAGACATTCCACTTGCACACAGCATTTTTCTAGGACAATCAACTGCAAACAGTGAGGCTAAAAATTATGAAACTGTAACTGAAAATTAATATTTTGTGACTCAGGAAAACTGTGTAGTGCTTATGTTTAGTTGCCAGAGTTTGTTTTGAATGCCTTTGTTCTCATAGAGTATGAAAGATTCATAAGCCTGAGATCTCTACTGTGATATTGTTAGTTAAAGACAATTGTAAGGCTGTACTCTGTGAATGAAAGAAGGTAATAGAGAAGTCTAGATAAGAATACCTACAGTAGGAAGGAATCTAGACAGATTCAGGCATGGAGGCATGGTAAGAATAAAGAATAAAAAGTGATATGAAATGGCAGATCGTTTCAAGTGGCTCAGAACAGCTTTATAGAAATACAATGACAAAAGGAAAAATACTGAGTCTGTAGCTGAAAAAATCCAGGTGCATCTATCCTACAGCTTTTAAGTTCTAGCCATCAATTTTATGTGTTTTTAATGGGCTACATTTTCTGGCAGTTATTCCAGATGTTGAAGCTGGATGCCACATTTTGCAGATAATTTTGTAATTTGTAAAACCTATAATCAGACCTACTGTGACAGCTATTAAAGAGGTGGTTTTGCTTTCCTGTAACAGCTGTCTGGCTAGTATTGTTCCAGGTCTCTCCCCGGCCTTTGGGGGCCATATGGATGCGTTTGGTACAGTTAGGTTACTCCAGAGCTTCTCCCAAGGCCTCCAGGCGCCATTCAGTTAAATTTAAGCACCAGATTCTGTTGTCAGCTGGATCAGAGTAAATATAGGGTAATTTAATTTCCGTGCCTTGAGTAATTGCAGGTTTACTTTTGCATAATTTTGGCTTTAGATAGTTTATACACCTTTACAAACAGCAGGTAAAAGTAGAAATCAGAAGTATTAATGCTGTAAACTATTATTTATTCCAGGGTAGGCCTGCCTGAGCTGTGATTGGATACATTGTCACAATAGGTTCTTTAAAATAGGTCATACATAGGGGTTTTTTGCCTTCCTTGAAATATAAAGTTGCTACATTTTGGGGAATCTAACAGAACAGACACTAAATTCTACTGTATTCCCAAAAAGCTTCTATAATTTTGTACTTTGGGTTTATTAAATTGGAGAAAACATCCCCTGCAAGAATATTAAAAGCAAATAAAAGCTAGTTGATAATAAGGTATATGTGTTAGTAGGAGTGGACAGGTGTTCATCTAATTATTTCTGTGCTGAAAGATTAACTAAAGAAGTTTGAAAGTTATAATCAAAAAGTAAATGTTTATTAGTTTAGTAGCTCAGATAGGAAGCCTTCAGTCAGGTAATTAAACCTTTCTTCTGAATTTCAGTACATTTTATCAGTGATGAATTGTTCTAAACTGAATGGTGCTGTTAAATGTCATCTTGCTTCCTATCCTTCTCCCTGGTTTCATTTAACCCCCTATTTAATTGTGGCTGGGGGGGGTTTCTATGTCTGCTGTCAGAGTTCAAATTATAAAGTACTTAAATATTTGTTGAGAGGAAGAGCCACAGCATTGTTATTTGGAAGAGGATCTCTTGGAAGGCAGAACCTCTGTGTTTTAGTCCATGCTTCAGTGCTTCAACTTTAACTTAAGACTGATCGTCTGAAGAGCAACCTACTGCTTTGTGGTTAGTGAATCCTTCAGGATAGTCAGAGATGTGGTGATGGTTACGAGCAGGACGTGAGAGAAAGGGAGAAGGACTTCTGTGAGGACACCAAAGAGGGACAAGGAGGATCTTTCCTCAGCTGTGGAGTGTTTTAAAGGGAGGAGGCAGGAAAGAGAGGGAGTTCTGGTGTCTTGTATGGTGGCATGCTGCAGTACAACAAAAATGATGGAGAGGGAGAAGCTGAAATTTAATGTTAGTCTGGCCTACTGGATGGTCTGTATGACCCTGTATTTCAGTGGAGGGCAAAAGGAGGAAGCTGTTCGGAGTGGGCAAGATTCTTTAAGGAACAGAGTTTGATGCACAGCAGAGCAAGGATTTGGTAACACTGCCAACAACCTTTTTTTCTTCTTTGGAAATACTGCCAACTGCCTGGTGAGATTTGTACTCCTAAGTAAATTATGTCCTGTTTTTCTGTCTCCTTAACTGCATAGTATGTCCTTGCAGGCATCACAGTCATAGGGCTCTAGGGATATTATACCAAAATGGAATAGTAGTCTGACTAGAAGTTCTGAACCACAGAAGGGAAGAGCAACTTGAGAAACTTACTGTAACCATGGATGCATTTCCAAACTTATTTCAATTGTTATCAGATTTTCACTTTTGAAAAGTAGATACTTTTTTTTATATCGAAATCTCAGGGGAAGAAGAACTCCTGTAGAGGCTGAAAAAATATTTTCCAGTTGACTGCATTCAAAATTCTGCATTATTTTGTCAGCCCTATTTCTGCCTCTTCAGACAGTTCACTGTGGTCTGTTAGAGGACTCTCAATTTCTCCATCCTTCACTTCACCCTTCTTCAGTACAGCTAAAATACTACTGCAAATTTCACCCAGAAATCATCAAAATCACTGGAAACATAAGTACTACATCAGACTCTAAGGTTTTATGTGCTTGAACTTCACATTTTAAAGCCTTTTGATGTCATATACAAAAGTAACTCATATTAGTAATTACTATAATAGTAACTTTTGTCTCATAAAGTTAATTCTCAGTGTTCTCTATTTACTATAATTATATACTCACTGTACTGCTAATAAATATACTCTTTCACAATGTATATATGTTTGATGTGTATATGTTTTCAAACATGGGGGAAAGCAGTAGAAATCAAGGATACTACAACAGTTTTAGCAGTTTTTAGTATTAATGCTTTATTAACTATTGTATTACATTAAAATTTTGGTGTGAAACTCAGACATGAGGAAGCTTTGAAATGCTGAACAGTGGTGACAGTAAGTCGTACACACCTCTCACACTGGTGTGTTTCCAATGCTAAGAATTTAAGGATTGCTCTGTATTAACAGAAGAAGCATCTGCATAGTATGTGGGTGCCTCTGTGGCCTAAACTTCCTTTCCTGGAAAAAGACTTTTCCTTTCTTGACTGCTGTACCCTGAGGACTTTTGGTAGCTTCAGGACGTGGGGAAGTGGATGACAGCTAGTGCTAGCTGGTTAACACAGTTCTTCTGGAAAGTTTTGATTTTGGTTTCCTGCTCCATCATTTTCACTGCCCTTCCTAATTGATCAGTCATTGTTTTCTGCTGAAAACAAGAATGCTGCTAGCCAAGCTCCTATTTGGCTGAATGGTTATTTCCTAAGCAAAGAACCATCTATTGCTGCTTCTGGATGTAATCTCTAAATATTGCTGCTTCCATTGCTGGTGGTGCTATTAACAGAAAAAAAACCCTCTTCTTGTTAACACATGGATGAGGAGTGACTGGTAGTGGGTGATATTCTTAAAGAGTGTCAAGTTGAGCAGAACACAGGCATTTGAAAACAGGACATCAAGAATTAGTTTTTCATCCATACAGTGTTAATTCCGCCTGCTCACATGATCCCTAGAGTGTACCAGTAACACTAACAGTTGTCTGAGCACTGCACTCATCAGGAGCTACTTATATCTGTCCTGTCATCAGGACTGTAATGAGGAGTGGTAAAACCTTGGACTCACCCTCCATCTGTGCTTGATATGTAATCCTAATGTATGTGTGCCAGGGATTATACAGCAGTTTACACTGTGCCCAATGCCACGATGCTTTGCAGTAGGCCTGAAGGTCTGCTTGTGTATGTGCCTTCAGATTGCACTGCCTATAGTTAAATACTTAGTTTGTAATAACTAAATACTTATCTCCTACAATTTGCAGATCATTTACTCTCACATCTGTCACTTCATGTCATGTTTAGCCATCAGGAAACCCCACAGCCTGTGCTCATCTCTGCCCTAAATTTACACAGCTTTCTGGGATCTGTTTCAAGCACAATCTCCAAATTGAGTTCTGAAATGTGTCACAAAGGTTTCAGAAAGTCCAGGACAGGTCTTTCATTGGATCATTATATGGCTTTGTACAATGAAACAGCTCAAATACCTATTGAATGCCTTTGGAGATATTACTGACCATGCTGCATCCTGCAGAAAATTACATGGCGTGTGAGGAACCGATACATGAAAGTTACATCTATGTATTACTTTAATGCAGGGGGAATGATTTTTTTAAAAGATTATTCCATAATTTAGATCTTTGGATGTAGACCATGGGTTTATAGACCATGATTAAGAACACCCATTTCTATTACTGCACATTCTTGACTGCTTAACTTTCACATTGATGGAGAAATCATTGGAAATGTAAAGATAAGAAATTCCTTAAATGAAAGATGAAACTTGTGTTTCTGTGAACTTAGATGTGAAGCTAAAAGTATCTGACTCCACAGATAAATCCTGTGGACTACTTAGTTGTGAGATGTATGTGCTTCCTCAGCTTTTTCTGACTTGAGATGTGTCTGTATTTTCCTTTTTTCTCTTTTCCTATGCTGTTTTTCACTTCTGTTCACTCTTTATTCCCAGTTGTATTACTTCCTTTGAATTAATGTTGAAAACTATACACTGTGACCTAGTTTCAAGTATCTAGTTAATATCGTACACTGTGGATGTAGATGTGGTTTAACCCTTTTAAAGCAGATGTGCAAAGGCATATTTATGCACCAGTAATCCAAACAATAGTACGAGTATGCATCTACAGCAGACAGTGTAATGTATTTTCGAGAGTTACTGCAGAAATTCTCATTTGGTGCTTTATGAATCATTACAGTGTGGTGAATCACTGCCAGGTGGTCCTTAGAAGTCTGACCGTGAGTTGACTGTCCAAAATATTTTCACTTGCTAAACCTAATTGAAAGATGCATGAAAGATATTTGTATTACTGTAATTACAGTTGCTACAAGGATGCTGTTCTTTTATGAAAGTGTGATATTAACAAATAATATGCCTTTCATACTGTGGATAGCATCATATTACTCTTGAAAGTCTTTAAATTAGTGGTTTATAGTAAATTAACACTTCTGCATAAGGATGGTTACATATGATAACTGCATTCAAATTTTTTTGAAAAAATAATGCATTCTGTAAGGAATCCATTTAATAGACGGAACATGGAGGAACTCAAGAAAATTAGTTTGCCAGCCCTCCTAAGCAGGATTGTAGTGATTTGGCCATTGGATCACTACCTGATTGTAGTGATCCAATGGCCCAAAGACAACTGGGCAGTAGATTCTTAGTGCAGAGCAAAAATATTTAAAAATGCTGGAAAAATAAGAGAACTTAAAAGTTATATTTGCCAGACATGCCACGCACAAATTTATTACCCTGTATTTTGGTATGCGCAGTCACTACAGGTCTAGCACAGCTGTGAGGGACCCTGTACCAACAGCAGCCTTGTTGGTCAGCAGGTTGTCTGTGGAACCACCGTAACAAAAAAATCCCACCGAAGACCAGAAGGGGCCTATGACCTGCACGCAGAGCACAATCCAGCACTGCACTAAAAAGGCTGAGTTACACTACTTACTAATAAGAGTACTGTCATCTCACTGCTACTAAGTATTATCATCCTACTATCATTTGTCTTCAGTAACAAAAGCTGCAGAACACTGTGCCATATTACACCTACTCATAACTGAATCTGTTATTTTATTTAGCATTAATATAAGTCTACAGTTTGTACCAGGAGCAGGAGTTTGTGCAATATGAAAAGCTAATAGAGAACATGCTGTTTAAATTTAACATGAGTACTACTTTGTTAGCGTAAGAGCTGGATATGGGCCAACAGTAATAAAGACAACTGAGAAACATGGACTTGACATAGGATTTTTTAATGGTGATTAAAACATAGACGTCAAATCAGGTAGAGAACTAATAGCACTTGTGGTTGGTCTTGGAGATTGCATAAGGTTGTTGAACTGCAACTGAAAGACTGAGACTTATGTATTTTGGGTTTTGTTTTAACTGGACTAGGAAGAAAACCGGTATGTGTGAAATTCTTGCTGCTCCCTCATTTTGTTCAGAATAACACGGTGGTTCTTAAAGCAACTAAAGCAGCTTATGTCTGTGCAGCACTACTTTCTCTTCCTTTAAGCTCATATCCATTCTGAAACTCTGCCTTTTATCCACAACTATTTGGGAGATATAAAACATTGTTCTACTTGTAGAACTTGAGTCTTGAAATGGTAGCATTATGCTAATACATGCCAATATTTATTTGTTTATTTACATTTGTATATATTTATGTATGCTGATACCATTACACAGATGTAGTATAACTTCTCCTTGTACTGGAAAGCAAAAAATAGTTGTAGCATGAAATCATGGTTTGAGTGTGTAACACTTAACTGTGAGCCTGTCAGGAAACAAAAAATCCCCTAACTTATGTTAGCAACAGAGCATTAAGCAACATTTCTGGGAATGCCAGAGTTCAGTGGTCAGTAGGAACATCAAGCATTAGATCAGAAGCGTCGTGGAGATCAGTTTGTGGTTTTGTCCAAATCATCTTGTAACTCTTGGGTATACAGGGCTTTCACACTCCCTACTGAGGGCTTTTAAATCTTATATTGTGACACTACCACCTAGCACTCCTTTGCCCTTCGAGTAGAATCATCTGTGGCTTTGACTGTTCCCTCCATAAAAGTCTCCTGCTTCTCCTCCCTGTCCCCTGGCTAAATGGAAGAGTGGATTACTAGCAGAGGAATCTAACACATCCAATTTGCCACGCAGGTGGTAATTGCTGCATTCCAAAGAGATTACCACAGCAAAACTCTCAGAGATACACGTACCTCAAGTAGAAAGAAAGTATAGCTTCACTTCAAGAGCTTGTTAAATTATAAATCATGTTTAGTGTGACACCTAGTACACTTCATCTTAGCTATTTCAACTTTAAGGAAAACCCAGATAAATAGGTATCTGTTTCCTCGGGCGGCCGGCTTCTCACACTAGTTTTCCCTATCAGTCCTAATACAAAGTAATTATTATGATCTCAGCCATTTCCTTTTCCTCACCTTCCTAGTTTCCATTACATAACTGTAATTATTATTGATTATACCTAATTAGGATTCATTGTGCTTCAAAAACGTAATACTTGGTCTCTGCCTCCAAAAGGTGATAATCTTACATTTAAGCTTAACATCGTAAGTAACAGCAAGAGACAAGGGGACAACTAGATGGAAAGACAAGAGTGACTACTTCAAAAACACATGACCTTTTCCTTTATTAACTAGCTAGCTATTTGTAATTAAGTAAATTCTGAGTTCAAAGCATTTTCTTGACTACGATATGAAAGAGAATGCTAGTAGTGTGAAGTAGTTTATTTATTTACTTCAGAAAAATGTGTTATCTTGAGGGCAGCTGTATTTATCCCATGTACAGAGCACTTGCATTTCACTGGTCTTGTAAACTGAATGGCTTGGATACACAGCAGGAACTCCTTTCTTCCATTTCACAGAAAGGTACCCTGTGAGTCATGCTTCCCTGTAAACAGGCTCTGTTTATGTGCCTGTCCGTCACCCGTTTGGAGCTCTTTGTTGCTAATGTTGTCTTTAGTTCATTTCTGCATTTTCTCCTGTGCTCAGGTCTCTGTATGCCCCTTATACCTGGGGTTACATGATAATGAAACAATGATAGGAATTGGACTTCTTTGTGTATTCCATTCCCCCTGTCCTCCAAAACAAAATTCTCCTCCTCAGAATACTGGGAGTTGTGTGTATTCTCATGTTATTACTTCATCTGGGAAGTCACATGTCATTGTTGATATGTCACTCATTTTGCCATACCTTGGATACTACATGGGAGACCAAACTACCTGACAGTCGGGTACTTGAGAAAACAAAGATTCTGTATTCTAGTAAAAATTATGACGTCATCTCTGGCTTGGTCTATAGGATGGAGAATTTTGGTTTGTTAATCAACCCTCAGGTTTTAAGTTTTGGCAGAGGGACATGAAGGTTTATAAACTGACTTTGCAAGACAGGAAGTTGATACAAGCCACAGCTCACACAGGAAGACCATGTTCCTTCTGATGGAAGAGTCAGTGGTGTTGTAGGGAAGTGATTAAGAGTAAAAAAAAAAAAAAAAAAGGTCAAAAGGGAAAGGTTAAGAGGCCTCAGTGGAAATATTTTGTCTTTGGCCTCTAGCTCCTTTGTCTGATACTATGGTCTCTGTAATGAGCAGTCTCTGCAAATCAGGCTCTCTAGCTGCTTGCACTACCAAAGCATGTATGATATATTAGCTGGTCTGAGGGTTTAGCCATTACAGATTTTATCCATTACTGCACTTCTATCTATTGCCATGCAATGGAAATATCAAATAGAATCCAGATGCTTTTGTTTTGAGGATGAATTGGTGGGCATTCTGGGGATGATGTTGGTAGGCATTAAGAGACTTTATTCCAATCAAACAGTTGCAGACTGGTGAGTATAGATGTGCGTGAAAACATAGCAATACTAAATATACTGTACCTCTAACTATTTATTTCAGATATGATTCCAGACATGATTAGCATTTTGAAACAAAATGGAAGACATTGTTCCAGCTCTGAGGAACTGTTTATTTATAGAAAGTAAGTTGTTTTTTTCCTTATAGTAGAGAGATGTCAAATTCACCATGAAAAAAATGTTAAGAATACTGAACAGAAATTGTTACCTGAGTATTCTTTATAGTGTCCTATCCTTTGCTGCAGGAGTGGGACTTCACCTGCTTCTGCCTTTGAAAGTGAAAACTCAGTACAGCCCTGGTGACATAGCATCATGAGAACACATCCTGCGGTGACTGCTGCTGCTATGCAGAGTGAAAGGAAGGGCTTGGGAAACAGTCAGGGAATACCTTTGAAACTCTCTGGACTCTGACTGACTGACAAGTCCTGAGTGCCAAAACTGCCACATCCCAGGCCTGGCACATCTGGAGGAGGTCTTTGAATATTAAACAATAAAGATCAGATGATTCTACTGAGAAAGGTCCTAGTTAAACTGTTTGTTTGTGGGCTTCTCTCGTGCTTTCCAAGTCCCTATTGGGATATTAATATATTTGTTTTAAGGCAATATCTAGAAGCTGCAGGAAGGTGTTCTTGTGTTGAGTATCATGAGATAAGCAGTCATAACCCTTGCTCCAGTAAGCTTACTACCTCTGATTGCAAACATTTTTTCTTTATGTAATAGATGTCTTTTTATTTTTATAAATTTAAAGAGTCTAAATCTAAGTGCTTGAAAATGTTAATTCATTATCCAATGAAATTAAAACCTCTTTAAATTAGTCAGTCTAGTAGGAATTTAGCTAGATACATGCAGCATCTCCACATTACCCACTCACTGTAGCTCATCAATAGCCTTCTGCAAAGAAACATGAGAGAGAAATCTTTCGCTCTGTGTCTAGTCACCAAAGTCAAGCTATTTTAGATCAATGAATGAAGAAACTTCCAGACTTTAAAATATTTGAAAAGTAGTTTACACTTACACAAAATGTAAAATTACAACACCACAAAAAATTATTTAACTTATTATAAAGTTTATTACAAAGTTTTATTACTTATTATTATAAAACTTCTTATAAAGTAAATTTATAAAACTTCATTTAACTTAGAAGATTCCTTCTTGATATGGTATGACAGCTATCTCTTAATAAAAGAAGGAGGAGTGAACAGTTAATGAGAGGTGGCGACTCAGCATAAATAAGGACCTTGTGGATCAGGCAGAATGAGGCACAGTGTAGTTATTGCCAAGGCTAGATGCACTAGAATGAGAGCTGTGAAGGACCTTGAAAAATGAGGAATAAGATAGATTTTGCTGAAATAAAGAATGCAAGTGCTTCAGGAGTGATGCAAAAGTGTACTCCTGGTCTGAACTATATGGCATTAACATAGGTGCAGCCAGACTTTGCTTAGAATCAGGAGGACTGCCTGAGTCTGAGATGCAGTTGGCCTAATCAGTTGTCTATTCTGCATTACAGTTCCAATGGTCAGATTCCATCTTAGATCATTAAAACCTCCTCATTCAATTTTTGTCAGAAATATTACTTGACAGTGACACGTTTGTTGGGTTTGTCAGACAAATTTTTTGGAATGTTTTTGCTTAGTCTTTTGCTCTGCCTTCATCCAATCCGAGGCAGGCAGACTAGGTTGTAAGGGAGATATTTTTCAATTTTCAGATAAATTCTTCAGCTTCTTCAGGACTTCTCAGGACAGGAGAGAAAAGGAGTGTCTTTTTAGGTGATCACATTCACATTCTTTCTACTGCAATTATCAATAGCTCTTTGCTAAATTCTTATTTAATTAAGCTCAAGTTAAGCTACTGATGCTTGATCTCAATCAATCTATCGCCTTGATTTATAAACCTAAAGGTTCTACTGGTGATTGTTTAATTTAAAACAAGATCGAGTAACTAATTTATCAGAAGTAACCAGGTAACAACAGCAGTATTATTTCCAAAATCTCAAATGTATGAGCAGACCTTTTCTGAGTGCTGTCTTTCCTGGACTGCTCTGTTGTAATTGTTATTTTGTTTCTATATTTTTTCTAAAAATTTGTTATTGTGGTGAGAATGGAATGCTTCTCTGAGAAAGAAGGCCATAACAAAAGCATTTTTTTCAGCTATCCTTTCCTCTGTGGTTCCAATTACTGCATTTACATGAAAAGATCTGCATTGTCATACAGATGATCATTTAGATGTTCATCTTTTAAAAATGTTAACTCAGATCCTGTAATCTTATACATAGTTCTGAGCATCAAAAATTCTAGAAGTAATCCAATAGTAATGATTGTAAATAAAAAAAAAAGTCTGTACATTTGAGTTACGTTTGGTTTATGAAATCTTGGTGAAGATACAGACAGAAATTTCATTTCCTGACTGACCATTTTATACATTGGTTTTAAAAACTTGTCAAATTAGTGTTAGTGTATGATTTCTTGCATCATAATGTTCCACTGGGTAGTCTAGAAGTAGCTCACAAGCTGAGGATATAAGGAAATTACTGTCAGCAATACTCATGCCTAAAACGTGAAAGTAGGTCACATCCAAGAAACAGCTCTAGTTTCAAGTCATTGTGAAATCTTCATCTATATAAATTAATAAATTAAGTTGAACCACCCAGTAAGTTTTTTCTTCTGCTGTTTCAAAAAAGATGAAAAATGGAGATGAAACAATAATTGCTATTTTCAGTTACCAATCTAAGCATGTTCAGATATTGGTGTGCAACAGAATTCTCATAATTTATCAATACAGAATAAGCATACCATGTGCAGTGCCACTGATCAGTGCCGTCTGCCTCTTCCTGTGTCATTTGTGTTCTTCCTCATCGTTTGTTTAAAGTGCATTTCCTGTCATCTTACACCTGTCAAGTGCTTTGGGATGAATCTACTTTTGGAACTGCAAAAATGGTTTGGGTGTAAAGTTGAAAATGGAGTTATGATGCAATGGCACCCAGTCAAGCCCTTGGAAATAATTATCATAAGACTGCAGTGTAGTAAGCTATCTGCAGAAATGATAATAGGCATTGCTCAAGCCTGTCACGCCTAACTTCTTGTTTCCCAGGCCATATAAATAAATAGTTGTCTTTGCATGTATAAGTGTATCCACACCACTCCTGTCCCATTATATCTGAGCTAAGAAGGGTCCTTCACCTAGATTAGCAGGTAGATTGAAGCAGACACCCTCCTATTTTCATAACACCAGGTATCATTTTGATATGCTTGCAAGTGGAGAGGATAATTACCATTGCTGGTACTAGCAGTGGCATTGCTGTTACTGGTTTCCAAGCTTCAGTTTTAGGAACCTGTTTTTATTCAGTCATAGAAAAAAACAGCTGCTTAAAACTTCGGCTCAGCTAATGATTTTCTCTCACATTCAATCATTATTTTTTGGAAATAGTTCTGTTAGGAAAAAGTATACTAAGAAATAGCTGTAGATTCTGTACTTACAAATTTGCTTCTAGTCTTTCCAATATACTGAACATGCTCTACAGATAGTTTATGCTTTTAGTCTTGTTAACGAAAATTACATTAGGCCCTCATACAGTATATGCTATGTTTTTAATTTTCATTCTTCATTAGCACTTCAGTTTTGTAGGATCCATTGGCTTTCTGTATGTCAAGCAAACAATTTCTTGAAGTGTTTCATTTTTTCTCATTCTAAGCTCCGACATAATAGCAATAGGTAGGAAGTAAACTCAGGTTACTAAGGCGTGTTACCAGCTCCCCAGAAGTCCAATTCAAGACTAATGCTATTATCCAGTACTTTGGAATGTAGCAAACAATTTGCTTTATTGATTTTTGATGAGCTTGGAAGACGTTTATGGTGTAGAAGTATCATCATTTCAGTGTGAACTTCTGGAGCACAGAGCCAGGAAAGAGTAGATAACCTTAGGGAGCTGCAAGATCTGTTCCTAAAATTAATTGGAGGCTAAGCCTAATGAAACTGTTCAAAACAGGATATGGTGAAACACAGAGCACTCCCTCGGCTCCCTCACAAATCCCTCCCTCCTCTTTCTATATTCTCTCTTAAAATAAATAGCTGTGGCTAGCTGGAATCAGAGTGCCATTAATACTACACTTTCAATTTTAATTTCTGAGTTCCTGTGGTTGTTAAATACTGAGACTGAGATTTTTGTAGATGTGAGTTTCATCTGTTTCCCATCTTTTTGCTCTTTTTTTGGTTTCAGAGACTATCTCTCTCAGTTACCCACCATTCGTGTTTACTTAGATAGAAATTCAGGGTCGTACTGGATTGGTATTTCTTTAGGACTGTGAGGATTAAACCTGCTTCCATGTTGCAATAATAAGTTCACAGTTGCACCCTGTTCCAAGTTTTTCACTTTAGTGCATAGCAATGCTGCAGTCTGTGTAGAGTATCTAGGTCTTGTATTACCCAAAAGTTAAAAAAGCTTTATTTCACAAGATATATAAAAAAGAGGGTCAAAAAGGGTCTGATTAAAACAAGAATCTACCTAGGAGTTTGTGCCTTGAAGACATTTAAACATACATTTCCTGTTTTAGTGGTAAGTGCAAAATATGGCTCAAATTTACTATTATTAGCATTTCTTAAATAAGTTAGCAGTTCTAAGGAATTGTTATTTAATGGTGTCAAAGGTCTCTCTCAAGACACGAGATAAGAAGTCCAGTTTGTCAATTCTATAAGCGGCATTGCAGATCAATAGCTGCATCATGGCTAATATCCTAAGCCAAAGCCAAGGCATTGATTACATTTAGGTCCATTTTTGGTGTGAGGGAGTTCTACAGCAGGAGAGTCTCCCCTTAGCTAGAAAAGAAAAAGCACTGAGATGAGATCAGGATTGCATATTCAAACATACAAAGCTATGAGGTTTGAAAAACAATAATCACTGTTCTCAGTATTTAAAATACAGATGATGTTTTCAATTAATTTTTTTTTTTGCAGAAATTGAGTGAAAAAAGGAAGCTGCTATTCTTGTGTAATCACTTTGCTTCTGGCCCTAAGGAAATTCATTACAGAATCATGAGAACTGACAATACTGTGTTGCTCAAATTTTTTTTTTTTTTTTTTTTTTTCCAAAAGTCTATCCATTGGATGCCCCCTAAAAAATTTGCCCAGTTTTTTTTTTGGGGGTTTTTTTTTTTTTT
>Ga0181612_132946_pt1 | contig 14297 bp, 8 predicted proteins | sample HoacroProtozoa21_FD_119630 | JGI IMG/M metagenome (GOLD analysis project Ga0181612, IMG submission 119630) | Hoatzin crop microbial communities from Cojedes, Venezuel. Combined Assembly of Gp0051906, Gp0051904, Gp0051908 | reverse complement strand
CTCCGTCTCTGGAGATATTCAAGACCCGCCTGGACAGGGTTCTGTGCAGCCTGCTTGTAGGTGACCCTGCTTTGGCAGGAGGGTTGGACTAGATGACCCACAGAGGTCCCTTCCAACCCCTACCATTCTGTGATTCTGTGATTCTGTCTCTGGAAAAACATTTAAACATTTTTTGGAGCATGAGGTGGAACCAAGAGCTTCCGTTTCCCAGCTGGGCGCCCTGACTAGGATGTTATAAAATTCTTCTTAGAGTATCCTTGTGTTCAATCATATTTTTTTTTGTGCATTTCTATTAAGTGAAATAGCATCAAAACAGCTGAAATGTCATACACCTTGTGGTTAGAACAGTCTCCTCCAAGCAGTCTTGGCAGAATTTATTTTTATTTCTACTGAAAATCAATTGTCTCAATATAATTTTTTTTTTGGTTAGTCATATTTACCAGTAGTTGCAAGTTCTGCTCAGTTTTAGCAGCATCTTTTCTGCACTGCTCCTTCCATCTCAGCTCCTCCTTGTTGGCCACTGGGCACTTTCAGTGGGTTGGAGGGGCCAGAAAGGTAAAATGGTGATCTACTGAGCCTGATTGTGAAATGGATGAGTGCTAATTGTAGTTAGAAATGGAAACTGAATAGGAAGCCTAACCTTAAATGATTGAGTAGAAGGGAAGTACTGCACCTGTTGTCTCAACTCAGATCATGCTTTGCAGCTGGAAGTATTCTGGAAATTTGATTTGAATTTGCAAGTCATCCTGGAGTAGTCAAAACTGAGTAAGTTGTTGGCTAATAGGAATGGTCCTGTTCTTCTGGTGCTGTCTCTAATTGTAGGATCACATGCTAACTCTGCCACAAGACCCCTGCCTTATTCAGCACGAGTAGGGCTTTAATCTCTAAAAAGCCCAAATTTTGTGAGGATGTTATTTGTAATACTTCAGCAAAGTGTAAATGTGGCAGGAAATTGCAGGGAAAAAATGGAAGGTTCTTATGACTAAAGAAACTGAGTGCAATTTAGATAATTGTATTTTATCCCTGCTGCTGCTGTAGGGTTTCTGTGCAAGACTTGCAACCTCACATCCAGCTTTTTTTGATTTCCTGAGTATCAAAGGGGAACACTTGTGACCTTGTTTGCGTTAGTTCAAAATAGTCACATTTGGACCTGAAAATGAATATATTGCTCTCTGAAGAGAGAGAATTGCTGAGCTCTCTGGAAAGATGTCACTGTCCTGGTGTTTCATGCTAGAACTCCAAATTTAGGACACAGTCAACAGGTTTGTCATTGACCTTCAGATGCCTTCTGCGATCACCGTTAAAATGAGGGTTATACTGTTGCTTTCTCTTCTGGGCTATCTTGTAAAATTCAATGTCTCGACATTTGTAGAAGATTGAGATTCTGTGAGGAGAGTGCCACAGGCATAGACAGAAGGAAGTCCCTATTTTAAGTGTTCAGGCTATTTAGATGAGGTGTAACAAAACAAGACATTGAATAACAAAGATAAAAAGGAGCATTCCATGACTACTACAAGGAGCGTAGGTGTATGGCATGTGGTGGTATAATAAAGTCATGTATCATGAACAGTAAATACACGGAAGACAAAACTGCATAGACAGCATTAATTCAAGCCTTTTCCAGCTCTCCGATGTTTCATTTTGCAGTCTTCTCTGCTGTATAGGTAGACAGTCTGAATTTGGATGTGACAGTAAAATTTTTTTTTTGAGCGTCAACATCTGCAGAGAGGAGGATAACTTCTTCAAATTGTCTATTGCTACTGCCCCTCAAATACAATTTCTGCAATGAGAAAGCTTCAGGGAAGTCCAAAAGGGGGAATTTCCCAGCTCCTGCATCCTAAGAAAGACAAGGGGTGCTGAAAAGCAGGTTTTCAGCAGAGTACTGTCTTCACCTTTAAAAGCAAGGCCATATGGTCTCTCTCTGATCAGGACTGACCAGAATTCCTCCTGCAGCCAGCAGCAACGTGATGCTCAGGCAGGAAGTCAAGTGGAGGTCTGGTCCAAACTTAGCTTGGGGGACCCGGCATCTCAATGCCTGCCCAGTTACCAACCGCTTTCTGCTGACAGAAATGTATGACTCTAATGACACCCTGCATTTTTCTACTTTGTCTTGAGTCGCAGTTTATTTCAGTTGTTACCTATAAAAAAATTCTTTGCATGTTGAGAAAATGAAAAAAACCCACCTTCTTCTTATTAAGTGCTTGTTAATAATCTCATTGTTGCTAAAAACAGAACTAGAACAGTCCTCTGTTGTTATTAGCAAATATGAGTCACAAGGAAAAATGTTAAAAGCACAACAGTTTAATGGCCTTACGGAGACAGATCAACATTAGTATGTGGTATGAAAATAAACGTATATCTTCCTGAAGTATCTTATATATTATATGACCTTTAAAGGTCTCTTCCAACCCAAACTATTCTATGATTCTGTATATCTTATATCTTCCAGAAGAATGCTTGTATTGGTCTTAGTGTCAGAAAGTTGTCTCTATTGGTCTCTCAGAACATGAAGTAATAGAAGATCTTGTTATGTAGCTGTGGTAATAATAAGAACTTTATAGTTCTGTAACATTTTCTCCAGATAATCTCAAAGCACTTCACAAATAATTATGTTTCATGACATCCTGGTAATATAATTTGTTTCCCTTTTATTTACTTGATTTGAAGTTTCCTGAGGCCTGTAGAGAGAAATAACTGTGCTCCTAAACAGACAGTCGGAAATTTTCACCTACATAAAACCCACAACTGAAGTGTCACCTGCAGGTGCCCCGCAAGACTGTCGCCGTGCTCCAGCCGGAAGATTTTTTTGCAGGTGCCTGTCCGCAGAGATGATGTTACACAGGCTCTGCTTTGCTGTGTTGTTTCCCAGTAATGATTTATTATTCCCCGGCATGCTGCAGGAAGCTGTTTTGAAGCATATCTGAAAATTATGTGAGGTTGCAGACAAGTAGCTTATCCCTCCAGTAACGATTACATTTGGTGATATTGACAGTCACAACAAAGGCTCATGCGGACAAAATAAAACACTTATTTTATCTTTCTGGTTAGATAAGTTGCTCCTGCAGAATGTCTTGTTATCTAAAAAAAATCAACTTACAATACTGTGCTTGTTCAGGGTGTAGGAAACAACAAATAACTGCATATTTTTCTTTATGCTTGTCTCCGTGCTGGCCTTCCCACCATTACCCCCTCTGTGTGTTTAACAATGTAATGCCCAGAGAAGCCTGGAAAAGTGAAGATGCATTTCTTTGTCATGCCACCATTTTTTCTCCCCTGGTGTGGAGCATCACTGTTGCTGAAGGGAGCTTTCCACTAATGTGGTCTCCTTTCATCTTCTGCTGCGGCATCACATGTAGCCATGACTACGGGAATGGTCTCAAGAGTGAGACACGGCAACTCCCCTTAGATACCGGCAGGCCTGGTTATATGTGAGGAGGAGCACATGCCAGTCTCCCTCCTGAGAAGAACCTCTGAGCTAAGGGACTGAGGCTCGGTGCCATGACGTGGTCACTTGGAGCCAAATCGGTTACCTCAGCCTTCACAGCCCTGCGTGGAGGGGCAAGCTTGTCTTCATGTCCCAGTTGTCCCATCTCCAAGTGCCACTCTCTCCCGAGGGCTGGGAGAGCAAATGCTGTTTACCAACGACAGCTAGTGCTGGATTAGCAAAGAGCACAGGAAGCTCCTTATTCCTTCGCCGAGGTGGCCGCATGGGGCCAAAGTCAGGGAGGGTTAAGAACAGGTGTGTAAGCAGGGGGTTGTGCATGGCAGAGGGCTGCTTAGGGCTGGCCAGGGACCTTCAGTGTGATTGCACCAGTGTACCGCTTCCCAGCTCCGGCAGGATCCCACCAGCTCTGAGTACACCACCTGGTAGTGAGGACCTAAGCAGTGGGCCTGTAGAACAAGCCATTTGGGGCTGAGGAGGTGGTGGCTGCATTATACACATTTCTGGGGTTTTTGTTACCACCAGCTACCTCCAGTCTGGTTCCTTGGAGTGAAGAGCCACTGATGCTCAGCTGATCTGACCCTGCTCTGAACTGAAACGCAGAGGTACATCCGCATGAACATGGCCGTGCTACCTCTAGGCAAACCCACGTACAAGTACCCTGAGCATTTCAAAAAGCTTTATCCACGGCCTGGCCCTCCCTTCCTTCAGATTCCTTCTGTTGATAAAGTAGCTAATACTTCCCCGTCTCTCAGTGGTAGGCAAGCAGTTGATGTACAGCACTTGGAGAGTTCAGAAGCGCTGCAGAGTATGTGCTAAATATAATTAGTATTTTACAGCTAAATGTATTATATTTTTGCATTTATTAATGGTGTTAATCAATATTAACCTGCTGTCCACTAGGGTATTATTATAACATTAGAGTGCACAACCAATTGCCTCCTGCAGTACTTATAATGTGATTATGCTGAGGCTAAGAAAATTAGATGGTGGAGTAAATAGACTCCGTGTTTGTTTCTTCCAAAACAAAGAGGTATCAATTGGCCTGTTCATTATTTTGGGTTATAATTTGCTACTGATACTTCAGAGAAATTATGTATTAGAATTTCATCCCCATTAACTTATGTCTATGCACACAAGCTTGTGTGCATTCGTATGATAATAACATTTGTAATACTGTCAAATAATGTTATATATTTTTAAAAAAAACAAATATTCTCTCAAAGGCATTATTAACTTCAGAGTACAGCACATCTTTTTGGTTTCCAGTCCTGTTTTTCCCCTGGTAATTATGTTGAATAATATAAGATTTTTCATTACAAACTATCCAGTAGGGATTACAAGATACACCACACATCTAAGTTAATGCAGCTGTCGGAACCTTAACTATTACATTCCCTTTTGCATTTTACTTCTTACTTTTCATTGAGCAATATTTAACATTACATTACAATTGATTTGTGTGGGTCTTAATCTTGATCTCTGATGTATTCAGGCTTAATGAGTCAATTCTTTATTTTTTTATTGATATATAAAGTGTCTATGGATAGGTCAATTGAACAATGCCCTCACGACCAAAAAGCAATAGAGATTACATTTAAGAAGTTAGCTTCGTAAGTATGAACTTCTGTGTATCTGGATTCATGCAGTCCCATATTGATTAGTCTTGCAGCTATGTTCCATTATATATATGCATAGTTGGAGAGATATATATATAGAAAGGTGTATGTATATGGTAACCTGTATATGCTCATGTGAATGGAATCACATAAGTAAGTAAATTCAGGAGTCAGAATCCTGATTAGCAGGCAGTCTTTGCATCTGGCTACTGACGATCCAGTTAAGCCAGTTATCGCTGTTACATATTGTTTTTATAAGATTAAAGGAGACTATATTTAGAGGAAAATTATTTAGACAGTGAAGTCATGCGATCACAAATTATGATCAAAACTTGTTAGATCAAAACTGGATCTGATGTTTGCTGTCTGCCATTTCTCTCTTCTCTTGTCTGTGGACAGGTCATATAGGAAAGAGAGCTAAAATATGAACTGAAAAAGCCCTCAAAGCTGTTACTACTTTTATGCTTTCACGTGCTTGAATTCTGTCTCTTTAAACAGAAGTTATTACAATGCTGTTTCTAAGATTCAAAAGACAATGAAGCCCAATTTAAAAACCCTCTGCTTTATGCAGTGGCAACACTTCCTCTTGTTATTACCACAAGGTTCCCGCCTTGCAACATGGAGCAATTTTATCCCTGGCCAGAGCCTGCTGGGGTCCCAGGGGAAAGCAGGGGCTACAGGGCTGGGCTCTGTGCCTGGCTGGGCTCAGCTCCCCGCACCCTCTCTCCTGCTGCTGCCGCACCACCTCCCAAGCTGGCTCCCAACAGGGGCTGTTGTTGATGCTGTCCTCCCAATGGGAATCTAGTTGACATGAAACTGTCGTAATTATGCTTTAAAGAAGACTGGAAATGGTAGTAGCAGAGCTGCTTTTTACACCCACAGCTAGTCTTCAGTGGGAGGAAAACTTGTCAGGGTCAAGTCTGATTACTTGATGGGACTACGCCAGCTCTAGCTCTCGAGAATTTAGAAATTCACATCTGTGACTTTCTTTGGGTGATAGAGATACTCAGTGTCATTGTGGTCTGGTGATGCTATCTGAAAGTTTAAAGCATTTTTTTGCGTAAAATTTTATTCACGGTATGCAGTTGTATGTTAATTTGGTGACTGCCGAGGTAGTTCCTGAATCCTAGGCCAGGTTGTGAGCCTAACACAGAGTATATGTGTGTATTGGCCGTATGTCAGCATATATATATATATATATACTCATGTATGTATGTTGGTAGCTGCTTGCTGTCAGGTTTGTCACAAATCTCTAGGCACAGGTGGGATTCAAAGAGAACCATTCTAACCTGGAATCTGCTCAGACTGGTTGAAACAACGAAGTTAACAAGACCTCTTTGCAGCAGGTCCTAGCTTTTGCACATACAGCGTACAATAGTAAGTTTAAACTCCCCTCAGTTTATTTAAAAGATGGAAATTTTGTCATAATTATGGGGAGACACTTCTTGGTCGACTGTTTTGACTCGGCCAATAAACAGTACCGAAATAGTCTACAAGGAGAGGTTTAGAAAAAAACTTATGGGAAATTTTGTTTTGGAAACACTGACACATGTGGTTCCTGAAACACTGACACATGCGGTTCCTAAAACACTGTATGCTCCCTGGAACAGGGGCGCTCCTGTCTGAAGACTGGCATTCTTACCAGTTTTATCACAGTTGAAGAACAACCATTTCAGCCTGCACTTAAGGGGTCTCTGACACCATAACCACATTTCTATGTGCCTTTCTGCAGACCAGACATCCCAGAGCTCCCAAAACTGGACCTGGCATCCCTCATGAAGTCTGGTCTGCACTGACAAGGAAATTTCAGGGATAGGACATCCGAGACTCTTTTCTGTGTCCCCAAAGACACAGCATGTTCAGGAGATTATTCTGGGTCATGTTTCCTGGCCTGATCCTGCCCGGGGCCACCCTACATGCCCTGGCATCTGGAAGCCAAGGCTCCTCTACAGTGCTTCTATGGGAGCCTTGCCAGCTTTGGAGATCTTACCATCTCTAATGCTATGCTGAGTTCCATTTCAGACATTTGGTAACTGTCAACTTCAGTGGCACTGCGCTCATTAACACCATGGGTGGATTTGGCCAAGTACCTGAGAGTTTGGTGCTCATTACATGACAATTCTGATCACATTGCGGCTCTAAATTACCTGAAAGGAGGGGTTGTTACATGTGATAGTGCCCACAGAGTACTCTAAAAAACTACGAAATCATCACTCAAGCATTCAGATTCCCCCGTCATCAATGTGTCTGTATCATTTCACACATGAAATAACACATTAAGATGTTATTAGTGGATATGACAATGTATCCTGCTTTCCTCCAGGGACTAGATAAAGGCTTATGAATATATTAATCCTTTTGATTTTGGCGTATATTATAACATGATGGATGTGTGGCGTACAACAATGTTTTTTGCTTGCTGAGATGCTGCAAATAAAAAGAGAAGTAAATCCACGTAAAATGAGTCCATTTTGAGAGTTCATCTCCAGCATGGGAATATTCTTTTTTCTCTGGGCAATGGTGGGTTTAGGTATTATCATGCATGAAACTGCTGCTTTTTTTTTTTTAATAATTGCAGAGAAGCTTAAACTTCTGGCAGGTACGGGGACAGATGAGAATGCACTAATTCTGAGACTCCCATCAGGCAACAACATATCTTGTAGACAGATTATCTAACAGTGTATCCATGATGGCATACAAGTTATATGACAGATGCATTGTTTGGTTAATGGTGCTACATCCCAATGCTCCTCCCATTACCAAAAGCTAATAGGCCATTTCTTAAGAACAATATTAGGTCAAAGTTCTATTGATTTTATGTCATGTAGAGACCTGCCAAACTCCTGGATATAAATTTTTTAATCCATTCTACTCTGTGCTACTTTTGTTGTCACTTTGGTCTTCATGTTATATGAGTCTGATATGTGTTGAATTTCTCTGTTCACTGAAATACTGTGTGACAGGAAGCAAATAAGGAACTGGCAAGTGAGGTTATTCAGATTAACCTATGCTACCTGCCTTCTAGGCTGATTTTGATGATAAGCCTGACTCCTTGTTCTTCAGCGATGGGCAGCGAAGAATTGACTTTGTTTTGGTGTATGAAGATGAAAACAAAAAAATGACTCATAAGAGGAGTGATCGTAGAAAGCAAAAGGTAGGTTATTTTTGGTATAAATCTGAATCATTTGTTGGGTGTTTGTTAGAGCAATGGGCAGAAAGGACAGTGCCCTCACCCAGAACAGCAATTGCATTGCCCTGTCCTAGGAGTACTCTTGGGAGCTGGGAGACTGCAGCCCATCAAACCAAGCAGGAATCAGGGGTGAGCTCAAGCCAGTAGACTGATGTGTAAATGAGAAGAGCACTACACATCATGGCTGTCGGTGTGTGCTAGGTGACCTCAGAGCATCCTGTCGGGAGGGAACCCTTCAGGAGATGTAAGCAGAAAAATGCGGGTATCAGGTTAGAATTAGACACCAAGATGTGCAGACTAGGGCATATTTCTGTACCTACAGTGATTGAATTAGGCCCCTAGTGGACTTTGGTATTAAAGCCAGGGTGTTCAGAGGAACCCATAGAAGGAGACAGCTGACCACGTGCTCCAGATCACAGTTACGAACATACCTGTTGACATTCTGCCCAATAAAGTACCTAAGTCTTTCATGGGAAATAACTTTTATGTCACACTGCCACCAGAATTTCTCCCTGTACCACTCCTTCCCTTGACACTTCAATAGCTTGGCCCTCCCTAGGGACGTTGCAGAATATGTCTGACTCCAGCCAGTGACTGCTTGATGCTCCTTAGCAACTATGAACGACAATCACAGATTATTTTTAACTATTAGTTTTTGATTATTTCAGTAGTTCTGTCAGTGGACTACATTTGTTATTGCACCCAATGCCACAAAAACAAGCTCAGCCATGCCAGTGAGCTATTTTCATTATAAGCTGCCTGAAAAATATCCATCCACAGGACTGTAGTCCCCTTGGCATCTGCGCTCTCCCACCCACTTGCTTCCTTCTCTGATTTAGCAACTCTTCATGTTCCAGCAGCAGCCTCTGGTAGAGGCAGGCAAGGACAAAGATATCACTGAAAGCAGCTCATATACAAATACTGATTTGCAGTTTGGAAAGAGAAGAGTAGGAGTAAAAAGGCCTGTAGCTAAGTTGGTTGATAATCATTACACAGTGTTGTCATTGGCATTAATGGGGCAGCCATAAGGAATGTTGTTAGTAGGTCTTGACGGAGTCCTGCAGTGGGTGGATGTTGCATTACACATGATCACAGGATCAGCAACAACAATTAATTAAAAGAGGTAATTAGAAACCAAAAGCTGCCCCTTTGGAAACAATTGGTTTTTATCAATTAGCATTTTACATTTATGTTTGTGATATTTGGCCATTGCCCAAATGTACTTAAAAATATAATGAGTGTCTTATCCAAACAGTGATGGACATTAAATGTGAGCAATGGAGTAGTATTTTTAGTGCAGCATTAATATTAGGACATTAGCCAGAATGAGACCATGAGTAATTAGACCAGGAGATTGTGGGTAATGCGCTAGGTGCTTGCAAAAAAAGTTTACTTTCAAAGGTCTCAGTCCTGCAAAGATCTGCAGCCACACTGAATCTGTGGTGTGCTGAGGAAGAGGAAGTAGTCTACCTACACACAACAAATGGGAGAACTAGAGTTACGTTAGGCTGATGATCAGATATGGTGAAGACTTGGTGGCTGGGGAGCAGCTCTGTGGAAGAGGCCCTCATGGTCTTGTTGGACAGCAAGCTGAATGAGAGCTGGCTTTGTGGCCTGACAGCAGAGGTGGCCAACAAAGGCTGTATGGACAGAAGCACAGCCAGGAGATTGAGACACGTGATTGGGGTGACGTGGCTGTGTCAGAAGGAAGCTGAAAACAGTGTTGACAGCAGTTTTCAGAGCCAGGATTTCCATGGACAGGTAGAATCTGAAGCCGTAGGAGTACTGTGGAAGGCATAGGTAAGTATTTTGATACTGGGAACACATACGGTGCTGAAAGGGCAGCAGAAAGCATAAAAAGAGAAAAGGGTGAAGAAGCGATAGTTACAGAGGACTTCCAAAGACAAGAACAAAAGTTACAAGCATGATGACATTGAGCTGGAGAACTAATGACAAAACCAAAAGCTGACCATGAATAAGACAAAAAGTTAGACACAGGGTAAAGTACCAGAGGGCACTGAAAGGTGGAGGAAGGAGAAGAAGGAGTGAAGAGAAGGTTTTGTTCAATGCATCTGTCGCTTCAGCTGAAGTGAAGTCGCCTGGCCATAACCAAATCCTGTGATACAACCCGGAATTACTGGCTCCCTCTCTCTAATGCCTCACATACAGGTGTCATCAGTTTAGAAATGCATTTCCGTTGTCTATTGCTGGAGGAACAGTCTTTCAAATGTGAGTAGATACAAGCTTTCTAACTTTTTAGAATGGGATAGGTGCAGGTCAGCTCCAAGCACACAAACACTTTAGCCACCTCAAAGGCAGAGAGGTCCTCCGTCTCACCAGAGATCACTTGCTATGAAAGGGGAGGAAGCTGTATGTGCTGCAAATCTTTATTCCCTAAGCAAATGCTGCGCAGATGTTGGCAGCACTGATAACATTTTTCTTCCTGTACCTCCTCCCGAGTGGGATGCAGGGCACTGCCTTGGGTCCTACCTCACACTCGGACTGGGAGTGAAAGGAGAGAAACTGAGAAGTAAAAAAAAAATGAATGTGAATAGAATAATTGAAAAGAAGAAACAAAACACATATACCTTATGTCTGAGATGGAAAGGAAAATGACATTAATGGTACAGTTTTGCATCCTTGGAATTCCAGGGAGTGAACTGATGTTTTAGCCTACCACAGTTCCCAGAAAGTTGGGGAGATGCTGCTGCCCTACATAAGATAGGTAAGGTTTCGTCAGTGTTGGCATACAACCTAGTTGATAGCTTGTCTTTACTGACGCTGGTTTTTATTTGATTATCATTTTTTTCTGGGCCGAAGACTTCTACCCTTGTGATGATACACAAGATACCAAAATGAGGAGTATCACCATTTACTGTCGTCTTTAAATAATGCATACTTCACTGTCTCTTTCTCACCAATGATTAACTGAAAATGCCAATTTTTATAAGCAGTATCTTGTGTAATTCAAGGTGCTTTAGGGCTGAATAGGTTCCTTGGTCATGCTACTCTTTCTTTTGCTTCCCTGACAGTTTTATAGAGCTATTATCCTCAGGTTTATTGTTCACAGAATTTGGAAACTCCAGCTTATTAAAGAATAGCAGATCCAGTGAAGTCTGTTCTCGTAGGGTGAAATCCTCACTTCACTGAGATCAGTAGCGAGGTCTCCACTGGCCATGTGCAACGTTACATGTCTGTGAAATGTAGGGACCAGGAGTATAGTCACTGGGACAAATTCTGTCTGACATGCACTGCACCCCACCTGATTGCATGATGAGGAAGTCGGGGCAGAATTTAAATTGTTAGTGGACATTTCAGTAATGAAAAGTTTTGGGTGCTGCACTGAGTGGTTTTGTATGATAGTGAGAGTGGAGGAGTCCCCATATGCTTAACTGAATTTAGTGGGAAGGCTTTGAAAATCAGACCTCAACCTAGGTATCCAGTTCACTGAATTCAGAGAAATGGGGCACAGATCCATCGATTCTGGATCTGTGAAAAATCGCAAGAGAAGAATCGGGTCCTGGGACCATTGTTATATTTGATTTGAATGGCTTTCTGTCCTTTTTCAAAAGAATTGCGTGAAAATAACTAGGAAAATGGCCCATCATTAATTTATCTTAATTAGCAGCATTCTTGGGAAAACATCTCAGAGGAGAGAAGGAAATAAGATAGATAAAACATGGGGGTGATTTGGATAGAAGGAAAAAAATACGGGATTCTGAAGCACTTGGAGATGCACAGCGATGCTGTGCTTCCCTCATTTTCATGTGTTTCTGAAATCTGGTTGAAGGGAGGCAAAGTCAAACTACTGAAATGACATCTTCATGGAAATTTCTAATATCATTTACGGATTCAAAAGTTAATGGGTGAGGTTCATAGGTGCAACTCAGTTCAAACTCCAAAGGTTTTTAAGTTGGTATACAATTAATTTTGCAAGCACTAGCAAAAATCAAATGGTCAGGAGCGGATTCCAGAAACTGTACCTTGCAAGCAATTGAAATTCCTGTCCAAAGCATGTTTTTTAAACCTACAATCTATGTATCCTATTTTTCAGGATAGGTTACCATCAGAATAGAAATTAAATATCACCAGTCTTTCCAAGAATGCTCAAAAATGCCAATTTATCTGTTGAGGTACTCAAGGAGATCACTGTTGAAAGTTAAACGGTCAGCGCCAGAAAGGCGAATTAAAAATAAATCAATAGAGAATGTCATTCTAGTCCATCTGCTTCCCCCAACAGAAATAAACGGAAACACTGTCAGTAACTTAAGTAGTAATGTGGGCAAAACCTTCATATCCAGCCATGAAGCGATCTGTGCTTCACAGAAGTAGACAGTTTTTAAATTATTGTTTCAAATTAAATGAAAACTATAATTCACAGAGAATATTACACACATCACTTTTTTTAAGTACGGTCTTACAGAGAACTTCAGCAGGCCGAAGAAGTTTGTCTTCATAAGCAAGCAATGAACAGTTCCTGCCTCCAGGCTTGTTTAGTTTAGATAGCCAACAAAAAAAAAAGCTTTCGTAACTTAAAATGCAAATCATGCTTCTCCAGCTGTTTAGCATGCATCACACCTGCGGCGACAGAGCAATACTTGGGTTTACAGAAAGAGGGATACCTAGGTGCCATTTTATGGGGCGATTTGAGGCAGCAGAGGATGACAGGCTCTATCTGCCCGCCGTGTGCCCAGCCGACCTACCCAGGAAGTCTGATAACAGGGATGAGAGCGACCTTTGAAACTGGAAGGAGGGTAACCACTCCTGCCCTGGTCCCTGCTGGATGGATTGGTTTTGAAGCAGGAACTCAGTGAAATGAAGTCTCTGTTCCTGAGGCAACCCCAAACCCAAACTGCTTTGCTTAATGCATGGAAGGAAGGATGAGAGAAGGATGGGAAGTCAAATGGAAGGGGGCATTTACTCTGAAGTTACTGCATGCATTCATAGGACCAGAAGTGGGTCTTTCCAAACAGGGTGGTTAGAAGCCACTCTTAAGAGCAGGGCTAGACTGCAGTATTGCTAATTCTTTGTGGTCACGAACCAGGTTTTGGAAAACCATGAGGCTGGCTTAAAATCAGAGGGTATCTCAAAAACTATGTATTTGGAGTTCTTTGGGTTTACTTTTTTTGTAAAAGAGAAGCATTGTAAAAGAGAAGATTGAGAAGCAGAGCTTCTCAATCAATCCATTTCCTGCTGCTGACAGCTGAGACTTTCAGAAAAGCTTCCAAATACCATCAAAGAAACTATGAGAGTTGGCAGCTAATATTGATACAGTGATCCTCTCCGCTCCCTTTAGCTGATTTCCATGAGGGAGGCTTTGGGCCCCATGGTTTTTCTCTTATTGACTGTGATTTATCTATTGCCTGTCAGGTAAGGCAGAGGTGGCTATTCAAGCACTCCTGCCTTGTTAGGATTTTTCCCCTGAAGCCACACAGATATTGTTGGGGGAACTTTACTCTTTGCCCAAAAGAAACTAAACAAAGATAAGAGCTGGCGTTCTTCTGTCACTGTAATAAAAGCAAGTGCTCCCTCGCATCTACAAAACACAGAGAAAAAACTGCTGGTGGTCTGCTACCAATTTCCAGCCCCACAATCTTGTTAGTCTTTCAGCTTGGCAAGGCAATCACCAGACATTGAAAGCATTATGGTGAAAAAGCAGCTCCCAGGAGCTAACCCTTCTACATGCCTGTAACACTTGACATTAACTTACACTATGCTTTTGCTTTCTTAAGACTGTATAAGATTATGCATCCCATAGTGTCTTAGTCTACTGGCTATCTATTCAGTCATCTAAATCTATGTCAGGTGTAGATCAGCAGCATTACCATGGTTACATTATTATTACAATTTAGCTTTGCAGGTAGCTGAGCAAAACAACAGATACTAAAACAAACTTTCAACAGTCTCCACCTTCCAGCCTAATATGCTATTATGTCTTTATGTTGCATTCCCCAGTCAGTGCAAAACCACTGTAGACTCCTCTGGGTAAAAGTCTAGCTCCTTTATAGATCATCATACACATAATTCAATCTTTTATAGAAAATAG
>Ga0181612_101380_pt1 | contig 14297 bp, 7 predicted proteins | sample HoacroProtozoa21_FD_119630 | JGI IMG/M metagenome (GOLD analysis project Ga0181612, IMG submission 119630) | Hoatzin crop microbial communities from Cojedes, Venezuel. Combined Assembly of Gp0051906, Gp0051904, Gp0051908 | reverse complement strand
GGAAGGGAAGGGAAGGGAAGGGAAGGGAAGGGAACCCACACTGCGGGTGTCTGTTCCTTCTGATCAGGGTATTGGGATGGAGGAGGAATGAGGATGAGCCCCCATGACCTCTAATGCTGGATGAGACACTGCTGAATCATACAGTAGTACGAATTTGATGTGGGTTAGGCAGGGGCACATGATTGCCTTTCTGTCCAGACAGTTTGTGCACGCGATACAGAGCCTATGCTGGCTTCCTGCCTGCTCTGACAGGACTGACAAATACCTGTTCAGGAACACAGCATCATGTGAATACCTGATATGGTATGAAGCCTGCCTGTATGAACATAAACTCTTGGCATTATTTCAGCAGATTTGAGCTGGCATAGTGAATCTATAAGGAATCAATGCTTTGCATTATGTGGCCACAGCATTTCTGCTCCTATGTTAGCAGCCCTGAAGTCAGATTTTCTGCATAGTCAAACCATGGCTTGAATTGGCACAGAAAGAAAAGCTATTTAAGGTCATGGTTCTGGGAGACTGCTCGGTCTGTTCTGAGCAGCTTGTGTAACTGCTCCACAAGTTCTACTGGCTCCAAGGGTTGTGGTGTCTGAGTCTGTCACAGTATTTATTTCTTAAAAACTGGAAATAGCTACAGAAGTACAAAGGGAACATGCTTCCACAGGTTGCCCTTGTTATACCAAAACGTCATCCCACTACAGCATGTGGTGAGATTGTGGTTCAAGCAGGTTCTGCTCTCCAAGACCACGTTTTATAAAGCTGAACTCTATTGCAGACATACTTCTGTTTTTAAAGAGAAAGCACTATTCATTAAAATCAAACTCTCTGCTGTTGAGATAAAGCTTTCCTGGGGCTTAATTATATCAGGTTTACAAGAACAACAGCGAAGGATGTTAGGCTTTCCCTCCCAGGAGAAGAAGTTCCATTTACATAATTTTAAACTCCTTTTAAAAATAAGGGCTGGGAGAAAGACTTTGGAATAATTCTTTCTCTTACTGGGAATTAGAAATTAGTGGATCTGAGTCCTTGCATGAATACCTGTGAAAAAATGGTTTGCAAAGTTTATAAACTGCTCTACTGTCTAATAAGGGCAGAGGACACCAGATAAATAGATTTCATCTAAATGCTTCAGGGCAGAGGTCTTTCAATCTAGATGGACATTAACCCTTCTTTGCAGAATGGAAAACATTAGGGTGACTAGGGAGAATAATTACTGGAATATTTGTAGTTAGACTAATATATTGGACATGTCATCACAGGTACGTTTTTAATAACATCTTTTCTACACAAAGGTTTTTTTCCAGTTAATATCAGTGGCTTCATTTTGCCACCTCCGTCTGGACATAACATCTACCAAAGACCCAAGGCTCAGATAGAGTTGCCTGACATGCTTTCTCCCTCAGATACAGCGCAAAAGCAGGCCCCTATTTTGAATGGAATAGTTGCATATTTAGTGTAAAAAATATCCTAAAGTATCTAAAAAGTACACATTCTTTATCATTACGGCAGAAAATCACTAAAATGATTTTTCAGAGGTCTAGTGGGACCAGTCCAGCAAGACATCTTCAAGTTATGCACCATTGTTTAAGTTCAGACACTTTTACTACATGGCAAGAGTAGCCAGGGATGCCGGTGGCAGAAAGCAAAGGCTGGGACAGGACAATAAGACAGAACTTCTCCAGGTTTGTGCTGGAGCTGTAATTCAGGCTGGAGATCCTCTGATCAGACTGGATATGTATTACCTGCAGAAGAATCAAACACCAAGTCCTGCAAGGAACCATTCTCTTACTTTGTTGAAAAGACCGTATGTATTAGGAATCCTTCCAGGGTGGCATAAATACCCTCATCTTAAAGCTAACAATCAATCCATCTTATTCCATTTTAAAATGCAGCAAGGTCTTAGGACTAAGGAATTCTAGTAGAAGACTCACGAATTAAACGGCTTCCTTTAATGTAGACAGGGTCATTTTCAGAATCTTTCTCTGCAAGTTCATTTTGGAATGAACTGACTTAAGAAAAAAGTCTGTATACGAAAATGTACAACCCTCTTTTGTCACCTTATAGAATAAAATGACAGCAAAGGCTGAGACTGTTGATTTAAAACGCAAACAGGAAATGTGCTCTGCAGGACTTATGACCTCCTCTGTGTAGACACAGGTGGAACTTAGGGAGAGATTTCTTCCTCTTAAAATTTGCACTTCAAGAAAACTACCGTAATATATGACTTAATACAGTGCTTTTTCTTGATGATTGCTTTTTTTCCTCAAAGAGGCAGGGAAATGAAAAAAAACCTCACTACCAAATTCATCTTAAACATTGGCAGTTCCACAATATCTGGAAATACACTTGTATTTTACTCCAGCATCTAGCACATTAACAGCCCTCTGAAGTGAGAAAACCCAATTGTTCTTACGTAGTGCGATGCTATGCCTTGACATGATCACATTTAAAAAAACTGTTTCACTTTGGTCATGAGAGACACTGTCTTCCATGTTGAGCTCTGCTGGTGAAAAAGAATGCTCATCTCAGCCTGTCCTCAGTTTCTTGACGCTGCCTTGCAGACAGAGGCTATTGCTCTGTATCTGTCAGCGCAGGCACTCGTGTGAACACTCCCCAGCTTGCTTCAGTCCGACAGGGACAGGCTAGCTTAAAGACATCAAGTGGCAGGTGTTTGTTCAGAGGGGTCATTTTAACTAAATTGCTTAGGGAGCAATCAGACAAGCAGCTCTGCTAACAGGTAGCAAAAAAACTGGACACGAGCAGGGGCAATAACCTTACCACCAACACAGCTGCTTGAAAACAAATGTCTGTCTGTCCTGTGTGGGGCAGATGGCAAGTTACCTTACCTGATTGCAATATAAATTGGATGTGAAATGGTGTGAATGGGAAGAGGAGAAAAGCTTGTTGTTATGGACTGAGTAATGTAATTCACCTTCTAGTATTCACTGAAGTATTTGTTTTGAGAACCTTTATGGATTTGTCTTTTTTTTTTACAGAATACTTTCGATTAAGTAATCAATCATGATAAAACATGTTTCAGTGGCTTCAGGTAGGTACTGTTAAGTACATCTTCCCACATTTTAATGGGAAATACTTTCCTGATGAACAATATTAATGATTAGATGTCGCTGGGAAACTTCCAGTTGACCAAAATCCCCATCAACAAAACTTAGCTGAAGTCAGAGCAGATTAGGCAACATAGAGTATGACGATTGCTGTGTTTTACAGCAAATGTAAGCAATCCCAAAGACGAAATCAGAATGTCTATAGGTACATTTGACTAGTTCAGAGAATGGTGCAGGGGAAACATAAATGTGTGTGGAGAACTTAAACACTTGCCTCAGTTTTTTGATCTCACATCGCCCCTATGGCTGCGTCTCTGCCTAGGAAGCTGAATGTGCCCTGCGGTGCTGGTGCCGAGACCAAACAATACAGCACAGCCCATGTCCATGACATTATATGCTCTCTTATGCCCTAAAACCTCTTGCTTGGAGTGGTCCCTGGCTCTCACCGCGGACTGCTTGGGAGAGTGCTGGGTGGTCTGAGCTTGAACTGTACTGGGGACTGCTCTACTTGAGTCCCACTGTCCAGGGACAGTCCTGCACTGTTTAATAAACGAGCACAGTTAGCCCAGGTATTTCACTGGGCCAGCCAGCATTTAGGGCAGTGGTTCACTGCAGGCTATTCTACATCGTATAACACATGATGCTGGAGATCTTGTCAGTTTGTGTGATACAATTACATAAGTGAAACCTAGGATTTATGGATGGTCATAACATTACCTGGAAGTGAGGCAGGGCTGCTTTTCAGAGCTGTAGCTACAAGCGATATTTATGAATACTTTGTTATTTTCTGTACGGAATCTCAGCACTCCACAAAACTCCTTAAGGTAGAGTGTTTGCATCCTTGCTGCCTTTCTCTAGAGGAAGGGTCAGAAAGCCCCTAGGACTGTGATACTGGCAGTGCTTCATATTGTCCTTTTGTTGTTGGTACTTTGAAGGAATTAGGAACTACAGTCGAACATCAACCTCCCTTTGAAGTAAGTATCAGTAAGGCATTTTAGTTATTGCTGCCCCTAAGAACTGCACTGAACCCTGTCAAAGCTTGTTCTGTGCCACTGCACTTCACAGGAAGTTTCATTTACCAGAACAGAGAGGCAGCTAGTAAATGGCAGGGGTGAAGAAGCCTCGGAAGGTGATAGCTGCGGGCAGAGCAGCCACCCAGGGTGGTCTATAGATTGCTGTCAGGCTCTCCCCTCCTGATAATCCAGAAACATTTAAGGAACTAGAATGGATCAATTCTGTCATCATTTGTCTCATTTTTTGAAGATGAGATTTCTGTTATCTCAAACATGCTGAAGGAGATAGCAAATGCTCAGTTCCATTTTACCCCTCCGCTTGGAAAATCAAAAGATTAAGAAGATGAAGATCTGATGTTTAAATAGGATCAGGTATTTCAAAGACAAAACTGTTTTTCTCCTCAGGTGTTCAAGAAATTTCTTCTCCAATCCCCCCTCCTCTTTGTTCCTATGTTTTAGAATATAGAAAACAAGCAGTACTAAGACTTGCCCCACTTCTTCACACAATTTCCACCTTGCTAGAAATCAAAGTACCACAGAGGAGGTGGAAGTTTAAAACTATCTATTTTCCTACCCTTAAAAGATACCTTTTGTATTCATTTTCAACAGCTTTGAATGTGAAAAACGAAAGAACCCATTTCTAAAAAAATTGTTCCCTATCAAAAGTAATTATAAACCAATTAAACTCTACAGAAGCTTGCTTTTTACCTGCGAGAAGTAAAACCCACAAAGATCTTCCACAAAGAAAAGCTTTTAAAATCTTTATATATATATTTATTTATATACAAGCACGTACACTTCAAACTTTAAATTATATTGCCCAGTTAACTAATCTGCTAGATGCATGAAGTGTAATTTCGATTGCAGTCACAACTTAGCAAGACAATAAAAGTGAACCAGTTCACTGAACTGAACAACAAAATCCTAAAACATGTCTGGGGCAAAGGTAATTTACTTTATAAAAATTTTTAAGTGTACGTATTTATGCCAAAATAACGCATCTGTATTTTTCTGTCAGTGCCTTCGTCTTCTTCCTGGGTCCATTTTGAAAACTATTCCTAAGCTAAACATGAATTTTTTTTATTTTTTTTTTTTTTTAATGAAAGCAAACAAAACATCAGTTCTGGTTATTTAGAAAAAAGTATTTTGGTCAGTAATACCAAAGTATTTGGTCAGTAACACCAAAGAAAGTTAACACAAAGCGTAGCAAACACATCCTGGGTATAATCTTGATTAAATCTCAGGTAGTTTTTCTGAAGAGATCCATGGATCAATAGGATCTAAACTAAGGCGATGAAGCCCAGGAAGATCTCAGGAATCATGAGCATACACAGCACTTCACGGTCATGTTCCCATTTGATTCAGAAAACTTCAAGTGTTTATCTTCCACACTGAAATAAAATCTGTTTCTCTAGGGGGGAGGAGGGTGTGTGTAGTCACTCAACATACTTATTTCTCTGTTTATTTGTGTATAGCCTCTGCTAGAAAACAAAGTTTGAGGGGAATTCCCAAGTTCTCTGCATGTTTCCACCATGCCGATATCAAGTAACTGCCACCACCAGCTCTCCCCAGCCTTCAACCTACTGCTCAAAAAATGGAGCAGTAAAGCCTTTCTCATGGGCACACACAGAGTTTTCCTGCTGATTTTGATGGGACTTGCAATGGCACATACCGATGGCATTTGGACCGCACCTCAGAGATCCAGATCTTCAGTTTCTGTCTGGACTTGTAGAGGGGTAAGCACCTTCCTAACTATCGCTCTGCAAAAGTGTGATGGGTTATTAATGAGACGTTGAAAATGAGTAAAGGATTTCCATGCAGTGATTAATGTAAACACCTCCCTGCATTTGCATAACACATCAGATAGGCGATCAAATTAAAGGAGGGCCATGTAAAAGGTGCCAGATGCCCCCAGGTACCATGTGTATTACACAGCTGGGCTACACATGCACATAAGCCATAAAATGCATGTGTACCGCTGTGCTTGCTGCACATGCACCATAAACCTGGCTCAGCTGACACTGAATTTATGGAACTTCTGGCTTAAAACAGTGCTGAATTAAAGCAAGGTACAAAGCTGCCAGATGAACAGATTCTCACTAATGACATAAACCGCCTGTATCACAGCATCAAAGACACTGACCCGAGGAACGGATCTTGCTGCAAGTCTGGACCTGACTCTAGATCCATGCTGTTGCCTGAACGTCAGGTATCCCACAAGGCTGGTGGAGAAGAGGGAGGGGAAGCTCAGAAATTCGGCACACCAAGAGCTCTTGGTGTTATTGTGGTCCTGACATTAAAAAAGTGGAGAATGTTCATGTTTGAGGGTAAGGAGGGTTCAGCAGGGTCCCCACAAAACTAGTCGGTAGACTTGCAGCAGGGAATTTACATGTAGATGAAATATTTGAAGAGGTTTTATCTCAGACTGAAGTAGTACTACCAGCAACCACACAGTTAATTGTACATCAGGGTGACTGCCAGTCATCCCTTCACACTGATATACACAGTCTGCACTTTCCATCCAAGAAGGAGATCTGTTGAGAGGGGACACCTTGCATCCTCTCCTCTTTTCGTTTTTGACTTCTTTGCCGCTCTGTAACACCAGCAGTTTGGTGCATTGGTCTAAGTTATTTGCTGCAGGGCTGTCTACAGCAGATGTTACAAGCATTTTACTTTCACTGACATTTTCTCTAGAGGCCAAGCTGCACTGAAGAGGGCTGTCTCTTTGTCCAGGGGACGAAAATCCCTCACACAAAAAAATCTACTGGTAGCCCCCAGATATGCTGTTTTATGCAAGGAGAGAGCTTCTGGATTTAGACTGTACCCATTTTTACCCTTCCACTGCCTGTGTAGCAATGGCCAGTATTTACTGCCTCTGTGTTTACTATTTTTGTTGTTTGCAAATGTTGTCTTCCCTGGTAAGGCTGTATGTGAACCTTATCTCCACCGCAAATCAAAATCAAATCCATCTGATGAATTGTTTTGTCAAGTAGGTTTGAGGTTTTCACCAACTGCTGGCTTTCTCCAGGAGAGAATATAGTAAAAATACTTGGATGATTTTTTAAATAGAGTTTATCTTTTGGGAGTTATTGTTTTTTCACGTTTGTCTCGTTTCTGCCTCTGTGGAATATTTGCACTACTGGGACTATAATCAGAGGGGCAGTTCAAGGCATAATGAAGTTTGTAGGACCATACTTGCTTATTGCTCCTGGTTCTTCTCGAGCAATGGAAGACTCTATGGGAAGCTGTTACTAACAGATTTCTTCCTTGTTTTGTCAGTACCTGCTTTTTCTTTCTTTTGTCTTTTTTTTTCTTTTTATTAATCTGTGGAATATTTTTTGCTTTTCACGCTAGCCTGGATGCATTGTTGGCAATAGTTTTTCTTTTGTAAGAGCCCCAACCAATGTTGCTCCTCCACACCCTCCTCTCCCCTCGGAGAGACACTGGGTGGGATCACACTTCCACAGATTCACATTAGGCACAAGCATTTTCCCAAAGATTACGCACCAGATAAATCTCTCCATTTCAGCACATGGTTTATTACTGAATATATTGTCTGCCTACACATGCAGGAACAGATAACCAGTGATTTATATTTTTGTAATGACTACTGCAGTGATTCATTTACTCTGTGGTATATTGGTGTCAGGGCAAAAAATTTGCTTAAAAAGGGAGAGAGATCAAGGAATGGGTGGCAATATAAAGTGACACAAAAATGAAAAAAGGGTAGAAAAAGCCTGGACAGACATGAATATTTTCATTGGCCTGAGGAAAGTTGTGACAAAAAAGTTTTGTTGTTCCTGCAGCTTTTTGTTGCCTTCTCCCTGTTTTGCTTTCTGGATTTGCCGCTCTACAGAAGTATGTTGCTCATGCCCAAAAGAGCCAAACCTTCCTCCCTCAGGAGGTTAATTCGAGTGCCAGTGTGGCATGGAGTTTGGAGTCCTGTAATGTGCTTGCTAATGTTCCTGCTTCTAACTTCACACTGCTCAGGGCAGCTCCTGACCCCTGAGCAGAAAGAGAGAGGGACCTAGCGGAGCAGCTAGCTGGAGGCGTGTGGCTTGTCAAATTGGCTGTGCTCAGAGCGGTGCTATGGGTCACTTCAGAAGAAGCTGTTGGTAATGTTTCCATGCATGTGAACAACATGTTTTAAATTTTAACCGTCTGTAAGGATTGTTCCTTGGTGTTGAAAATTTGTTGTATATTTAAAAAGTACATTTTGCATGGCATCGGGTGCTTCTTACTCTTGCACTAGATCGAGTGGTTGCTTTTCAGGTTGGAAATACATTTAGTGTTATCTGGGATTAGTTTCCATTCTTGAAGAAACCATGATAAGTTGAGACTTTCCACATGCCTTACTAGCGGGTAATCCTACGGCCTGTTATTTTGAAAGACCTTTTAAAAATCCACCCCAGAAAGGCACTATTAAAGTGCTTAGGACAGTACACAGAAGAGGCAGTTCACAGTCACCTGTACAAAGAAAATCTTAACTGAAGTTGGTAAGAACTGCTATAGCCAAATCTTTCATAAGCGTTATTTACCACAGTGCCTAATTTGGTGCTGGTCAGCTGTTGGCTGATAATTACATATATGTGAATCTTTGTTCACAAGTTCATTCACGCAAAGAAATGATGTTGGGAATTCTTGTGCAAGGGTGTGCACAAATGTGCGCATCAGGAATGGGAAGTCCTGCATGGGTTAGGGTGTCAGCAGATAGTGACTTACCCAAATAGAGAAAACCACATAGCAAATGCTCAGAATTAGAACCCTGTGAATACTTGCTGTGCATACTGAATGATTAGTTGAAAAACTCTTGGCAACAAGCACATTTGTGAACACTTAATGTATTCACCAGTACTTTGCAAACAAAAACGGTGGCTAAGGTTATGAATAAATTGTTCAGTGTTTCTGCATTTAAGTCTGGAATATTTGCTGACAGCATTGTTGAAATCAGAGAGGGAATTTATGCCATAATACTGAATAGATTAAAGAAGAGGTAACATCAAGACACAGTATATTCTGCAATAGCCTCCTATCTTTAGGAGAAACAGTGATTTTTCTCCCCATAACATCTTTCCTAACTGCCTTTCAGCAGTGCCAAGAAAATGAACTTTTTTTTGTTGGTTACATGTGAGCTGAGACTTGCTATATCTACTGATTCAGAAATATTTAGTGGCAGAAAGCACGTCACAGCCAGACCTCAGCAATTTTTATTTCAAAGAAAAATGCAGCTTTTAGTTAACATAAAGCTATTTATGAATTAATGGAAAAACTTGGTGAGTGATTTCTGGTCAAAGTGAAATATTTCACTTAAACATTTTCATTTTCTTCGGTTTTCTCATTTAATATGGCTATTTGAAATGGACTTTACCTACATCTTACTAAGCTTTCTTAAAAGCAAAAATAAAGAAATCAACCAGTGTGTGCGTGTGTGTAAGAAAAGATTGTAAAGTATAATTCCCCCTCAGTTGCCTAGTCTCCCGTCATATTGATCAAAGCCAGTGAAATTGTTTTTTGGCTAGCGAACCATCTTATCTGTTATTTGCCTATCTTTAGTTGCCTCAGTCATTTAGTGAGGAGGCTGCTGTTTGCCTTTCAGATTACCGGGCTTGCTTTACGCCCACTGCCAAAGTGGTGAGGGACAGGTTTTGCGCTTTGCCACTTGCCACCGCATTGCACAACAGCAGAGGCATTCTGGAGGGTAGGCTGGGGAAAGGCTTTTCACGGGAAGTCGGGCAGGTTTTGCACCACCATCTCGTCCTGAAAGAATTTCTTGAGGAAGAGATATGTTTCATTCTGTCATCAAAGCTTCCCCTAGTGAAGCCAGCATACTCCCCTGGCTTGCACGAGAAACGCCTTGGGGCAGGGATGCTCTGGGTCTCTGGCAGGCGAGGGTTTACTCTTGCCTGCCCGCAGCTCTTCTCAAAGGCTTTCCATTGCTGGGCTCTGAAACTTGTTGCCTACCCAGAGGACAAACTAGATATTTTACATAAACTCAGGCAGTTATGTATCAAAGCGAATGTAGGCAATGGCAGAGACAGCAACTGTGAGCTTTTTCTGCTGCACCTGGCCAACTGCTTGTATTTCCTGCACTAAAAACTGGAAGCTTTCCTTGTCTTTACCTTGTCAGATGAGCTACAGGACACAGGCAAGAGGTAGGAGGGGGTCCAGCAAAACAGTACAGTATGCATCATTTGTCAGTGAGCTGTCAGATCTGGAAGGCACAAGAAAGAACACAGCATTGGGAAGAGCTGAGCAATGTCTTTCAGCCTTCCAGAAAACAAAGCAACAATTGCTCAGCCCAAACTAAAACACTGGAAATAGTATGGATATTTTTAAAACCCGCAGATTGTCTTCACAGATCCCAAGTACACTTTCACTTCAGCAGTAAGAATTAAGCATGGTATTGTTTCTGTCAGAAAGTGGGTTAAATGTGGTTTAAGCGGCTTACAGACAAGTGCAAATAAAGTAAAGGGCCTCCTAAGGAACCACTGACGCATGGAATTGGAATGCCTTAAATCACCCTTCGCTCACACTTCTCGCTGTGCCACCCCCCTTGGTAATGGGAGTGCAGGGAGAGGAAGGCACAGACAAATCTGATTCAGTACTGAACCTTCCTGTGCAAGGAGAAATGAATTCGTGGAACTGGATAATACTGCAAGCAAATCCAAATCTCAAAGTGCGAAATGGGACCCCTCTAATATGCTTGTTTCCTGAACACTATCTCCCTCCCCTCCAATCAGCAGCTGACGAGAACCGATAAATGCCAGCATAATGGTTCTTCACAGAGATGTATTGGCATCATTTTGCCTGTGGGAACTAGATGGAATTGCAGCATATCTGGGCTGTTTATTTTTGCCACTTTTAAATATTCATATGAATACTTCTGAAGTTTTCTTTTGCCCATTGCCTTGCATGAAGGATAGCGAAAGTCATTTGGTGTTAATATTTCTGCCAAGAAAAAATAGTTTCATTTTAGCCAGGGTTCTGTTGTTTATAAACTGGCCTGTGAAATGTAGACAATGGCCATCTCCATTCTAAAGGGAATTTATCCCTCTCTGAAACAAGCGTTGTACTGCGTGCAGGAAAGCGGCAGCTGCAGGCAAAACAAGGGAGATCTAAGTCAAAACAGTGCTGTCCCCTTCACCTCCCCTGAAACAAAGAGAACGCTGCTCGTAAGCACTGGGGATTTTAGTTTTTGGTTGTTTGTAATGTTTTCCAACCCCAATGTTTACTACTCCCTGCTTTGTTTTACTGAATCCTTCTCCCCTGTGCTTTCTCTCCCTTTTCTCTCTCCAGCTCCTCCATTTGCTTCCCCCTCAAGTCCTTACAATTCACACCCCTGAAGATTTTCTCATGAGTTCTCTCTGTTCCTTTATCCTCCCGATTTCTTCCCTTCTCCCACCAACAAGCCATGATCCACATCCACACCCTTTTTAGTGTGCACGTGTTTTTGCCTTTGAAAACATTTTTCTCATCTTTGTCCTCCCTCCAAACCATCCTCTCCATGTCTCCCCTCCAGGTCCTCCTGCTACTGCATGCCACTCATTCTGCTTTTGACTGCCATTCCCACTTCATGTTGCTTCTGCTTCTTAGCTCTCCTTTGTCATCCATGCCACATCTGAAAAGAGTACAGCCAACAAAAAAATCTGAGTGGTTTGTTTCACTTTTGGTGCTTACAGACCTGGATCCTTTTGTCTGACATTTTCTCTGCAAAAGTCCTCTACTTCCTTCACAGCCCCCATGTTGGTGCTAAGTGTAGTGGCCTGATGCTCCCCTCTCCTGGGGGGGAGTCAACTGACTCCTTTTCTTCTTTCCTGCTGCATTGATGTTATTTATCACTGTCCTTTTACCTGTCTCCTCCAATTTAGCCTTACAGCCAAAATGTAACTCCTGGCTCTGTCCCTTCCCCTTGTTATCTACTTTCATGCTCATTTTACAGAACTTCAGTGGAGAGCTGCAGACTCTTCTGACCCTTTACCTGCACTCACTTTACTTCTACTTGGGGTTTAAATCCCTTTTCAAAGAAAGGATAAATCTCTTTTTCAAAGAAAGGCCTTCATCCAGCGCTATCTGTTTCTGATCACACTGTCTGCAACTTTGTCTTTTCTCTAACCATGTACAATTCATGCTAGATTCATTTTGTTGCCTTAGGCTTACTGAAGTCGTCATGACTTTTATAGTCATGCCCCCAACCAGCCAGCTCTCATTCAGAATCATACAGTCAAGTTTGCATGCCAGCCACCCTGTCCTGCCAAGTTTTGTTGTCTTCCTGACCAGTTGTTTTTATCTTGGCCATTTTACCTGGGAGGAGCTCCCAGAAATCTCAGAGAGCTTGTTGAAATTCTCCTTGTCTGTGGGTGTCCAGAAGACAGGACATCATTTAGGCTGCCCTGTTTATTTGTGTTTCATTACTGTTTGATGTTCACCCATCTGTTTGCATCCAACCAGTGTCACTCCTACTGAGGCAGGCTCTCTTCTTTTGTCCAGAGTTTGTACTGTACCTAGGTCCATAACGTCTTGGTCCATGACAGGTGATGCTTGATGTACTGCCAGTGCAAACACTGAGGAGTACGACTACACATATTGACAGCAAATGCATGAATCTTATCTTCTATATAGCTCAATTTTATGTATCTTGAAATCATTTAAAGACATTTGGGAACATATCAGGAACAGGATTCATCACACTGCTTTTTTTCATTTGAAGGTTGTGTTAATTTCTGCTGTGCTTCTTGTTGAGACTCAAACTCAACCTGAAGCTTTTAGGTCATTATTATTACTTAGCCTCCTTACTGTCCAGCTCCAAATGTTCATAAGCAGAAGTCATAAATCTTAAAGCAGTAGTTATTTTAAACACATTTGAAACATCAGAAATTATCAATCGGCATTTCTGCTATTAGTACTGCTAAAATCAGATTGAATTGAAGCATGACCAGCCAGAAAAAAACTCATTTTAATTGGTTGCTTGAATTAAAAATAATCTAAAGAATTAAATGTTAATCAAAATTGTGGAGAAGTTTGATAAGTTTTCTCTTCAGTGACCTGTCTGATAAAATGCATAGTTGCTCTGTTAGTTATTTGAAAACCAACATCACAACACTCATCCTGAAAGTGAAACTCTTCATATTTTTTCTGAAGAGTTTATCTACCTCAGATTTTTATTTTCTATCAATCAGAAATGTTTTCAGCCATTTCTATATTGTTTTAAACTTAGCTGAAAATAAAGAAGAAATTCTGATTTTGACAGAAAAATCTTAAAATCTCATTATTCTCACACCACTTCTATCACTTACTTCCTATGCAGAGTGATCATGACTTCAAATGAGATATTAGCAGAAGGAATGGAAGGACACTTAAAGGAAACAACTCGTCTAAATGGCTCCACTGTAGAGAACATAATGCAGAAAAATAGAAAATATGGAAATGCGTCATTGTGCCTCTCTAATGCTTCCTTTTAGCTATAAGGAACGCAGCAGGTTTGGTAGCCTTTGGAAGCCTTTTAACTGAGCCCCATCTGCCTGCCAATTGCAAATGCTACATGCCTTGTATGGAAAGCTGCTCTCAGAAAATGGTTCTTGACACATGTGGAACAAGCACCCCTTAGATTTCACTTCTGTGCAAGAGTCTCAAATGACGAAAGAACTGACATAGTGAAAAGTATTTCCAAAAGTACAATCAGTGAGCAGTACCAGGACTGGTTTTTCTGATGCCTTCTTTACCTTGCAAGAACTTAATCGCTACCTTGTCTAAAGTTTAAGGGAGATTATGTAGCATAATGATTATTTAGCCAATGTTAAGGTATTTAAAGAAGGAATCTGAAAGAAAGTAGCAATCTGCACTCTCTTTCTTTCTTAATCCATATGGCTAACTATGCTTAGTTTCCAAATCTGTGTTACCCTCCAAGGAAATGTCTAGATAATCCATTCAAAATTGAATATTGATGGATGCTTCTTCAGATTGCCAAGCACACTCCCCTACAGTGGATAATGTCTCCCCTACTCCTATTCGCTGGTGACTTTCCTTACAGCTAAGAGTGAGCTCAGAAACCTGTCTGCTCACTTTCATCTGCTGCTGCTGTGTTAAGTTAGAAAATCACAGCTGGATGGTGTGAAAGTTTAAAGGATACTCAGGGCTCAGACACACATCTCAGACAGTCAGAGCTGCCTAGCCAGATCTCCACCTCTGCAGGGGAAGACGAGCTCATCTCTCCTGACCATCT
>Ga0181612_158368_pt1 | contig 14299 bp, 11 predicted proteins | sample HoacroProtozoa21_FD_119630 | JGI IMG/M metagenome (GOLD analysis project Ga0181612, IMG submission 119630) | Hoatzin crop microbial communities from Cojedes, Venezuel. Combined Assembly of Gp0051906, Gp0051904, Gp0051908 | reverse complement strand
GAAAGCCGCATGCAAACCGTGAGTCTGGTCAGAGCTGTAGAAACTGAGGAGTGAACTGTCTGTGGGCCGTGTGCCAGGATTGCGACCCGGGGTTCTGCCCTGGTGTGGCACTTTCAGTGGGCAGAATATTGGGCTTTGCTGGTGCCACTTCCCTTACCCGGCTGTGTCTGCCTTCGTAAGGCTAACAGAAGATTTGATGATGCAGTCCATATGTCAGATGCTGAATATTTCATGCTGCTTTTCCTAGAGTGGTAGTGAATATTCTGGAGCAGGTTCCACTGCGATAAGGGTATCCAAGAGACATTCCATTGCTAAAGCAGGAACAGAGGCTGACATTGCCATGACTGTTACATCAGTTTAAGCAAGATGAAATCAGGGTGTTGTAGTGTCTTGGGTGGCTTGAATGCCTGTTTTCCCTCCTCCTCTTAGAGTTGTTCATCTTGCATACAGCTCTCAGAATGGAAGAGGGAGGCAATAAAATACTAGTTCTAAGTATAATGATCAGGAGACAACCTTTAAACATCCTGCTGATGTCTAGTTCCAATTTCTAATCTGGATGACAATCTAAATGCCTCAGTCCCAGTTCACTTGGTACAGTTTCTCAGTTGCTGAAGGCAACTACAGGTTGACTTGATGGTGTGAAACGCTTGTGTCTCTTTGCAGGGCCACGATGGGCATCCTGGAATATTGGTGTATTCATCTGTATTCGTTGTGCTGGGATCCACAGGAACCTAGGAGTTCATATATCCAGGGTAAAATCTGTCAATCTTGACCAGTGGACACAAGAACAGATACAGGTAACACGAGTGGAACGTGAGCAGTGGTGTTCTGTTAGCGGGGCTTCAGAAATGTGGGAGTAAATGAAGTCAGAATAGGCCAAAGATGTGGGAAGTGGGAAGAAGATACCAAACTAGATTAGACTGGGAGGGAAAGTGTAGTAACTTCAGGCTCAGCAAACCTCGGAGGGTAAAGACAAACACTGCCAGTTTCTGTGTTTCTGTGAAGTTGCCAAAGGTGGCTGTTGTCTGGAGCTGCTGCCCACCTCCTCTCCTTGAGGTTTCCAGAGGTCAAATCCTGGACTTCCAGAGTGACTTTGGGTTGATAGTGTGATATTTATCTTGTCTGCAGGTAAATATTCGCCTGTGCTGCTTAGGATTGGCTGATTGTGCGAGGGGGGATGACAGTAACTGCATCAGGGATTCCCAGCTAGCAGGCTTGTACCAAAAGCCTGAGGAGTGGCTTTCGGGTACAGAGCAGACTTCAGAAGTCTACATGTGCCTTCTAGTTAACATGGCCAGTCGTGCTTGGTAGCCTGGCACGCTGGTATGTGTAAGAGCTTTAATGTCTGTGAAACACAGCTCAAGAATTCTTTTGAATTGCAGTGCATGCAAGAGATGGGAAATGGAAAAGCAAATCGTCTTTATGAAGCCTACCTGCCGGAGAACTTCAGGCGACCTCAAACAGATCAGCATCCTTTCTTCCCTTGCTGCCGAGGAAACGCGAGTCTTTTCATCTTGTGGCTTAGTAGCTGCACTCCTTGCATAGGAGGCTTAACTTCGTGTGCCTGGGCGTCAGCTGTGAGAATGAGTGCCTAGCTAGGCACCCTCCGAGCCGTGTTCCACCTGCAGGCTGCTGCTCACAGAAGGAAGCAGAAGAGAGCTGAGAAGATTGCTTCTGAGCTAGAAGGGTAGCTATGGCACGAGATGCACTTGAGCATCTGTGGCAAATAGGAGGGTTGGCTTTGAAAAGTGCTGAGCGTTTGGAATTCTCAGTGGAGATGGATTAAAAGGTTTAACACTTCTGAAAAAAGAAGCTGTAACTTTTACCAACAGAGGTATAGTGAGGTGAACCTAAAGAAACACACAGAACCACCTCTCTGCCATCACTTTTGTCTGAAGCTGGTGGCTGAGGTGCTTTTGTATGTGCAGGATCCATTTCTCTGTGTGATTTGTGCTAATGACATGTATGCTCTTAAGTGATGGTTGAAGCAAATATACATCAGTGAAGAAAATAGGCTAGGAATTTAAGCCCTGATTTAGTGTACCTTTTATAGCACTGTCGTGCTTGGAATAACCCAAGGGCAAAAACTGAGTAGCTAAAGTAGTTGGATCCAATGCTAAATTATTTTAAGAAAGTTACTGCTGGAAATGCTCTTGAAACAGTCATTAGTTTAGTTACAGCCTGTACCTTGTATCCACATGTCAAGTCGTACTACGTAAGTCTGCTATTCCTGAATCGTTTGTCTTTAACAAGCTGCTTGCAGAGCTGTGGAGAGCTTCATTCGGGATAAATACGAAAAGAAGAAATACATGGACCGAAGTATTGACATCAGTGCATTTAGGGTTAGTTTCTAATCGCTCCTACGGAAGCCTGAATACGTGTTAAGGTAGAAGTGTGTGTCTGTCTTATGAGTAAGCAGTGACTCCATGCAAATAGATGGTGTAAATGCTTCCTGTGTTAGTGACTGATCTCTCCTCCAAGGTTGACTGCATTCAGTCATTGTGTAGAAATAATTTAAATTGGAAGGGACCTTTGAAGGCCATCTTGTCCAACTGCTTGCTCAAAGCAGGACTAGCTTCAAATATAGGTCTTTAACTGTATCTTTGAGGCTTTATATTAGTAACAGCATCATGTAAAGCTCTGTATGAACTTTCTTTTGGTATGATGGCATAAGTTTTGACCCTCATGTCAGTGTTTTTTTCCTTACAGAAAGAAAAAGATGACAAATGGAAAAGGAGTAATGAGCCAGTATCAGAAAGAAAACTGGAACCTATCATCTTTGAGAAGGTGAAAATGGTAAGACCAAAAGGCATGGTCATGGATCAACTGTAAAAACTTCTCTCAGGCAGAGCAGATGCGATCCAGCTTGATATGGAAGCATTTTTTCTGGCCTCAGTCATAGCAGTGGATGCATTGAGTCACACTAATGGTAGTAACTTGTTTTCCTCTGCTCAACCAGATACTAAGCAGACACATTCTGCCTCGCAATGCAGAGCAGATTGGAATCCAGATACTCCCTGCTTAGTTTTCCAGCTCGAGTGGTTACTTTTTTCCCCGTGTAGAGCATGCTTGAATTTGACAGTGGGTTCCAGCATGATGAGACCATGAAATAACTGTAATACCTGCTCTGAAATTCTGTTTGCTTTGTAAGCACTTAATGTCCACTGGAAAAAAGGATTTTAAGGGTAAATTTCTCATTAAAGCCTCTAATGTATCAGAGTAAAACCAAAATATGAGCAAGACTTCTGGTGTTCTTTTTCCCTAGCCTCAAAAGAAAGAAGAAACGCAGCAGTCCAGAAAAACTTCTCCTAAATCTACTGAGCCAGTAATGGACTTGCTAGGACTTGGTAAGGGCCTTTCCAGCCTCATTGCACTTGTCACAATGACCCTGTGCACCGTCTCTGATCCTGTGAAGTTGGTGAGCTTTTAGTACTCATCTTCCGTGTCAGATGAACCAAGGCTGATAGGAACACTAGAGCCCTTTGCTTAAACTGCTCCAGTGCAGCTCAATCACAGCGCTCAGTGCTGCAGCAGAAAGTTTTCCATATGTGTTTTCCTCTATGCTGGTGCAGTGGTAGTGCCTGTAGTGTTATGGGAGCAGCTGCAGTGGTCCCCAGACACCGGGTAGCTTCTGGCTGCTCTCAGGTTAGCAGGACAGACAGAGCACAGTGCATGTCCATGGTTCTGAGCTCCTGAGCCCCTTCCTTCTCCACACCAGGAGGATGAATGGAGAGCTGCCGTATGTGTTGGCTGTTGTGGGTTACAGGTTGGGTCACTGGGCTGAGTGGTTTGTGTGCACACAGTTTAACTGGTGAGGAGGCTGGCCCTCAGCCTGGGGCCATCTGCATGAGCTTCCAGTGCCGCTTTGTCTCTCCCAGACGCTCCTGTGACAACCCCCGTTACGAACGGCAGGCCTAGCAGCTTGGAGAAGGATCTTGATCTTTTCGCGTCGGTGGGATCAAACTCTGACTCCAGGAGGGTAAGCAGGGAACATCAGTGCTTGACAAAGCCTAGCCCGATGCACAAATGTGGTGATGGGCCATGTTCTCCCCCAGTGCTGGATGCAGCCGTTGCACTTGTGCTGTCTCTGTCTCAGGTCACTGGCTCGATGCCGACGTCTGGAAGTGCAGGGTCTGTTCCTGAAAACCTCAATCTCTTCCCTGAGCCGGGAAGCAAAGGGGAGGAAGCGGGGAAGAAGCAGCTCTCTAAAGACTCCATCCTTTCCTTGTACGGCTCTCAAACACCTCAGCTGCCTGCGCAAGGTAACAGATCTCAGAATAGAGCTGTTGAACGGCAGTACACTAATGCAGAGTGGGTGGCGTGTCCTGGTAGCTGATGAGCAAAGATGTGGGCATGTAGGTGGCATCTCTTGGGAGCTGGTGAGTAGCAGAATGAGCTTAGACTGGATACCACAGCCAAGGGAGCGTTGTGATGGTCTCTGATTTGAAGGTCAGCATTCAGCCCCTGATGACAAATGCAGCAGTTCTTCCCTTCGTTGCATCTCTGCCTCTTTCCAGGAGCGATGTTCATGGCCCCGGCTCAGATGGCGTACCCCGCAGCAGCGTACACTGGCTTCCCAGGAGTCGCTCCCTCCAGCAGTTTGGTGGGAGGCCTGATGGCCCCGTCGGTGGGAATGATGGCCCAGCCCGGAGCTGCTGGGATGGTGGCTCCCATGGCCATACCAGCTGGGTATGTGGGTAATGTGCAGGCGGCTGTCATCGGCGTCCCCAACGGGATGATGGCTGCGCAGCAGGCTGGCTACGTAGCTGGCATGGCAGCAGTTCCCCAGCCCGTCTTCGGTGTGCAGCCAGCACAGCAGCTTCAGTGGAACATTGCTCAGGTGAGGTGCGATCCTCTGCTGACCCAGAGGTGGAGGGGAGGGCAGGGGAGGCACATGCACCTACACCTAGCCTGTTACCTGGAGACTTTGGTGGTTTGACAGCCTGGCTCCTGGGCTTGGGCGAGGTCTGCTGATACTGCAGACACACTGAGGGGTCGCAAAGGAGTAGCTTGTTCAGAGGTCTTAGTGCTTGGTGGAGAACAAAAATTAGCGCACCATCAGCTAAAATGAAAACTTCCTCAGCTCGCATGCACCTGAGAAGCCAGTGACTTCTGTTCATAACCCTTTAGAAGAGCTCGCTTAAGCTTGTAATACATTGGGGAACAAGCGTTTTACTTTTGACTGCTGTGGGCTGACAGTCTCCTTGACACAGCCTTGACTTCTTTCCTCTCCCCTTTGCAGATGACCCAGCAGATGGCTGGGATGAACTTCTATGGAGCTAATGGCGTGATGGGATATGGACAGTCAATGGGTGGAGGAGGTGCCCAGGGAAGCAATCAGTCCCTCAGCACTCAGATGTGGAAATGATCCCTTGCGTTGTGACCATTTTTGCCTTCTGTTCTGTTCTTCAAAACTGCTCCATGAGACATTCAGGGTTTTTCTTTCTGGCTAGCTGCCCAGCCTGAACCTCTTTCCATAACTGAGACCCATCTCTGCCTTTTCACTGTCAGACACGGTGAAACCTCGGCAGCCAGACCGTGAGCTCCCCTGTATTTAGCACAGTCAATGCACACTTCTGGGGTGGACCCCCTCCTTGCACAAACCTCCACTAATGCTTCTGGGTAGCACTTCATGTCCTGCTGGGCATCCTGGCAGAGGTGGGACTGAGGAACTGGGGAAATCTGTACTTAATACTGCCTGTGACATCAGGCCTTTGAAGGAGCACTGAAACTCTGGTATTAGGAGGGGTTTTGGTGAGCAGAGGGGTGGAAACCGTGTTTGGTGCTGAGGAACTGGATTTTAACCCAAGCCCAGGGGCAAGCAAGCCTTGCTACCTCTTCCCTTGAGTGGAGTTCTTCGGAGCTGAGGCCTCGCAGTGCTTGGCTCGCCGACGCTCATTGGAACCAAAGTCATTTTGAAGACCCCTCTCCCTCCCCCCGTGAGCAAGCAGGATTCTCGCGCAGTGTGGGGGCAAGCTGTTTGGAATGTGAAACTTGCACTTCAGAGTGGCTTTTCTGTCTAATATGTGGTATTGATGTATTTAACTTTTAACACAACCTAACTGAGAGTTAACTTATCAAGGGCTGAGAGCCCACTGAGTTTTCTTACACTTTTAAAATCCTAATTTATACTTTTTTCATATTTTTTTTTCTTCATAATCCTGGTACCCCCTCCCAGCTAGCTTTTGACATTTTAATCCAGGTGTAAGATGTGGGTGGGTCAGATTTCTTTTTTCATCTTTAGTAGGACACAACTGCTTAAACTCATCAGCGTGAGCAAGAAGTCAGACTTCAGCGGTCTGCTTTATCCTGTGTATATGTAAATTCCCAAATAAAACATTGCAGTGAAACCTCAGCTGACTTGTCTTGGTTTTTAAGTGGCAGAACAGATTGTGTTAAACACTGCTGTCACTGGTGTGAGTTGTTCACTTCAGGTGTGCGGGGGTTTGGAGCCTTCCATCCCACTCAGACTAACTCCATCTGCTTCGTAGCAGGGCTGTGTCCCCAGTGTCAGGCGGGAACAGTGTTTGCCTGAACGCGAAGGACCATCGGCACGCAAAGAACCAGGCGCAGCAGAGGCAGAATCAGGTCAGTTGACACTTTTATATACAAGAGAGACTCGCAGCTGGGGGTGGGGGGGTGAAGGCAGTGTTCCTGCAGCCGTGGCTGCAGGCAGAACTCAGATCATCGGGACTGCAGCTTTATGCTGTTGTGCAACAAATCCTGGCCAAGGGCTGTTCAAAAGGTAGATCTGAAGCTTTTACAAAAAGTGGTAACAGTGAGAACATGAAAGGCTGGGGGGAGTTAGGAGCTGCCTCAAGAACAGAGAGGAAGGCCAGTTTTCCTTAGGCTTGTGGGTGGCCATGTGCAGCTGCAGGGGAGAGAGCTCAGCTAATTGTGTGAGCCTTGAGCTGATGGTACTCTGCTTGCATATCAATTATGGTATTTCTTTCCTCGGTCAAAACCTGCTCTTTTCAGAAAAAGAGATGGTTTTTTCCTCTTCCCTTCCTCCCCAGCATATCAGGAGGCTTGGCTTTTGTAACCTGCAGATGTGGTTTTGGGCTGGATGCTTTGAGAAGCGCAACTCAAGCACAGAGAGAAGTTTTCAAGCTGGCTTTAATCATCTTCACTTGCTGCCCCAATACTGTACATGCAGGTACAAGCCAATGAAAATGTGAACACTTCAGTTTTTTCCTCCTTGGGAAAACTGGCTAAGAATATTTTACAAAATAGCGTGCACCCTCACAGCCATCAGTCCTGCTGCATATAAACCACAAAAATACAAGAGTTTTACATTAAGAAAGACCACGCACATAGAAAACATTACATAACACAGGTATAAAATCGCCATTTGCTTTTTTTAAATCTATTACCATTCTCAAATATCCATCACAAGCCCATCCCCTTGTCTTGAATGTGGAACTGGGGCTTAAAGGACCCCCTGATTCACCCCTCTGCGGCATTTACTTTAAGGTGGAGTTGTAAAACTTGCGAATCTGTCATCAAAGCAAAGTTTATCACAGACTACGAGTGGGCAAGTGAAGGCAGCCAGATCTGTGCCCTAACATGGTGACGTCCTGGCTTCCAGAAGGACAAAGCTACCCCGGGTGAGTGTCGGTCCCTACGAGCGCTGCCCCTGACTCCCTTCCCCGTGGGGCACGGCTGCCCAAAGACGTAAGGTTGGGGTGGGCTGTCTGTTGCCACCTTTCAGCTGGGACTGCAGGCTAAGCTCCAGCAGCGCTTCTCTCGTGGCGGATGGAGTTCTGACAATTTCCCACTCTAAGGGGACTCTCTTGGCTTAGGTAATTATTTTCAGTGCCACTTGTTGGGGGCTTTGGGGTGGCAAGTGAAGTGTAGATTTCTGTGTCCTTGCTCGGTTGTATCGCTTTCGTGTGATGCACCCTGTCAAGATACTCCTCAGCCTTCTTGAGCAGCTACTGGGAGGAGAAAGGCTGGGGGTAGAAATGCTTGGGTGCAGCTCTCACTGCCTTGTACCTTTAATGATCTTGGACCCTTGTGTGTAAATTTTCTTTGCCAGGGCATATTAGTGTTCTGCCCCCCGTGCTTGTTAGGGGGCTAACAGTTTGAAAGGCATAGGCTGCGTTTAAGGATTTGTAAGGTATCGATGAAATCCCTCACATGTCCTGTCTGGGAATATAAATTCTGAACCTTTTGATAGGATGAATGCTTCAGTTTGCTTGTAAAATATTCATTGGTGCTTTTCTCTGTGTGCTTATGTGGGTTCGGTTTTGTTTTTTTCCTGGTGCTGCTGGTAATCAAATTCAAGGACAAAGTTCAGTTGAAACTTGGAGCTGCTACTTTACCAAGCGTTGTCACTAAGACAGATGTCTATGTTTTTATATTCGAGGTATAAACTTCTGAGATTAATGACAGATTCTGGAGTCCTGGATAATATCTTAAATGGTCCAGGTGCTTGCTTGTCGCTTAATTTCGAGGTGGGGAGTAGGACAGCATGATGGGGAAGATTATTTACTTTTAACTGCATGAAAAGATCAAGCCCTTTTAAGAAAACAAGGCCACCAACTTCAAAGTGCTAACATTCAAGAGGGTCCCTGGCCAGCTGGGTCCCAGGAAGGGGGTGCTGCTCCGTCCGGAGGCCCTCCGGCATCGCTGCCGTCTGTCTCCCTGCTTTTCAACAGGAGAGATGAAGGGGGGGTACCCACTGTCCGGCCAAATGGCCCCTCCCTCCGGAGAAGCACTCCGGCCTCTCGCTGCCCTTGCCCTTAGCTCAGTGATCGATAGTGCAAGTGCGAAACGAAGCAGAGGTCGGGCTCGCAGGAGCCAGCGTGGGAGCAGGTGGGAGATGCACGCCCCATCTAATGCTCTTCATTGCACAGTTACAACAAAAAAATAACCTGAATGTGAGAGAGTGCGCTAAGCTCTGGTTCTTAAAAAAACAGAGAGAAAGGAGAGAGGAAAAAATAAAAGGAAAATGAGGTATACCAACCATCGGAGCTCCAGACAGGCACAGTGGTCACACCAGCTCTTGGGGCTTGGGGGCAGCTGCGGCACCCAGCTGCTTGCTCCTGGGTTCCGCGATGCTGCTGCGCTCCGTCCCGGTGTCTGTGCCCGAGGCAGATGATCGGGGCTAAACAGTGTGGCGGTTATTCAGACAGCAAGACAAACACTGAGGCCCTTTACTGTACATTATTCCGAGTCTGCTTTTAAAACCTAAATCTCCCCCAAAAACAGACCAGCTGGGGTAAGGTGAGCGTTATTGCCTCGTCTGCTCCCGTAGTCTGTTCTGTGCAGCGGCGGCTGCGTTACACCCAGCACAGCTTTACCCCGCTGATGCCAACCCTGCTTATTGCAGGTGCTCTCTTCCCATCAGAATTCTCCGCAGCTTTTCAACACTCTTCTTGGCTCAGAAACACGACTCGTGCACCTCTAGCAACCAGCCAGGAGTTGGGGGTTTCCCATGCTTGTGAAGGTGAAGTAGAAGGAAGACTTCCAGTTGAAACAGCTTTGCCAGAGAAACGCTGGCGCGGGCCCTCGTGCCTTTGGCGCACCGCGGGATGCAAACCTTGCTTTCACTGAAGGTCGTGTTGCAGATCTGTATGGAGGCATGAAAACCCAAAGGGAAGCAGAGCGAGCTCTGCATATCGTTTTCCATCTGTGATGCAAAACATTTAGACTTTTGAATTCGGCCATCAAGAAGAACGGTGCCTGAACACTGTTCCTTGACCTTTAAAATGCAGTTATTTTCCAAACCGGTGACCAAACACGCACCCCTAAGGTGGTTACAGATGTGCATTGTCCAAGCGTTTCACATCAATCTCCGGAGAAGTGTCTGACTCAACTGGAAGGAAAGAGAAGGTGGACTCTTTATGCCTGAAAAACACATCACCAGTGCTGTTTTTATAAATGGTCTTATATCAGGAAAGACCCTGAAATTGTACTGGCTGCTGCTGAGTATTTTCAAGCCCGCTTAAACGAGTGAAGGTATTTAAAGGTGTTAACACCTCTCACGTGCACCAATGTGCGCACACGCGTGTGGCTGCAGGCTTGCCTTTGAGTCTGGTGGCTGCTGGAGCAGTGGTGGGAAGGCGACGGTGAGCAGAAGTGATTCCCTGCCAGCGAGGGGAATCCTGAGCCCATCCTGTGGCAGCTTCTGGTCTCCTGTGTGCAGTTGAGAGCTACGTCTGTCACCGCTCTGGAGGAGCGGTTTGGGGAGCTGGAGAAGGTGGCTGTGGAAGGAATGCTGCCCACTGTCTCGGTTGCTCTGTGGCATTTTCCAAAGCCACTTAAGAGGTTTCGTTTCCTGATTGCTGGCCAGGTAATTGGTTCTGTGTCTTGCCTGATTCCAGGAAAACTATGTCTAAGCATCCTCTCCCCGTGCTTCCAACATGCCAGGATGCCGATGAAACAGGAGCTGATTTCTGCTTCAGCCCAGAAGCCTGGCCCGCCTTCTGGTGCCCTAGAAAATTTCTGCTCAGCTTTGGCAAATCAAGCCCATTCCAGGCTTCCAGAAAACCCAGGGATCGCTTAGGCCTGGGTGTGAAATCCCATAGTGTTTTCTGTGCTTTGCTGCGTAGTTGTGACTTCTTTTTACTAGAGTTTAGGGCATGGTTAAGTATCATTTCAAGGCTATTTTTGGTAAAATCCATTGTTGTTACTCGTGTAGGGTGCCTTGATGCTGGCACCAGCACCTGCTCCCAGCTGTGCTATAGTAAGGTCTCGTGGGTCTCCAGTGGGTGCTGTGTGCTGCCAGCACAGGGTGCTGGGTACAAAATGGGCTGCAAAGCTGACTCTGTTTAATATTAATTGTTCTTCCCAGAGGAAAATATCTGGAAAGTCAAATGGTTTGAATTTCCTTTGATGATGGAAGGTGGAGGAAAGAGAGGAAATAACCTAACGCGTGACACCTAGTCAGTGCAGCCACCTTTTGCAAATCATTTCCTACATTAAAAAAAAAGCCCTTTGCAATAAAACATTCCCCCAGAAGAAAAACCTGGAGTCCAGAAGCTTGTGGGTTTTGTGGTGTGTAGAAAGCGACTGGGTGTCTTGGCTTTGTTGTTGTTTGAGGAGGGAAAACATCTGACACACGGTCTGATGGATCACGAAATGAGAAGTTGCTGATGTTGCGATGTAAACGCGGCACACTCGGTCTCTGCTCCAGGTTCAGTTTTTCCACACGTGGGTGAGGTGAGTCCTGACCCAGATGCTTCCCTAGATGCTTCTCCTTCTCTGGAGATATTCAAGAACCGCCTGGACAAGGTCCTCTGCAGCCTGCTGTAGGTGACCCTGCTTTGGCAGGAGGGTTGGTCTAGATGACCCACAGAGGTCCCTTCCAACCCCACCATTCTGTGATTCTGTGATATCCAACATCCTAACCTCCTTCTATAGTCAGTGAAGGAAGATGGGGATTTCCAAAGGATACGTCAGCCCACCTAATGTATGAGGTGTTCTTCTGGAGGGGCCTATCTCCCTCCATTGACTACTGAGGGAGTTTGAATCAGATAGCTCTCATTTTGCATACATTACATTTCCAATGAGATGGACCCAAACCTACATGTAACATTTCGCATGAGGTTCTCAAAAAGATAATTAACCTCTTATGTATGTGAGAGCACTCAGTCAAAACTGTTGCACATGGAAAGGGTTTTTCGTTTTTTGTTATGGCGTAGAGGTTTGGTCTATATCAGTGTATGGCATCCAGACACTGAGTTACATTGACCCCAGAGGTGATCATGTTTTGAAGGCACTACTACTTAATGCTTAATGAAGCTTGTTAGGTTGCTGTTGTCTGTCTCATGTCATATGTATTCACTACTGTGGGCTTCTTCTGTTTTCTTTTTCCCTGCAGACTATAAAAATATGTTCCTGTGGAAATATTTACATGAATAATTTCATTGTGAAGCTGCCAGTAAGCAAAGGTAAATGTCCTTCTTCACATCTTCCCCAGTCTAGCCTACATGTATTTACAGAGGGATTCCTGCACTTTTCTCTGAAAAGAACATGATCCTGCTCCTTCTTAGGTCATTTGACTTAGGTGGATACTAGGTCTGGGACTCTCTGGGAATTCCTGTGTCACACTGGATGCAATGGTAGACGGAAGTTCCTGTTTACTCAGCTTCATGAAGATTTACCGTTGTATACATCTTTTTTTTTTTCTTTCCTCTTTAGATGACATCACCATCTTCAGACTCTCTACATTTTTCATCAAAATCTTGAGCTCAACTGGAGTACAGATTCAAGTGCAAATGAAACCTGTAATGCAGCTCTCCATAACAGTTGATCATTCTTACCAGAATCGTACATCTGGTAGGACACATCATGCTCTTTCAGTTTGCTGTTAAACTGAGTTACAGCCGCTCGCCTATCACTTTGAGAGAACAAATTATTTCCTTTTATATTGACTTTGGTATGTGAGAAACCCTGGTTAAATCTATAGCCTTCCTGAAACAAAGTGTTGGCTTAACCCTTCAATTTGCTGAAGACAATTAGATAATCTCTGTGATATTTAGTGTCTGCAGGTCTTTTACACTCTATCTTTCATCAGAGACTTGGGAGATGCAGACTGTGTTCTTAGTTTTGCCACCAATCTCCTGTTTACATCATTTAAGCTTTCTGTGCTTCTGTTTTGTGTCTGTGTAATGGGATTACATCCTGTCTCTCTGACCCATTTTGTTTTGCTTTTGTGATTTCTTTTGCTTATAAGCCTTTGAGGAAGTCACTTTTAAGCAGCTTCCAATCTCTGTGCTATCACTAAGTGCTACTGTAATGCAGAAAAATAATAATTGCACTCTAAAGATAGGGTCCTGTCTGATTTGTGTGAACATCAGGAATACTCTGAAGGAAAATGGATTTCTCTCAGGTGACATCCATTATAGAGCTAAGAGTGTTCATATAGAAGCCATTTCTTTTTCCACTCATGTGGTGATTTCTTCTTTTCTTTTGCCCCCTGCCACACACACGAGGTCTTTGTGGCAATTTCAATAACATCCAGACTGATGACTTCAGAACAGTCACTGGAGCTGTGGAAGATTCAGCTTCTGCTTTTGGTAACTCATGGAAAACTAGAGCCAGCTGTTTTGATGTTGAGGACAGCTTTGAAGATCCTTGTTCAAACAGCGTGGATAAAGGTAGCAGGCTTTTCATTCCTGGATTATAGTGCTGAATAATTTTCACGGATAACGAAAAAAAGCTTAAAAATGTCATAAACATCAAAAGCCACTGCCTTTGAGGGTATTACTAAAGAAAACACATTGGGTTTTTCAGGTCTAAAAGCTTTGGTTTTAAAACAAAAAGACTGCACTGCTGGAGAACGAGACAACACCTTCTTCACTATTACTTCAAAAGCACACACATCATCAGTGAGAACAATTTAGGTTTAAAGCAGAGCATATTTAGTTGTCAATATTTGGCTGAGGACTTCATTTAGTCTAGGTTGTTACAGCTGTGCTGAAGTCAAAAGGACTAAGTTACGAACAGTACTGACTTCAGCGTTGTACTGTACTAGGTGACCTGTCTGGTTTCTCACTTTGACTGAGTTTGGATATATATACAGGATTCAGGCTGTACTGTCCTGAATACCTGAATACCTGTAGGTATTGCCACATGTAATTAAAGCTGCAGCTCATAGCTACACAGCTCACTGATTATTACATGCTTGATGTTATTCCTTGACTATAAAGAGTTGCTGACTGCAAAGAATTAGGAAAGTTTGATGGAAAGTGATGAAAATGGGGAGTTTTTGCAGACGTTCTGCAAATCCAGCCACAGTAACAATGCTAGTACTCAGAAGGTGAAAGCTTTCTTTTAGGGGGTTGGCTGGTCACCCATCCAACCATGCTTATCACTTTGATATGTTAATGCCCTGTATCTCCTTCTGGCATTAGCTGAACACTTCAGAACATTCTAGTTCTGTGTGATACCCAAGAAGAATATTGATTCAGATAGTAACATGGTTTAAGTGACTATGAACAACAATATTTTTTCCCACTTCAGAAAAATTCGCCCAGCATTGGTGTGCTCTTCTGTCTAATACAAGCAGTGAGTTTGCTGCCTGCCATTCTGTTGTAGACCCTTCTGTGTACATCAAGGTAAGGCATTGGTATAAATGAGTGTTTTAATCTAGTCCAGAGCCCGGTCTGCCATGAAGTCTGCCTGGGGGACTGAAATAGGTTACAATATTGCCTGTTTGCAAAGTTCACTGATGCTGACGAGAACAATAACAAAATGGATTTTATGCAAGATCATAGAATCATAGAATGCTTTAGGTTGGAAGGGACCTTTAGAGGTCATCTAGCCCAACCCCCCTGCAGTGAGCAGGGAT